>OHPR01000438.1_pt1 | contig 16765 bp, 15 predicted proteins | sample 1577761 | NCBI WGS metagenome assembly OHPR01 (sample SAMEA3879537, study PRJEB24766) | human gut metagenome | biome: human-associated habitat; feature: feces | place: USA | collected 1985/1987 | reverse complement strand
GGGAACCCTCGCCGGGGGTTCCCCCTTTGCGGGCGGCCCCCGCCGCCCGCAGCCCCTGCGACGCCGCGGGGCTGGAGGTGAACTAAGGAAAGGGTCGTCGAGGACGCCGACCCCTACGGCGGGTGGGAGACGGCCCGTGTGCTGCGTGATATGCAGCGAGATCATCCCCCGTCGGGCGGGGCTTAGTCCTCGCCGGAGCGCTTTTCGTGTGCGCGGCAGATACGGCGGTAGATCAGCAGGCCGGCGCCGCTTATGAGCAGGGTGACGCCCAGGGCTATGGCGGCGAAGACGTAGTTCTGTACGCCCAGGGCGCTGCCGCCTATGGTCGAGGTCACGATGGAGGGGATGCGCGCCACGGTGGTTATCCACAGCCAGGTCCAGGGGCCCGTGCCCGTCAGCGGGGCGAAATAGCTCAGAAGGTCCTTCGGGGTGCCGGGTATGAGCATCAGCAGGAACATGAGGGTGTTCCGTTTGTGCTCGCTGCGCAGGAAGTGGAGGGATTCTATTTTTTCGCGCGAGAAAAATATCTCCACGGCACGCACGCCGAAGCGGCGGACAAAGAAGTAGATGATCATGCTGCCTGCCGTGGTGCCGATAAGGCAGAGCAGCGTGCCCTCCACGGCGCCGAAGGCATAGCCCGCGCCGAGCTCCATCGGCTCGCCCGGGATGACTGCGAAAAAGACCTGCAGGATCTGCATGCCGAGAAAATACACCCGGCTCATCGCCCCGCCCGAGTCCACCCAGGCGCGGAAATGCTCCGGCTCGGAGACAAAGCGCAGCATGGGCCGGCCGATGAACCAGGCTATGGCCAGGGTCAGCAGGACGAACACGGCTATGGAGGCCGCGGCTATATATTTTTTGGCCTTTTCCGAGAGTTCGGGCCGCTCGTGACGGGACATGGGCTTCTCCTTTGCTGAAAAAATATCAAAGGCGCAGGTACTGCTAATTTTGTTCATCTCCCGCAATAAACATAATGGCGGGAAATCAATATTTCATCTATTCGCCCGAAAATTTAGCGATGCAATGGAAAAAAGCTTGTAATTTCAGGGACATGGTGCTATCATCTTTTCTATTATCGCGAATAATATCCACTCGCGAGAGAATAAAGATGCCAAGAGGAGGAACAAGAAATGAAGCTCAGGATCTCTGACCGCATGTCCAAGCCCGACTTTCAGGGCGAATTCACCTCGGCCATACTTAAGGCCGCCGCGTCTCCGGATGTCATATCCTTTGCCGGCGGGCTTCCGAACCCCGACTCCTTTCCTGTAAAGGAGATGGAGGCCGCGGTCACGAAGGTCCTTGAGCGGGACGGCGTACGCGCCCTGCAGTACAGCAACACCGAGGGCTACATGCCGCTGCGCAAGTTTATCTCCGACCGCTATAAGAAGCAGGGCGTGGATTTCGCGCCCGAAAACATCATCATCACGAACGGCTCCCAGCAGGCGCTGGACATGGTCGCCGCGACGCTCATTAACCCCGGCGACGCCGTGGCCGTCGAGAAGCCCAGCTACCTCGCCGCGCTCCAGACCTTCCACCTCTACGGCCCGAAGATAGTCTCCGTCAGCCTGAATGAGGACGGCATCGACTGCGACGAGCTGGAGAAGGTCCTCACCGAGTACGACCCGAAGTTCATCTACGTCATCCCGAACTTCCAGAATCCCACCGGCCTCACCTACACCCAGGCCGTCCGCGAGCGCGCGGCCGCCATACTCAAGGCAGCCGGCACCCCCGTCATAGAGGATAACCCCTACGGCGAGCTGCGCTTCCACGGCGAAGGCGGCAGCAGCTTCGCCGCGCTCCTGGGCGAGCAGTGCGCCGCCATGGGCACCTTCTCCAAGATAGTCGCCCCCGGCATGCGCATCGGCTGGATAGCCTGCAAGCAGCCCGAGCTCTACGCCAAGCTGCTGGCCTTCAAGTCCACCATGGACCTGCACACCAATATCTTCGGCCAGATGGTCCTCGCCCAGTACCTGCTGGACAACGACCTCGACGCCCAGATCGAGAAGATAAAGGATATGTACCGCGAGAAGGCCGAGAAGATGATGGCCTGCATGGCGGAGGATTTCCCCGCCGAGGTCAGCTACACGAAGCCCGAGGGCGGCATGTTCATCTGGGCCACCATGCCCGAGGGGCTCAAGGCCGTGGACGTCATGACCGCCGCCGCCCAGAAGGGCGTGGCCGTCTGCCCCGGCGACCCCTTCTATGAGGAGGACCGCGACGTGCGCACCATGCGCATAAACTACTCCAACAGCTCCGACGAGGCCATCGAGAAGGGCATCAAGATCCTTGGCGACACGATCAAGGAGCTCCTCGCGAAGTAAGCAGAATATAACACAAAAAGCCCGCCCGGGGAAGTGTTTTCCCCGGGCGGTGTTTTTTTATTTCAGGTGGCGCTCCATCCACTCGGTTATCTCGCGCAGGCGGCGGACCCGGTTCCGGGGCCTGCCGGAGCGGGAGAGCTCGTGGTTCTCGCCCCTGAAGATGCACATGCGGGTCTCCACGCCCCGCTGCCTCAGGGCGTAGAACATCTGGATGCCCTCCGAGAGCGGGCAGCGGTAGTCCTCCTCCGAGTGGATGAACAGCGTCGGCGTCGTGACCCGGTCCGCAAAGGCGAGGGGGGACTGGCCCCAGATCTTCTCCAGGCCCGTCCAGGGCTCGCCGCCCACCTGGTCCTCGGCGAAGTACCAGCCTATGTCGGCGCTGTTGCGGAAGCTTATCCAGTTGGAGATGCTCCGCTGGCTGGCGGCGCATTTGAAGCGGTCCGTGCGGCCTATGACCCAGTTCGTCATGAAGCCGCCGTAGCTGCCGCCCGTGACGCCGAGGCGCTCCGCGTCTATGAAATCGCAGCGTTCGAGCGCGGTATCCACAAACTGCATGAGGTCCGCGAAGTCCTGCCGGCCGTACTGCCCGCGGATGTCCGCGAACTCGTCCCCGCCGCCGTCGCCGCCCGTGGGGTTGCAGAACATGACGGCAAAGCCGCGCGAGGCCCAAAGCTGCATCTCGTGGAAATAGCAGCTGCCGTAGACCGTCTTCGGCCCGCCGTGGATGTCCAGGATGGCGGGGTACTTTCTGCCAGGCTCGAAGCCCGCGGGCCTTATGACCCAGCCGGCTATCTCGCGGCCCTCGGAGTTTACGAAGTTCAGCGCCTCGGGCGCGGAGTATTCGTACTCGGCGCAGATGCCGGAGTTAAACTCCGTGAGGACGGTCTCAGCCCCGTCGGGGCCTATGTACATGAGCTCGACGCCCGAAGCCCCGCGCATGGCGCAGGCGGCGAAGCCCTCCCGCCAGAGGCAGGCGGAGCTTATGTTGAGCCCGTGGCCCGCGAGGGCGCGGGCCTTGCCGCTTTCCTCGTCCACGGCCAGCAGCTGGGTCTCGCCGCCCTGGGTGTCGAGGAAAAAGAGCTCGCCCGCGCGCTCGCGCGCATCGCCGCAGAAGCCGGAGTCGGCCTTCACGTCGCTGCCGACGCTGCTGCCGAAGCAGTGCGCGCCGTCGCCCAGGACAAGGCGCCAGGCCCCGCCCTCGCGCAGGAAGAGCTTCGGGTTCTCGTTGATGCCGTACTTGTCCATGGTGTTCACGAGGGCGGCGAGGCGGCCGCCTCCGAGGGGCAGGGACCAGTAGTGCTGCGCGCCCTCGCGCACCGTGACGTCCTCGATCTCAAGCGTGTCCGTGTCGAGCAGGCAGAGCCTGTCCCCGATGGGGGCGCTGCCCGTCCAGTCCGAGGCGGTGAAGCTGAGCTTTTTCCCGTCCGGCGAGAGGCCGCCGAGCGAGACGTCCGTATTTTCGCCCGTGAGGAAGCGGTGAGCGCCGTTTTCATATACGCCGAGGCGGCTGCGGCAGCCGTTCACGAAGCCGCGGCCGTTGAACCAGAAGGGCAGCTCGTCTATGACCCGGCACTCGGCGCGGGATCTTTTGAGCGCCTCGGCGGCGGCCTTCGCGTCGCCCTGCGCCTGCGCAAGGGCGGCGTCCCAGTCGCGGGAGCAGTCGGCGGTGAAGAAAAAGCGGCCCTCGCCCGCAAAGCGCAGGGCGGTGACGGCGCAGGGGAGGCGGCAGAGCTCCCGAGCCTCGCCCCCGTCGTAGGGCAGGAGCTGGAGGACGGTGAGGGGCTCCCCGGCCTCGGCGCGCTCCTTGTCGCGCTTCTCGCGCAGTGCGGAAAAGACGACGCCCGCCTCGGTCAGCCAGAAGCCGTTCACGTCCCCGGAGGAGGTCAGGCGCTTTGCCGCGCCGCCCTTCCAGAGCCAGAGGTCGGAGAAATAGCGGTTCTCCTCCATGTCCGCGCGCTTCACGCAGAAATAGAGCTCCTCCCCGCGCGCGGCGGGGCTGTGCGGCATGAGGAAGCGGGAAAAATGCTCGTAATCCACCTTTTTCAAGTCTCTCTATCCCCTTTTTCAAGCAATTTGACGGCGAGCGCGCCGAGGGGGAAGCCCAGCGACGCGCCGCAGAGGTTCAAAATGAGGTCGTCCACGTCCGCGGAGCCTACCAGCAGCAGCGCCTGCGCCGCCTCTATCAGGACTATCGCAAGGGCGCAGACGAGAAGAAAGCGCCAATAGCGCCGCAGCTTCCCGAAAAGCAGCGGCAGAAAGACGCCCAGCGGCAGGAACATGACCACGTTGCCCGCGAGGTTCACAAAGGCGTGGCGCGCGAGATAGCCGTCCCGGGAGGCGAGCGTCGCGAGAAATTCCGAGATGGTGTGGAAAGGCGTCAGGTTCACGCTCCAGCCGACCCACTTCCAGTATTCGCCGCTGAAGGACGCCAGGCTCAGCTGCTGCACAAAGCGGCCCCGGATGAAGAGCAGCCAGAGCATCACAAGACAGTAGAGCGCGAAAAACGCCAGGGCCGCGGCCCTTATGCCTCGCTTCACGGCCTGAGGCTCCGCTCCGGCCAGGGAGAGAGGCACTGGCCCTTCACGAGAAAGGCCCGCTCCGCGAGCCGGGCGAGCGGCGCGTCGGACAGGGAGTCGGAGTAGAACTCGGCTATGCCGAGCCCGGGGTACTCCTTCTCCAGGCGGCGCACCTTTTCCTCGCCGTGGTTGTTCTCGCCCAGGGTCCAGCCGCTGTGCCTGTCCACGCGCGAGGCGATGAGACGGAAGCCCAGGCGCTCCGCGACGGGGCGCAGCAGGAACTCCGGCGAGGCAGAGGAGACGATGTCGTCCTCCCTGCGGCGCGCGAGGTACCAGGCGTTTATGTCCCCCAGGTGCAGCTCCCAGAAGCGCGTGAGCTCGGCGTCTATGTCCGGCACGAGGGCCAGAAAGCGGTAAAAGACCTCCTTCGCACGGGTCTTGCTCGTGAGGCCGAGCGGCATGCCCGCCGCCCAGGGCAGGGCGCCCAGGGCAGGGAAGAGCACCCGGGGACAGCGCCTCAGGCAGTGGCGGAAGAAGGCCTCCGTGCTGTCGTAGGGCAGGATGGTCTTGTCGAAATCGTAGACGTTTACTTTTTCCATATCAGGCTCCGAATATCCGGTAGTAGGTGACGGCGAAGGCCTCGCGGATGAAGTAGTTGAGCATCAGCGTCGGCCAGCTGGTGTGTCCCGCGACGCCCCAGGCACGGACGCCGAGGTCCGCGGCCATGAGCTTGGCGCGGCAGAGGTGGTATTCGCTCGTGACGATGGCGACGTTGCCGTCCGGCTCTCCGCCCGCGGCGCGGATGAGCTCGAAGGAATACTCAAGATTCTCCATCGTGGAGGTGGCCCTGTCCTCGACTATGATGCGCGAGGGGTCCACGCCCTTTGCTTCGAGCCAGATCTGCATGGCCTCGCCCTCCGTCATCGTCTCGCCCGGGCCCTGGCCGCCTGAGACCACGGCGACGCAGTCCGGGTGCGCCTCCAGCCAGGCCAGCGCGGCGTCCAGGCGGTTGCGCAGGGAGAGGGAGGGCACGTCCCCGTGCAGGCCCGCGCCCAGGACGACGATGTAGCCGCAGTCGTCCGGCGCGTCCGTGCGTGCGGCCTTCACTATGGGTATCTCGATTATGACGAAGACGACGACGCCTATGGCGAGCAGCGCCGTGACGACGATTTTGAGCACCCGCCCGGCAAAGCGGTAAAACACTATGAGCGCCGCGATGAGCGCGAGCAGCGCCGCAAAATAGGTGTGCCCCGTCGCGGCGAAGGCGAAGAGCCCCGCGGCGGCGAGCAGCAGTATGACGATGACGAGCCAGAGCTTATGCCTCATCCTGAAGTTCCTCCCATCTGGTATAGAGCGCGTCCAGCTCGGGGTCAAGGCGCGCCTTTTCGTCCTCCAGCTCCATTAGACGCTGATAGTCCGAGGCGTGTTCCCCCTCCTCACGCTCAATTTCCTTCAGACGGGACTCGATTTTTTCGATCTCACGCTCGCAGCGGCGGGCCTCCTTCTCGCGCTCGGGCGTGCCTTTTTTGCGCTGGGGCTTCTTCTCAGGCTTCGGCGCGGCGGCCTTCGCCGCCTGGGCTATGGCCTCCTGGCGCGCGCGGTATTCGCGGAATTCGGCAAAAGTGCCGCGGAAGTCCGTGACCTCTCCGTTTTCAATGCTCCAGATGCGCGTCGCGAACTTCTCTATGAAATACCTGTCGTGCGAGACGAAGAGCAGGGCCTCGGAGTAATCCGAGAGCGCGTCCTCCATCCACTCGCGGGAGGCGAGGTCGAGGTGGTTCGTCGGCTCGTCCAGGATGAGGAGGTTGAGGTCCCCGCGCATGAGCATGCACAGGCGCAGGCGGCTCTGCTCGCCGCCCGAGAGCGTGCCGACGGCCTTGAGCGCGTCCTCGCCCGAAAAGCCGAAGGCGCCGAGCGAGTCCCGCGCCTCCTGGGGCGAGCAGCGGCAGTCGTAGATGAGCGTGTCGAGCGCCGAACGCTCTGGCTCGGCGAACTTCACGTGCTGGGGCAGGTAGGCGAGCTTCACCGCCGGGCCACGGCGCACCCAGCCCGAGTCCGGCTCCTCCTCGCCCACGATGAGCTTCACGAGCGTCGTCTTGCCGCTGCCGTTTTCGCCTATGACGGCCACGCGCTCCCCGCCCGCGACCTCCAGCGAGAGGCCCGAAAAGAGCTCCCGCCCGTCAAAGCCCTTGGCGAGCCCGTCCATGGCCAGGACCTCGTCGCCCCGGAACTCCCGCTCCTTGAAGGCGGCGTGGAGCTTGCGCTCCGTCTTAGGCTTTTCGGTCTGGCTGAGCTTCTCTATGCGCTTTTCCATGGAGAAGGCCCGCTTGTGCAGCTTGTCGTTGCCCATGAAGGCCCAGAGGTGCAGCTTCGCCGCCGCGGCCTCCAGCTGGGCTATCTTGGCCTGGTCCTTCTCGTACTTCTTGAGCTTTTCCTCAAAGCGGCGCTGACGCTCCACGGTGTAGAAGCTGTAGTTGCCGGAGTAGAGCTCCGCGCGCCCCTCCGTTATCTCCACGCAGCGCTGGGCCACGACGTCGAGGAAATAGCGGTCGTGGCTTATGGCGAGCACGGTGCCGCGGAAGTGGAGGATGTAGTCCTCCAGCCACTCCGTGGCGCGCATGTCGAGGTGGTTCGTCGGCTCGTCCAGCAGGAGGATGTCCGTGTCCTCAAGGATGAGCCGCGCGAGGTTCACGCGGGTCTTTTCGCCGCCGGAGAGCAGGGCAAACTCCCGCTGCCTCAGCTCGGGCGGGATATCGAGGCCGTTGGCCACGCGGTTGCGCTCATGGTCCATGTCATAGCCGCCCAGGCGGCGGAAGTCGTCCGATAGCCTGTCGTACTCCGCCAGGAGCGCGGGGCTGCTGTCCGAGGCCATGAGGCCCTCCAGCTCCCGCATCCTGCCGGCCATGGCGCGCAGGCGGCTGTGCGCCTCGCGCAGCACGTCCTCCGTCGTCCAGCCCGCGGGGTAGACGGGTATCTGGCTTATGAGGCCCACGCGGCGGCCCTTCCGCACCGAGGCCGTACCCTCGTCCGGCTCGATTTCGCCCGAGAGGATGCGGAAGAGCGTCGTCTTCCCGCAGCCGTTCGCGCCCAGGATGCCCACGCGCTCCCCGGCCGCGACCTCAAAGCTCAGGCCGTCCAGCACCGGGTGGCCGACCTCGAAGGATTTTTTCAGTTCATGCACGCTTATGTCTGTCATGTTCAGGCTCCGCCCGTTTCATTTCTATATAGTGGTTTATAAAGCCCCCGAGCAGGAGGAAGTAGAAGCAGTAGAAGATCCATATCATCGCGACCATGATGGTGCCTATGTAGCCGTAGGCGCCGAAGCGGTCCGAGAGCGAGACGTAGAAGGAGAAGATGAAGGAGAAGGCCGCCCAGGCCACGGAGCTGAACACCGCCCCGGGCAGCTGCCGCCGGAACTTCAGCCGACGCGCCGGCATCCACTTGTACAGCAGGCAGAACACCAGGGCCAGCAGCCCCAGGATGATGACGAAGCGCAGGTATTTGGCCAGCGTGAAGAGGAAGTCCAGCGAGTGGTTCACGGGCATGCTCTGCTCGATGTAGTCCAGGATTTTGCCGCCGTAGACCATGACGAAGAAGCTCAGCATCAGGATGAAGACGAAGATGATCATGTAGAAGCAGGCCCGCAGGCTGAAACGGATGTAGTCCTCCTTCCGCTCGGCGTCGTAGACCGAGTCCATGCCCCGCAGCAGGGCCTTCATGCAGGCCGAGGCCGACCAGATGGTCAGGAGGATGGAGACGGTCAGCGCCACGCGGCCGCCGTTATATATGCTCGTGACGATGAAGTAGACGATCTCATACAGCGAGTCCGGCACGTAGTCCGCAACGGCCTCAAGCACGACGTCCCTGGTGAGGGGGGTGTATTGCAGCACGGAGACGAGCAGCATTATGACCGGCACGAGCGACATGAAGAGGTAATAGGCGCAGGAGGACGAATAGGTCGTGAGCCTGCGGCTGCCCATGCCGCTGAAGAACTCGTCTACAGCGTCGTATATGTCCCGGAGCGTATCCTTCACGGAGCTTCCCCTCCTTTCCAACTCATCATTCTCTCACATCGCGGAGGAAATATCAAGCCAAAGCCCTCGACAGGGCTTTTCGCCGCGTTTTGCTGTTGCCAAAGCCGGCAAACTGCGCTATCCTGTGGGCAGGAGGCGACGGAACATGAAATTTACCTTCTACCACTTCAACTTCAATGTCCTCGATTTGGAAAGGAGCCTCAAGTTCTACGACGAGGCCCTGGGCCTCAAACCCGTGCGCGAAAAGACGGCGGCGGACGGCTCCTACAAGCTGGTCTTCCTCGGCGACGGGGAAACGGGCTTCCAGCTCGAACTCACCTGGCTGCGCGACCATAAGGAGCCCTACGACCTCGGCGAGGGCGAGATCCACCTCGCCCTGCGTGTGGACGACTACGAGGCCGCGCGCAAAAAGCACGAGGAGCTGGGCGTCGTCTGCTTCGTCAACGAGAAGATGGGCGTCTACTTCATCGAGGACCCGGACGGCTACTGGATAGAGATCCTGCCCGAGAAGCGCTGAGAAAAGCCCCGGTTTTCCGGGGCTTTCTCTTGCATATGGCGCGCGGGGTTGCTATAATAACGAGGTTATGAAGATGAGACGGCTCACATACGTCCAGACCATAGCTCTGGGCTTTTTCACCGTCATCGCGGCGGGTACTATACTGCTCATGCTGCCTGCGGCCTCTCAGAGCGGAAAGGCCACGGGCTTTGTAGCTGCGCTCTTTACCGCGGTCAGCGCCTCCTGCGTCACGGGCCTCGTCCTCGTGGACACGGCGACGTATTGGACGGGCTTCGGCCAGGCGGTGATCCTCCTGCTCATCCAGCTCGGCGGCCTCGGCTTCATGACCATCGCCACGCTCTTCTCCCGCCTCGTGCGCCGGCGCATGAGCATGCGCGAGCGCGGCGTCATGGCCGAGAGCATCAACACCGTCCGCGTGGGCCGCATCATGGAGATAACCTCCACCATCGGCCTCGGGACGCTCATCTTCGAGCTGGCGGGTGCGGTGCTCCTGGCTATCCGCTTCATCCCCGAGTTCGGCCTGGGGCAGGGGCTCTGGTACTCGGTCTTCCACTCCGTCTCAGCATTCTGCAACGCGGGCTTCGACCTCATGGGCGTCAAGGCGCCCTTTTCCTCCCTGGTGTCCTATTCTGACGACGCGCTGGTGAGCATCACCATAATGCTGCTCATCATCCTCGGCGGCATAGGCTTCCTCGTCTGGGACGACGTGAGGCAGAAGGGCCTGCGCTGGAAACGCTACGATCTGCATACGAAGCTCGTCATCCTGACGACGCTCATACTCATCTTCGGCGGCGCGCTGCTCTTCTTCTTCCTGGAGCGGGGCCGCATGAACGCGGACATGCCGCTCGGCGAGCAGATACTCGTGAGCTTCTTCTCGGCCGTGACGCCGAGGACCGCAGGCTTCAACAGCGTGGACACCGCCGCGCTCTCGGACGCCTCGAAGCTCCTGACCGTCATACTCATGTTCATAGGCGGCAGCCCCGGCTCCACCGCGGGCGGCATCAAGACCACCTCGGTCGCCGTCGTGTTCATCTTCCTCTTTTCGGGCATACGCGGCAGGCGCGGGGCCTACGTCTTCGGCCGCCGCATCCCGGACGACGCGATGAAGCGCTCGGGCATGATAGTCAGCACGAACCTCATGCTGGCCCTCTCCGGCGCGCTGGTCCTGTGCGGGACGCAGTCCCTGCCCCTGGGCGACGTGCTCATCGAGGTCTTTTCCGCCATAGGCACGGTGGGCATGTCCACCGGCATCACGCGCGAGCTCACCACGCTCTCGGCCCTCGTCGTGACCCTGCTCATGTACTGCGGCAGGGTGGGGAGCGTATCCTTCGCCATGGCGCTGCTGGAGCGGCGCACAGACCCGCCCGTGACCTACCCCGAGGAACAGGTCACAGTAGGCTGACAGGAGGTCACAAAACCATGAAATCCTTCCTCATCATCGGCATGGGCACCTTCGGCCACCACCTCTGCCGCGCGCTCTGCAAGCTGAAGTGCGAGGTCATGATAGCCGACCAGAACGGCGAGGCCCTGGAGGACATGCTCCCCTACGTCGCCTCCGCCAAAATCTGCGACTGCGCCAACATCGAGGTGCTGCGCTCCTTCGGCGTGCAGCAGTTCGACGCCTGCTTCGTCTGCGTGAACCAGAACTTCCAGGCCTGCCTGGAGATAACCGACCAGCTCAAGGAGCTGGGGGCGAAGCGCGTATACAGCAAGGCCGACCGCGACCTGGAGGCCAAGTTCCTCCGCCGCTGCGGCGCCGACTTCATCATCTACCCCGAGCGTGACGCCGCCGAGCGCATCGCCGTGCGCGAGTCTTCGGAGCGCATCTTCGACTTCATCGGCCTCTCGGAGGGCTGCGCCATCTGCGAGATCGAGGTCCCCGGGGACTGGCTGGGCCGCTCCGTGGCCGAGGTCGGCCTGCGCAGCCGCCACGGCCTCAACCTCATCGCCGCCAAGCGCGGCGAGCGGCTCCACCCCGTCCTCGACCCCGCCTACGTATTCGCGAAGGACGAACACGTGCTCGTGCTCGGCAGCCTCGACGATATACGCAAAGCCACCAGGGACTGACAAGCCCCTGCGCGCACACTGAAAGGACCTGTTGCAAACTTGCTCACACTCAAGAACATCACCAAGGACTACCTCGCCGGGGATATGAGCGTCCACGCGCTCCGCGGCGTCAGCATCAGCTTCAGGGAAAGCGAATTCGTCTCCGTCCTCGGCCCCTCGGGCTGCGGCAAGACGACGCTGCTCAACATCATCGGCGGCCTCGACAAGTACACGGAGGGCGACCTCATAATTAACGGCCGTTCCACCAAGGAGTACGGCGACAAGGACTGGGACACCTACCGCAACCACTCCATCGGCTTCGTCTTCCAGACCTACAACCTCATCCCGCACCAGAGCGTGCTCGCCAACGTCGAGCTCGCCCTCACCATCTCCGGCGTCTCCCGCGCGGAGCGCAGGGAGCGGGCGGTCCGGGTGCTCGAAAAGGTCGGCCTGGGCGACCAGCTCTGCAAAAAGCCCAACCAGATGTCCGGCGGCCAGATGCAGCGCGTCGCCATAGCCCGCGCGCTCATAAACGACCCCGACATCCTCCTCGCGGACGAACCCACCGGCGCCCTCGACTCCGAGACCAGCGTGCAGATAATGGAGCTGCTCAAGGAGATAGCCCAGGACAAGCTCGTCGTCATGGTCACGCACAACCCCGACCTGGCCGAGCGCTACTCCACCCGCATCGTCCGCCTGCTCGACGGCGAAGTCAAGGGCGACACCGACCCCTTCGACCCCGAGACCGTCCCCGTAAAGGCGGAGGAAACGGGCAAAAAGCGCCCCTCCATGAGCTTTTTCACCGCGCTTTCCCTCTCACTCAACAACCTCATGACCAAGAAGGCCCGCACCATCCTCACGGCCTTCGCCGGCAGCATAGGCATCATAGGCATAGCCCTCATCCTCTCGCTCTCGAACGGCATCCAGACCTATATCGACCGGGTGCAGGAGGACACGCTCTCCTCCTACCCGCTAACCATCGAGGCCGAGGCCGCGGACCTCGGCTCCATGGTCGAGGCACTCAGCGGCGCTCACGGCGAGGCCGCCGACGGCGCCCAGCACGAGCTTGACGCCGTCTACTCCAACGTCGTCATGTACGACCTCATGGACAGCCTCAACACCATGGACGTGAACACGAACAACCTCAAGGCTTTCAAGGAGTTCATAGAGTCCGGAGACAGCGGCCTTGAGGACTACGTCAGCGCCATACAGTACGGCTACGACCTCGGCTTCGACGTTTACACCCGGGACGCGGACGGCAAGGTCGTGAAGTCCGACGTCATCTCCCTGCTCAACGACATGATGGGCAGCGTCTACGGCGGCGATTTCTCCAGCTACTTCGACACGATGGGCGATTTCTACTCCAGCTTCGAGGTCTGGCAGGAGATGCTCCCCGGCGAGGGCGGCAGCCTCATCGACGACACCGTCCTCGGCCAGTACGACGTCATCTACGGCTCCTGGCCCCAGAGCTACGACGAGGTCGTGCTCATCGTGGACAAGAACAACGAGGTGAGCGACCTCGTGCTCTACTCCCTCGGCCTGCGCACCGAGGAGCAGATGGCCGACGGCTTCGAGGCCTCCATGTCCGGCGAGACGCTCGACGCCGAGGTCGAGAGCTGGAGCTATGAGGAGCTGTGCGGCCTCAGCTTCAAGCTCATCGCCCGGCCCGAGTACTACGTCTGCGACGAGGAGACCGGCGGCTACACGGACCTCACCGCCACGAGCGCCGGCATGGACTACCTCTACGACTCCAAGGACCGCGGCATCAGCCTCAAGATAAGCGGCATCGTCCGCCAGAACGAGGACGCCGTCGCCGGCATGATGACCGGCGCCATAGGCTACACCTCCGCCCTCACCGACAAGGTCATCGAGCTCTCGAACGAGGCCGACATAGTCAAGGCCCAGCTTGCAGACCCCGGCACCGACGCCATCCTCGGCCTGCCCTTCGCCACCGGCGAGGAGCCGGAGCCGACCCTGGACGAAATCAAGGCAGACGTGGACGAGTACATCGAGGGCCTCGACGTCTCCGGCCGCGCCGCGCTCTACACCGACCTCACCGAGCGCGCGCCCGAGGACTACGTGGAGCTCACCGTCGAGCAGGCCATGCAGGGCATGACCCGCGAGTATATCGAGGAGATGATGCTTGAGGGCTACGCCGTCGAGATGGGCGTGGACCCCGAGACCATCCGCGACTACATCGCGGACATGGACGACGAGACGCTCATGGACTACGTCCGTGAGATGACCGCCGAGGCTGTCCGCGAGCAGTACGCCGACGCCGCGCGCGCCCAGCTGGCCGCCATGAGCGCCGAGCAGCTGGCCATGGCCCTCTCCATGAGCCCGCTCACCGACGAGCAGTACGAGTACGTCTACGCCGAAAAGCTGCCGCCGAAGTACTCCGAGAGCACGTATGAGGAGAACCTTGAGCTCCTGGGCTACGTGGATAAGGACAGCCCGAGCTCCATAAGCCTCTACGCCGCCAGCTTCGCGGACAAGGACGAGATAGCCCGCATCATCTCCGAGTACAACGCCGCCGTCGAGGATGAGGAGGACGAGATAAGCTACACCGACTACGTCGCCATCCTCATGAGCTCGGTCTCCACCATTATCAACGCCATAAGCTATGTGCTCATAGCCTTCGTGGCCATCTCGCTCATCGTCTCCAGCATAATGATAGGCATCATCACCTACATCTCCGTGCTTGAGCGCACGAAGGAGATAGGCATCCTCCGCTCCATAGGCGCGTCGAAGCGGGACGTCTCCAACGTCTTCAACGCCGAGACGCTCATCGAGGGCTTTGCCGCCGGCGTCATCGGCATAGGCATCACCCTGCTGCTCATCATCCCCATAAACGCCATCGTACAGAACCTGACGGGCATAGAGAGCCTGCGGGCCATCCTGCCGGCCTCCGGAGGCGTCGCGCTCGTCGTCATCTCCATGATTCTGACCTTCATAGCGGGGCTCATCCCCTCCGGCTTCGCCGCGAGGCGCGACCCCGTGGAGGCATTGAGGACTGAATAAAATGCACTATCTGAGACAGGGCCGGGGCTTTTACCGCAGCGCTATAGCCCTGATGCTGCCCATGATCCTGCAAAACCTCGTCACGAACTTCATGGCCCTGGCCGACTCCTTCATGGTCGGGGCCCTGGGCGAGACGGAGCTGGCCGCCGTGACCATGGCCAACTCCGTTTTCTATGTCCTGTCGCTCATTATCTTCGGCATACAGAGCGGCACGGGAGTCCTTGTCGCACAGTATTACGGCAAGGGCAGGCTGGATGCGATAAACCGCATCATGGGCATGGGCTACTATGTCTCCCTGGGCCTCACCGCGCTCATAGCCCTGCTGTCCTTTTTCTTCCCCATGCAGCTCATGCAGCTCGTCACGAACAACCCCGACCTCTGGGAGCCGGGCGCGGAGTACGCGCGCATCGTGGGCTTTTCCTACGTCTGCATGGCCTTCTCCGGCGTCTACATCGCCGTCCAGCGCAGCATGGAGAACCCTGGCCTCGGCGCCATACTCCTGACCGTCTCCGGAGCGCTGAACATCCTGCTCAACTATATGTTCATCTTCGGTAAATGGGGCGCGCCCGCCATGGGCTGCGCCGGAGCCGCCGTTGCCACGCTGCTCAGCCGCGTGCTCGAGGTCCTGGTCGTCACCGGCTGCTTCTTCCGGAGCAAGCGCCTGCCCGTGAAGCCGGGCCTCATGCTCAGGCCGGGCCGGATAATCGCCGGAGACTTCATCAAATACTCCCTGCCCGTCGTGCTCAACGAGGGTATGTGGAGCCTCGCAATGTCGCTCTTTTCCATCATCATGGGCCACATGCCGAACAGCACGCCCATCCTTGCCGCCTACACCATCGCCGGCAACATCGACCGCATGGCCGCCGTCGCCCTCTTCGCCGCCGGCAACGCCGCCGCCGTGATCATAGGCCGGGACATAGGCTGCGGGGATACGAAGGAGATCTACGGCAAGGGAGTGGCGCTCAACTTTGTCTGCTTCGTCACCGGCATCATAAGCATGGGCATCCTGCTCACCATCCGCGCGACGCTGCTCGACGGCTTCATCTTCCCGCTCATGGACATCTCCGCCGAGGCTGGGGAGCTGGCCAAGATGATGCTGGCCTTCATCGCCGTCGTCATGCCCCTGCGCAGCCTCAACCTCTGCAACATCGTCGGCGTATTCCGCGGGGGCGGGGACGTGCGCTACGGCCTTATTTGCGACATCGGCCCGCTCTACTGCGTCTGCCTGCCCGCCGCAGCCCTCTGCGGCCTTGTATTCGGCCTCGGCATCACCGCCGTCTACGTCTGCATCTGCCTGGACGACTTCTGCAAGGTCTTCCTCTGCCTGCCCAGGCTCCGCTCCGGCAAGTGGATAAACTCCGTCACGCGCGAGACGCTGTGAATAAACGCCCCGGTTGACGCCGGGGCGTTTTTGTTGGACATAAAGTAAAATATACTTGACATTATGTCGCGCGGGTGTTATGATGCAGGCACAGGAAAGGAAGTGTGGAAAATGAACGACTATGATGAGCGGCAGATACTGGCGAGGGGCCGGGCCTTCATGTGGGGCTTTTTCACGCTGATGCTCTGTCTTATGGCATATGGGTTTACGGATATGCTCATAGAGCCCTGGTGCGACACGCTGACGGGCTGCATCATCTGCATCTGCGTGTCGCTTTTGGTGTTTGCGTCCATCTGCATAAGGCAGGACGCCTTTGCGGGCATCGGGCGCAACCGGAAGCGGAATCAGACGGTGCTGCTGGTGCTGACGCTGGTGAACCTGATAGTGGGCGTGACGACGGGGCTGGTGCTGCTGGTGTACTGGCTGCACGGGCTGCGTGAGCGGGGAGAGGCGGAATGAAGAATCTGCGTCTCAAGTCCGCACGCGCGGCGCTGGACATGTCGCAGCAGCAGCTGGCCGACGCCGTCGGTGTCTCGCGGCAGACGATAAACGCCATTGAAAAGGGCGACTACAATCCGACGATAAGGCTCTGCCTTGCCATCTGCAAGGCGCTGGGCAAGACGCTGGACGAGCTGTTCTGGGAAGACTGAGCCGCGCCCGTGCTTAAAAGTTTTTTGCCCCGCTTTTTTACAAAAAAGCGGGCGGGGTCCGGGGGCGGCGCCCCCGGTCGCGCGCCGCAGCGCGCGAAATGCCCCTTGTGCCAAAGAAGCGCAGGAGGGCCGCCCGCGAAAATCGAGTGAAAACGCCGCCCATTCGGGCGGCGTTTTCACTATTTCCCGCATTGTGACCCGCGCCCGGAAAATCCCGCGGCACGCGGCCCGTTTCCCACCCGTCGTAGGGGTCGGCGTCCTCGACGACCCTTTCCTTCG
>OHPR01000432.1_pt1 | contig 16951 bp, 14 predicted proteins | sample 1577761 | NCBI WGS metagenome assembly OHPR01 (sample SAMEA3879537, study PRJEB24766) | human gut metagenome | biome: human-associated habitat; feature: feces | place: USA | collected 1985/1987 | reverse complement strand
ACGCAAGAAACGCGGCTCTTTCCAAAACCAGGGGTTTTTCAACGGTCTGAGCCCGCGAAGGCGGGCTGATCGGGCAGGGATACAAGCCCTAGCGCGCCGCGTCCGGGGGACAAAGACCGCATCCGGCGCAGCCGCCCCCGCAGCGGTCCAGGCGCACGTCGGCGGCAGCGAGGCCCATGACGGCCCGACCGCCCTGGCGGCCTTCCTCACAAAAGCCGTAGCGCGCGAAAAACGCAACGGCCTCTTCAGGTGTCTCCAGACGGAGAAAATGCGCGCCGTGGCTGAGCGCCTTGAACAAAAGCAGGCGCACCAGCAGATCGCCGTAGCCCATGCCGCGGAAATCGGACAGCACGCCGACATCGCCCAGCCAAAAGGCCCCGTCCCGCCACCACAGGCGGGCGGTGCCCACGGGCTCCTCCCCGGCATAAACCGTTACCTGCTGCGCCCAGTCGTCCAATGCGTCGCGGCCGCGGCCAAATACCGCACGCCGGATGGCGAGGGGCTGGGAAACATCACTGCCCGTGGGAAACCACTTACCCTGTATCATGCGGAGTACCTCCCGAAAGGATGATAGCATGGAACATGAAAAAATCGAACGCATTAACGAGCTTACGTGCCTGAGCCGCGAGCGGGAACTGACGCACGAGGAGCTTGTCGAGCGCGAGGCCCTGCGCCGCGAGTACCTCGATGGTTTCCGGCAGAACGCGCGGGCCGTACTGGAAAGCGTGCGTCTGAAAAGGCCGGATGGCACGTTGGAGCCGCTGAAAAAGAAAGAGGACAAGCATTGACCGCCTGCCCCAACACTCTGATTTTATCAAAATAGTTTACAAAAATCAACCATAAAATTTTCGCAAAAAGCCTTGTTTCTCCGAAGCCTTTGGGTTATAATAAAACCGAACCAAGAGGAATCAGGAAAAGGAAATGCCACTCCCATCGCGGCAATCCGGCGTTCCGCCGCAGGCTGTGATGACACGGCGTTGGAAATGACCCGGAGCGGCGATGAAATTCAGGCAGAGAAAGTGGGGCGATACCGTTGTACTGCGACGATCAGCCGTTGGGCGGCGTAGCCGCCGAAGACGAAACCAGGGATCTCATCGAGGGTGTCGATGAGGATGGAAACAATGTATTGCTGGAAGTCGTGCGCTATTTCTTCTACAACGGTGAAGAATACGTTGTACTGGGCGAAGCCCATGATGGCGAATGCGACTGTGAATGCGAGCATTGTGACCACCACGAGGAAGAGGAAGCCGTCAATCTCTATATCATGAAGGTTGTCGAATCGGAAGAGGACGGCGAGGAAATCGAGGAATTCCTTCCCGTGGAAGACGAAGACCTGCTCGAGAAACTTATCGAAGTGGTTCAAGCGGATTTTGAAGCTGACGAAGAACTGGACGACGAGTAATACCACCGTATGGGTGGTTTCCTGTACGTGATTTTTTCACCGGATCGGATTTTCCTACCAGCGGTCGTAAGGCCGTAGATATAGACGGTTGGTTTTTCGGATCGAGCAGGCAGGAAAAGTGCATATACCAGGTAACAAAATTTCCCGGACGGCAAGGACCGTCCGGGTTTTCTGTACTGAGGGAGCGACGGGTCACTTCCCTGCCAGCTCCGACGCGATCTGCGCACCCAGGCGCGCGTTGTTGTAGACCAGCTGGATATTGGCCTTCAGGCTGTCGCCCCCGGTGAGCTTCTGAATCTTGTCAAGCAGGAAGGGCGTGGTATCCTTGCCGTGAATGCCCAGCGACTTGGCCTCGGCAATGGCGGCGTCGATATTGCGATTGATATAATCCAGGTCCATGGCATATTCGTCAGGGATGGGGTTGGTCACCAGCATGCCGCCCGCCAGTCCCATGTCCAGCTTGACGGCAAAGGCGTCCGCAATCTCCTTGGGGGTGTCCAGTCGGTAGTCCACCTGGAATCCGGAATGCGTGGTATAGAAGGCGGGCAGTTCCTTGGTGCGGTAGCCGATGACGGGGACGCCCTTGGTTTCCAGGTATTCCAGCGTCAGGCCCAGGTCCAGAATGCTCTTGGCCCCCGCGCATACCACCAGCACCTGGGTCTGCGCCAGCTCCTCCAGGTCGGCGGAGATGTCCATGGTGGTTTCCGCACCGCGATGAACGCCGCCTACGCCGCCCGTGGCAAAGACGCGAATGCCCGCCAGTGCGGCGCCGATCATGGTGGTGGTCACGGTGGTGGCGCCATCCTCGCCGCGGGAGAGCAGGACCGGCAGGTCACGGCGACTGGCCTTGGCCACCGCCAGGCCCTTTTTGCCCAGATGCTCGATTTGTTCATGGGTGCAGCCCACGGTGATCTTGCCTTGAATGATGGCAATCGTCGCGGGTACCGCGCCGTTTTCACGCACGATCCTCTCCACGTTCAGGGCAGTTTCCACATTCTGCGGGTAGGGCATGCCATGTGAAATGATGGTGGATTCCAGCGCAACGACCGGCTTGCCCGCGTCGATGGCGGCCTTCACTTCTGGCGATACGTTGAGATACTTTTCAAGGTTCATGCTTGGTTCCTCCTTATGCGTTCTGCACAATGCCTGCAATGGCATCAGGGGTGATGAGGGGACTTACGGCGCTGTCCGAGCGGGCGCAGATCGCAGAGGCGGCCAGTCCATGCAGCGCCATTTCGCGCAGCGAACAGCCCTCCTGCCACGCGCAGGCGGCGGCGGCAAGAAATGCGTCACCGCAGCCGGTGGTGTTGATGACCGGACTGGGGAAGCACGGCAGAATACCGCGCTCGCGCCCATCGTCGAAATAGACGCCCCCGGCACCCAGCGAGATGAACACATTCTCCAGCCCCAGGTCAAAGAAAGCCTTTGCGGCGCGGGGAAGGTCGTCGTTGTTACGGATGTCCACGCCAGTCAGCAGGCTGGCTTCGGGCCGGTTGGGCTTCATGGCCGTCAGGCGTGCGAGAATGGGACGCAGGCGGCCCGCCTTTTTCACCGAGACCGGGTCGGCAAACAGGGGCGGTTTCAGGTTTTCAGCCAGAAAGGACAGGCTTTCGGGCGGCAGATTGGCATCCAGCACCACCAGCGCCGCCCGGTTGAGCGCCTCCAGCTGCGTGGACAGATAGGCAGGGGTCAGCGCGTCGTAGATGGCCATGTCGCTCACTGCGCCAACGATCTCACCATTGGCGTCGTTGAGGCACAGATAGGTGGAAGTACGCGCGTTGGGTACGGTCAGGCTGTGGCTCAGATCGATGCCCAGTTCGCGGCAGCTGTGCTGAATCTGCTGGGCATGGGCATCCTCGCCCATGGCGGTCACCATCAGCACCCGTTTGCCAAGGCGGGACAGGTTTTCCGCGATGTTGCGGCCCACGCCGCCCAGTGTGACGGTCACGCGGCCGGGATTGCTGTCCGCCGGTACCAGTGCGCTGTCCGGCGTGCCGCCGATATCCACGTTCACCGCGCCTACCACTGCCACATAGGCGCCCTCGCCCAGCAGGTAACCGCGCCCGCGGATCAGCCCCTTGCGCATCAGGTTGGAGATATGCACCGCCACCGAGGAGCGCGTAATGCCCGCCCGCTGCGCCAGTTCCTGCTGGGAGATCAGAGGATTATCGCGAATCCATGCCAGGATTTCCTGTTCGCGTCTGGTCATGTGGCACCTCGATTACTAAGCATATATTTAATATACACAACAAATGCTTATCTGTCAATGCGATATTGGAACAAATCAAAGCAAAGGATACTCCTTTTTCAGGCTTCTCGACAGCAAAGGATGAGCTTTCTTTTTGAACAAACACAGTTGCGCTTTTGAAAAATGCCCTCTCAAGGTGCTTGTTCATTCCGGCTTTCCTGCTGCTTCGGATGAAAGGACTCACCTTTGCAGACGCAGGGCACAGACCGGACGAGGCAGGGGAAGGCGCAGGGCTTTTGTCTGGCCTTCAGCGGGGGCGTGCTGAGGTCAATAACAGGCTGGCCCGGGTCATCGGCACCCTGCCATGGGGGAACCAGCAGCATCAATGAGACCAGGGCGGGCGGCGTCGGCGCTTCTTGAGATGGAACGTATCAAGCAGGGCAAAGCAGAAAAAAGGCGCGGCGGTCCATGGTGAGACAAATCAAAAATTTATACTAATTATACAAATTAAAATTATGATATTTTATCTGGTATACTAGTGGACACATCAAAGAATTGATGTTAGAATTCTGATAAAAGAAAGGGTATGCCCAATATGTTCAAGGAGGGAGAAACTGCCATGAAAATGACCTTTCGCTGGTATGGCAGTCAGGCTGACCCCATCCCACTGAAGTACATTAAGCAGATCCCCGGCATGACGGGCCTGATGGGGCTTTTGGACCGGCCTGCCGGCGTGGTGTGGGAGAGGGAGGATATCAAGGCGCTGGTGGACGAGGTCCATGCGGCTGGGCTTGAGCTGGAAGTCATCGAAAGCGTGAACGTTCACGAGGACATCAAGACCGGTCTGCCCACGCGTGATGAGTACATCCAACACTATATCGATACGATCCGCAACCTGGCCCGCTATGGCATCAAGGTGATTGTGTACAACTTCATGCCGGTCTTCGATTGGCTGCGTACCGATCTGGCGAGGGTAATACCGGAGGATGGCTCCAACAGCCTGTACTTTGATGAAAAGGACCTGGGGGAAATGGGCCCTCTGGAAATTGTGCGCAGAACCGCCGCGGGCAGCCGTGGATTTACTTTGCCCGGCTGGGAGCCGGAGCGTCTGGCACTGCTGGAGACCACGCTGAAGCAGTACGAGGGCATGACGCCCGACACCCTGCGCGAGCACTTCAAGTACTTCCTGGATGCGGTGATTCCCGTGTGCGAGGAGGTGGGCGTGCGTATGGCCTGCCACCCGGACGATCCCGCCTGGCCCATCTTCGGCCTGCCGCGCATCGCCCACAGCCAGGAGGACTTTGACAAGATTCTCAAGCTGCATGACAGCCCGGCCAACACCGTGTGCCTGTGCACCGGCTCGCTGGGTTCCAACCCCGAAAACGACGTGCCGGCAATCATCCGTCATTTTGGAAAGATGAACCGGATCGGCGCCATGCACGTGCGCAACGTGAAGTACCTTGGATATCATCACTTCCGTGAGGCGGCGCACCTGTCCTCGGCCGGTGATCTGGACATGTACGCCATCATGAAGGCCATTTACGACACCTGTCCGGATACCTATGTGCGCCCCGACCATGGACGCATGATCTGGGATGAGCAGGGTCGCCCCGGCTATGGCCTGTATGACCGCGCGCTGGGCGCAACCTATCTCAACGGCCTGTGGGAGGCCATCGAAAAGCAGTAATCCGCGGCGCGCTGCCCGTTCCCGTGCGGGCGGCGGGCCGTGCCATACTGCCAAAGGAGGTTCCGATTCACCATGAAACTTACGTATCAGGGCATCCGTGAAGCGCAGGCATGGCGCCAGGCCGGCATTGCGCTTCCCGGCTTCGACTGGCCGGCCATGTGCATGCATACCACCGATGAGCCCGTTTGGGTGCACTTTGGCGCGGGGAATATCTTTCGCGGCTTCATCGCCGGGCTGCAGCAGCGGCTTTTGAACAAGGGTCTGCAACGGAGCGGCATCGTGGCGGCGGAGACCTTTGACTACGATATCATCGACCGGATCTATGTGCCGCATGATTCCATGACGCTGATGGTCAGCCTCAAGCCGGACGGCGAAACGGAGAAGGAGGTCATCGCCTCCATTGCCAACGGGCTGAAGGCCGATTGCACAAATGCGAGGGAATGGAAGGCTTTGAAAGCCATTTTTAAAAATCCGTCCCTTCAGATGGCCAGCTTCACCATTACCGAAAAAGGCTACGGACTGCGGGACATGAAGGGCCAGCTGCTGCCCGTGGTAGTCGAGGATTTGAAAAACGGTCCGGAGCAGGCGCGGCACGCCATGAGTGTGGTGGCCGCCATGATGCTGGCACGATTCCGGGCAGGAGCGCGGCCCATGGCCCTGGTCAGCATGGACAACTGCAGCCATAACGGCGAAAAGCTGCGCCAGAGCGTTTTGGAAATTGCCCGCGGCTGGCGGGATAACGGGCTGGTGCCCTCTGCTTACGTGGACTGGATGTCCGATGAGGAGAACGTAAGTTTTCCCTGGAGCATGATCGACAAGATCACCCCGCGGCCCTCCGAAGCGATTGAGAAGCAGCTGGAGGCGCTGGGCGTGGAGGGCATGACCCCCATCATCACCGGCCGCCGCACCTACATCGCGCCTTTCGTCAACGCCGAGGTGCCGCAGTATCTGGTGGTGGAGGACCGCTTCCCCAACGGCCGGCCTCCGCTGGAGCAGGCCGGTGTATACATGACCGACCGCGATACTGTCAACAGGACCGAGCGCATGAAGGTGACCACCTGTCTCAATCCCCTGCACACGGCGCTGGCGGTGTACGGCTGCCTGCTGGGCTATGAGAGCATTGCCGCCGAAATGGGAGACAAGGAGCTGGTGGAGCTGGTCAAGCGCATCGGCTACACCGAGGGCCTGCCTGTCGTGACCGATCCGGGCATCCTCAGCCCCCGTGCGTTCATCGATGAGGTCGTGACCCAGCGCCTGCCCAATCCCTTTATCCCGGATACCCCGCAGCGCATCGCCACGGATACCAGCCAGAAGATCCCCGTGCGCTTTGGCGAGACGCTCAAGAGCTACATGGCCTCGCCCACGCTGGATCCTGCCTCGCTCACGGCCATACCGCTGGCGTTGGCCGGATGGCTGCGATATCTGCTCGGCGTGGACGATGAGGGGCACGACATGGCCGTCAGCCCCGATCCCATGCTTGGACAGCTGCAGCAGGCGCTGACCGGTGTGAAGCTGGGGCAGCCTCAGAGTGTGCATGGCGCGATCCGGCCCATTCTGGAGAACAAGGTCCTCTTTGGCGTCAACCTGTATGAAGCGGGCCTGGCGGAGAAGGTGGAGAGAATGCTCTCCGAAATGCTGACTGGTCCGGGCGCAGTGCGCGCGACGCTGAAAAGGGAACTGCAATAAGGAGGGACAGGCGTGAGGCTGTTGGCGCGGCGTATGCGCGAAACAGGGCGGGAATATGCTTTGCGCAATCTGAAGGACAACATTATCCATCTGGAGCTGAAACCCGGCAGCATGGTCAGCGAAAACGAGCTGGCCGCACAGATGGGCCTGTCACGCACCCCTGTCAGGGAAGCGCTGATGGAGCTGTCGAAAGTGCGGCTGGTGGATGTCTATCCTCAGCGCGGCAGCGCCGTCGCCCTGATCGACTATGATCTCGTGGAAGAGGCTCGCTTTATGCGCGATGTGCTGGAGGGCGCGGTGGTGGAGCTGGATTGCGATATGCTCACTGAAGACGCGCTTGCCAGGCTGAGAGAGAATATTGCGCTTCAGCGGCACCACCTGGCCGACGGGGCCATGGAACGGCTCTGGTCGTTGGACAATGCGTTTCACAGCCTTCTGTTTCAAATCGCGCGTAAGGAGCAGACCTATCAGATGATGACCGGATTCACCGCGCACTTTGACCGGGTCAGAAATATGTCGCTGGTCACGGTGAAAAACAGCAAGATCGTGGATGACCACGCGCTGATCGTGGATGCCCTGGCTGCGAGGGACAAGGCCGCGGTGCGCCACTTGATGGCGCACCATCTCAGCCGCTATAAGGTGGACGAAGCGGCGTTGCGCGCCCACTATCCCGCGGAGTATTTCAAGCAGGCAAAATAAGGGGCTTTGGCGGCACCACCGGCGCCGTGGAGGTCGGCCTGTTCAGGGGCACCAACCATGCCTGGCCGCTGGTTCATCAGGCGACGTCCTTCCTGCACTTTTTTTGTCTTCCCCTTGACAGCCCGGACAAAGCCTGTTATCATTCCGCACATGGCGATGACGGGAAGAGTAGCTTGCCCGCAAGACCTTCGCAGAGAGCCGCCGGGGCTGGAAAGGCGGCAGGGTCGGGAAAGCGAAGAACATCCCCGAGCATCCGTCCCAAAGGGCAGGAAGCCTCAGTAGGCACGGACGGGCGCGCCCGGTACAGCGCGGGGGGATCAATGGCGTTCCCTTTTGTGAGCGGGACATGTTCTGTCCAACGCGGGTGGTACCGCGGAAGGCTTTGGCCTTTCGCCCCGGAGATGCCGGGGCGGGGGGCTTTTTTCATACCCGGCGACAAGGGAGGTTGCAGCTTTATGGAAAGAACGCATTACTGCGGAACCCTGCGCCGCACGCACATCGGCCTGCAGGCTACGGTGTGCGGCTGGGTGCTGACCTGCCGCGACATGGGCGGCGTCATCTTCGTGGATGTGCGCGACCGCGAGGGCGTGGTGCAGACGGTCTTTGACCAGGCCGTGGCGGATCCCGCCAGCTTTGCGCTGGCCGAACGGCTCAAAAACCAGAGCGTGGTGCAGATCACCGGCGAGGTGCGCCTGCGCGACGAAAGCACCTATAACCCCGCCCTGCCCACCGGTGAGGTGGAACTGGCCGTCAGCCATATGGAGGTGCTCTCCACGGCGGATACGCTGCCCTTTTCCCTGACCGACGAGGAGCCTGTGCGCGAAGAGGTGCGGCTCAAATACCGCTATCTGGACCTGCGCCGCCCGCAGATGTACCGAAACCTGCTCTTTCGCCACACGTTGCTGAGCGAGGTGCAGCGCCTTCTCAACGATCAGGGCTTTTTGCAGGTGGAAACGCCCATCCTGTGCAAATCCACTCCGGAGGGCGCACGCGACTATCTGGTACCCAGCCGTGTGCACCCCGGCACATTCTATGCCCTGCCCCAGAGCCCGCAGATCTACAAGCAGCTTCTGATGGTGTCGGGCATCGACAAATACTATCAGGTGGCCCGCTGCTTCCGCGACGAGGATCTGCGCGCCGACCGCCAGCCCGAGTTTACCCAGGTGGACATGGAGCGAAGCTTCGTGGACCAGGAGGATATGCTCGCGTTTCTCACGGATCTGTTCACCCGGCTGTTTGAGCGGGTGATGGGCCGCCCCGTGCCGCATCCCTTCCGGCGGCTCACCTGGCTGGAGGCCATGGACCGCTATGGCAGCGACAAGCCGGATCTGCGCTTCGACCTGCCCATCGTGGATGTGAGCGACATCGCGGGCCGCGCGTCGTTTTCCGTCTTTACGGAAGCGCTGAAAGGCGGCGGAGTGGTGCGAGCCATCAATGTCAAGGGCGCGGGCGCGGTCTTTACCCGCTCCACCATTGAGCTGCTCACCCGCCAGGCCGTTCGCCTCGGCGCCAAGGGCATGGCCTGGATTCTCTACCGCGAAAATGGGGAGATCAACTCCATTCTGCCCAAGTATTTTGAACCAGAGGTGTGGCGGGATCTGGAAATGCGCATGGACGCACGGCCCGGCGACTTCATCCTCTTCTGCGCCGACGGGCTGGAGGTGGTGCGGCGCGTGCTGGGCGGCCTGCGCCTGAAATGCGCGGACCTGCTGGGACTGACCGACCCTGGCGATTTCCAGTTCGCGCTGGTGACGGATTTTCCCATGTTTGAATACAAAAAGGACGAAAAGCGCTATGCCGCCATGCACCACCCCTTCACCATGCCGTTTCTGGAGGATGTGGAGCTGATGCAGGATGACAAGACCAAACCACAGGTGCGGTCGCAGGCCTATGATGTGGTTCTCAACGGCGTGGAGCTGGGCAGCGGCAGCGTGCGCATCCACCGCGCGGATATCCAGCAAAAGGTGTTTCGCGCCCTGGGCTTTGACAAGGAGGAAGCGCGCGAACGCTTCGGATTTTTGCTGGACGCTTTCCGCTTTGGCACGCCTCCGCACGCGGGGTTTGCCTTCGGCGTGGATCGGCTGTGCATGCTGCTGCTGGGCGTGCCTTCGCTGCGCGAGGTCATCGCCTTCCCCAAGACCAAGGATGCGCGCTGCCCGCTCACCGGCGCGCCGGACTACGTGGACGCCTCGCAGCTGGAGGCGCTCAAGCTGGGCGTGTCTGTGGCCGAGACAGGCAGAGAGGAACACGTCCGCACGCTCCGGCGGGAGGCGGTGGAGAATGCGGCCCTTCTGTCCATGCTCACCCTCTCGCCTGGCGAGGAGGAACGCATGAGCCGGGAATTTGCCGCCATCGTGGACTTTGCGGGCGAGCTGGCCGGGCTGCAGCGCGAGGCGCCCCCGCGGCCGCGCACCGTGCCCGAAACGCAGTTCCTGCGGCCCGACGAGCCCGGCGAGAGCCTGCCCATCGATGAGGTGCTCATGAACGCATCCACCGTAGCCGGCCGCCTGATCACCGTGCCCAAGACCTTTGACTGAAAGGGAGGCGCTTTGTCCTATGAAGCCCATACCGGCGCTTTGCCAAAAGACCATGACGGAGCTGTGCGCCCTGCTGGACGGCGGGCAGATCACCTCCGTGGAAATCGTTCAGGCGTACCTTCGCGCCATTGACGCGCGTGACGGTGAGGTGCACGCCTATCTGGAAACCTATCCCGACGATGCCCTGCGCGAGGCCGCGGAGTCCGACCGGCGGCGCGCGCAGGGACGGAGGCTGTCGCCGCTGGATGGCGTGCCCATCGCCGTGAAGGACAATCTGGTCATGCGCGGGCGCGTGTGCTCCTGTGCAAGCCGCATGCTGGAATCCTTCCGCTCGCCCTATGACGCGACGGTGATTCAAAAGCTGCATGCAGCCGGCATGCCCATCCTGGGCCGCCTCAACATGGACGAGTTCGCCATGGGCGGCAGCACCGAAAACAGCGCATTCGGCGTTACGCGTAACCCGTGGAAGCTGGACTGCGTTCCGGGCGGCTCGTCGGGCGGCTCGGCGGCGGCGGTGGCGGCGGGCATGGCCCCGGCGGCGCTGGGCAGCGATACGGGCGGCAGCATTCGCCAGCCTGCCAGCTTCTGCGGGGTGGTGGGCGTCAAGCCTGCCTACGGCATGGTCAGCCGCTATGGGCTGGTCGCCTTTGCCAGCTCGCTGGACCAGATCGGTCCGCTGTGCAAGACCGCTGCGGATGCGGCGCTGGTGCTGGATGGAATCAGCGGAGGCGACCCGCACGACATGACCAGCGATCCCACGCTGGCTCAGCCCTGCGCGGTTCGTGAGGCGCGGGATCTTTCCGGACTGACGGTGGGCCTGCCGCGCGAATGCTTCGGCGAGGGGCTGGATCAGCAGGTGCGCGCTGCCGTGGAGACCGCGGCGGAGGCGCTGCACAGACTGGGCATGCAGGTTCGGGAAGTGAGCATCCCCTCGCTGCCCTATGCGCTTCCCGCGTATTATGTCATCTCCAGCGCGGAGGCGTCCAGCAACCTGGCCCGCTTTGACGGCGTGCGCTATGGTTACCGCGCCCGCGCCTATGCGGATCTGGATGAGCTGTACCGCAAGAGCCGTCAGGAGGGCTTTGGCATGGAGGTCAAGCGGCGCATCATGCTGGGCACCTTCGCGCTCAGCAGCGGCTATCAGGACCAGTACTATCTCAAGGCGCTCAAGGCGCGGGAGCTGCTGCGCTATGAGGCGGCCGAGGCGCTGAAAGGCTGCGCCGCCCTGCTCTCCCCCGTGGCGCCCACTCCGGCCTATCGTCTGGGCGAAAAGACGGGCGATCCGATGAAAATGTATCTGGGCGATATCTATACCGTGCCGGCCAACATCACGGGCCTGCCCGCGGTGTCCCTGCCATGCGGGCGGTCGTCAGAAGGGCTGCCGATCGGCATGAGCCTGATGGGCGCGCGGGACAGCCTGCCGCTTCTGATGGAAGTCGCCGTGGCCTATGAGCGAGCGGCCAGGGTGAACGAAGGGCTGCATCCCTATGACGCTGTGGAAGAGGAGGCGCAGGCATGAGCAAGGCATATGAAATGGTCATCGGCCTGGAAACGCATGTGGAGCTGCGCACGAGGAGCAAGGTGTTCTGCGCCTGCCCGAACGTATTCGGCGCGGAGCCCAACACGCATGTATGCCCCGTGTGCATGGGCCTGCCGGGGGCGCTGCCGGTGTTCAACGCGCAGGTGCTGCGCTATGCGGCCATGGCCGGCATGGCGCTGGGCTGCCATGTGCACCACCGCAGCCGCTTCGACCGCAAGAATTACTTCTATCCCGACCTGCCCAAGGCGTATCAGATCAGCCAGTTCTACCGCCCGCTGTGCGAGGGGGGAGCGCTGACCATCCAGACCAGCCAGGGGGAAAAACGCGTGGGCATCACCCGCATCCATATCGAGGAGGACGCAGGCAAGCTTCTGCATGACGAGGCAAACGGCACGGCACTGGACATGAACCGCTGCGGCGTTCCGCTGATCGAGATCGTATCCGAGCCGGATATCCGCTCCGCCGAGGAAGCGGTGGCCTACCTGCGCAAGCTGCGGGCCATTCTCACCTATACGGGCGTGAGCGACTGCCGCATGAATGAGGGCAGCATGCGCTGCGATGTGAACCTGAGCGTGCGCAGGCCCGGCGAACCCTTCGGCGTGCGCACCGAGATGAAGAACCTCAACTCCTTCCAGAGCGTGGAGCGTGCCATTGAAGCCGAGTACCGACGGCAGGTGGAGGCACTGGAAACGGGGGAGGGCGTGGTGCAGGAAACCCGCCGCTACGATCAGAAGACCGGCAAGACCACCTCCATGCGCCGCAAGGAAAACAGCGCTGATTACCGCTACTTTCCCGATCCCGACCTGCCGGAAATCTACCTCAGCGATGCCGAAATGGCCGAAATTCGCACATCCATCCCCGCACTGCCGGATGAGCGCCGCATGCGTTATATGCAGCAGTACGGCCTGACCGCCTATGCGGCCGAGCAGCTGACCGCCGAGCGCTGGCTGGCCGAGTACTTCGAGCGGGCCGCCGGCCTGGCGGAAAGCCCCGTGGCACTGTGCAACCTCATTCTGGGCGAGGTCTTTGCGCAGATCACGCTGCGGGATACCGCGCATACCGGGGAGCGCGGCCCGGAGGCGCTGCCCATCGCCCTGGAGCACCTGGCGGCGCTCAGCGACATGATCGGCACGGGCAAGGTCAACAGCTCCACCGGCAAAAAAATCCTGGCTGCGCTTTTCGACCGCGATCAGGACCCCGTCGCCTATGCGCAGGCCCACGATCTGTTCACCCTGACCGATCCCGCGGTGCTGGAAGCAGCCGCGCGGGAGACGCTGGAGAAGAACCCGGACATGGTGAAAACCTATCTGTCCGGCAAAACCACCGTGGAAAAGGCCCTCATGGGCAAGGCCATGGCCCTCACGCGCGGCAAGGCCGACCCGGAGGCCTTGCGCCGAAAGCTGCTGGAACTGCTGGGAAAGCAGGGATAAAACCGCAAAAAGACAGGTCTCGCGGAGTTTCCGCAAGACCTGTCTTTTTGCTCTGAGGGCCTCTTACGCCCTTCCCAGCTCCTGCCTGACGCGCCGGGCCACGCCCTCGCCGTCCAGGCCGAAATACTTTTCCAGATAGCTCTGGTTGCCCACCACGCTGCAATAGGTATCGTTCAGGCCCAGACGCACCACGCGGGGGCGCGGGCCGGTCAGGCCGCAGACATATTCGCACACCGCGCCGCCGAAGCCGCCCACGATGGTATGCTCCTCCAGCGTGAAGAGCACGGGCACCCGGCCGCACAGGGAGGACAGATAGGCCTCGTCCAGGGGCTTTACGGTGGGGAAGCTGGCCACGCCGAGGTGTAGCCCGTCCGCCTCCAGCAGTCGCGCCGCTTCCACGGCGCTGCCCAGGATGCCGCCGGCGGTGAGAAGGTAGGCGTCCGTGCCGGGGAACTGCTCAAGCGCCTGCCCGCACCGGTAGCCCGCCAGCGACCCGTCCGCGTGAAAATGCGGCTCGCCGCCGCGGCCGATGCGCAGATACGCCACCCCCGGCTCGCTGAGGAAGGGGCCCATCACGGCCTCCGTCTCCACGCCGTCGGCAGGGACGTACACCTTCACGCCCGGCAGGATGCGCAGGGCGCTCATGTCCTCCGTGGCATGATGGGTCATGCCCAGCGTGCCGTAGACGAAGCCCGCGCCTACGCACACGATCTTCACGTTCACCTCGTGATAGGCGCAGCAGTTGCGGATCTGCTCCAGACAGCGCAGCGTGGGGAAGTTGCCGATGGAATAGACCACCACCGTCTTTCCCTCCAGCGCCATGCCAGCGGCCATGCTCATCATGGCCTGCTCCGAAATGCCGGCGTTGATGAAGCGGTCGGGAAATTTTTTCATATAGGGAAACAGCACGCCGAAGCCCAGGTCGCCGGTGACCAGCACCAGCTCGGGGTGCGTCTCGGCGTAGGCTTCCAGGCAGCGGGTGAAGGTATCTCTCATGGCTTGCCGGCCTCCAGTTCTTTCAGCGCCGCTTCATATTCCTCGCCGCGCGCGGTGCGGTAGTGCCACAGCACGGAATGCTCCATAAAGCTTACGCCTTTGCCCTTCACCGTGTCGGCAATGACCATGATGGGCTTTCCGCCCCCCATCGCGCCGCGGGCTTCCTCATAGGCGCGGTGCAGCGCCGCGTGGTCGTGCCCGTCCACGCGAATGACATGCCAGCCGAAGGCGCGCCACTTTTCATCCAGCGGCTCCAGGGCGAGGGTCTCCTCCACCGGAGCCAGGGACTGAATCTTGTTAAAGTCGATGGTTACGATGAAGTTATCCAGCTTGTACTGATGGGCGATGAGCGCGCTTTCCCAGATGGCGCCCTCGTCGCATTCACCGTCGCCGATGATGCAGTACACGCGGTGCTCTTCGTGATTGAGCTTTGCGGCCATGGCCATGCCCATGGCCATGGGCATGCCCTGACCCAGCGACCCTGTGGATGCCTCCACGCCCGGCACGCCCTTGTGGCTGACGTGACCGCTGAGGCGGCTGCCGTTCTGGCAGTGGGTGAGCAGCTCCTCCACGGGGAAGAAGCCGCTTTCGGCCAGCGCGGCGTAGATACCCGCGCCCGCGTGCCCCTTGCTCAGGATCAACCGGTCGCGCTCAGGCATGCGCGGATTGTTGGGATCATAGCGCAACACGTCGGCATAGAGCACGGCCACAAGGTCCGCCATGGAAAAGATGCTGGCGATGTGCGACGTACCGCCGCGGCTGGTCATCTCCAGTGCGTGCAGGCGAATCTTGTAGGCCAGTTCCCGGCTCTTTTGGCAGTTCATCGGTTTCCTCCTTGCCGCGCGGGCATCTTGCGCCGCACAGACGGTTCCCTGTTGAGGTTCTTCTTCAGTACGCACAAAAGCGTCTCCCAAAACACCTTCGCATCCAGCCCGAAGGACTGGCTGCGCGCGTAAGCCACGCGCATGCGGTTCTTCTCGGCAAGAATCTTTGTTTCGTAGCAGCCTTCCGGGTCATCGTGTCCCACCAGCTCGTCCAGATTGATCAGGCGGATGGAACTGGGGTCGCTGATGCCGGGACGCACCCAGAGGATGCATTGCTCCTGAGGCGTATAGCGCATGGTATAGCGCAAAAGCTCCGGCCGGGGCCCGATAAAGGACATCTCCCCTTTGAGAATGTTGAACAGCTGGGGCAGCTCGTCCAGCTTGCTGCGCCTGAGCACACGCCCCACCCGCGTCACCCTGGGATCGTCCAGCGCCGTGGTGGAAGCATACTGATCCGCGCCCACCACCATGGTACGGAATTTCAGGATGGAAAAAGGCCGGTTGTGATACCCGCCGCGCAGCGCCCGGTAGAACACCGGCCCCTCAGACGTGCACTTGACGGCTATGGCGATGGGCAGCATCACCGCAAGGCAGGGAAGCAGAAAAACGACCGCCAGCGCAAAATCGAGGCACCGCTTGAGCACCTTGCTGTAAAACGGATGCGTAAGCGGGCCGTCCCAGCGGGGCAGCTGCGTTTGCGCGGCGTCCCGCGTCCGGTCCTTTTCCATGCCTGCGGCCCTTCCCTTCCTGCGCGCGGCGCTGAAACGCCGGCACAAATTATCGTATCACACCCGGGGGGAGGAAGTCAATTTTTTATGGAAATTCCGAAAAACCGCAAAAGGAGCCGGAAGCGGCGGCGGTGGGTTGCATTCTGATGAAACTATGGTAAAATAACGCCAGGAGAGACAAACATGTGTGCGCGTCGATCCGTCAAGAAGCGATAGGAGGGAAAAGGGACGGTGTACAGCGTAGGCGTCGTTTCCCTTGGGTGCAGCAAAAATCGCGTGGATACTGAGCTGATGCTGGGTATTCTTCGCAAGGCGGGCTACCGCATCACCGCCGATGAGCGCGAGGCGGATATTCTGATTGTCAATACCTGCGGATTCATCGAACCGGCCAAGCAGGAGAGCATCGATACGCTGCTGTCCCTGGCAAGGTATAAACAGGAAGGGAAGCTCAAGCTGCTGGCGGCTACCGGCTGCCTTACGCAGCGCTATGAACAGGCGATTTTGCAGGATATGCCGGAGGTGGATCTGGTGCTGGGCGTGAGCCAGTACCCCATGCTGCCTCGCGCGATCGAGGAGGCGCTGGCGGGCAAGCGGCCCAGCTACTGCGCGCCGGAGTCAACCGTGCTGTGCGGCGAGCGGGTACTCACCACCGCGCCGTATACGGCGTATGTGCGCATCGCCGACGGGTGTGACAACCGCTGCGCCTATTGCGCCATTCCGCTCATCCGCGGCGGGTTCCGCTCCCGCGACATGCAAAGCGTGCTGGATGAAATCCGCGCTTTGGCGGAGCAGGGCGTGAAGGAGCATGTGCTGGTGGCGCAGGACACCTCGCGCTTCGGCATGGATACGCACGGGCGCAGCCTGCTGCCGGAACTGATGGTCCGCGCGGCGGATATCCCCGGCGTGGAATGGCTGCGCGTGCTCTACTGCTATCCCGACGAGGTGGATGATACCCTGCTGGAGGCCATGGCCTCGCGGCCCAACATCTGTCGCTACCTGGATCTGCCCCTCCAGCATGCCGATCCGCAGCTGCTCAGGCGGATGAACCGCCGGGGCGATATCGAGCAGACCCGCGCATTTCTCAAAAAGGCGCGGGAGATGGGCTTTACGCTGCGCACCACCTTCATCACCGGCTTCCCCGGCGAAACGGACGAGCAGTTTGAACGCCTGATGGACTTTGTCCGGGACGTGCGCTTTGACCGGCTGGGCGCGTTTTGCTACTCGGCGGAGGATG
>OHPR01000412.1_pt1 | contig 17591 bp, 14 predicted proteins | sample 1577761 | NCBI WGS metagenome assembly OHPR01 (sample SAMEA3879537, study PRJEB24766) | human gut metagenome | biome: human-associated habitat; feature: feces | place: USA | collected 1985/1987 | reverse complement strand
ACGATGAAGCTCCTTGCGGCCCTGTCGTCCGTGCGGCTGTGGAACCGTTCGGCGCGCTTCCGCAGCGTCGTCGCCGTCTGTACGCCCGAAGGCGAAACCCTCATCGCTCCCGGCACCTGGGAAGGCAGCGTCGCCTGCTCCCCGCGCGGCAAAAACGGCTTCGGCTACGATCCCGTTTTCCTCGATCCCGAGCTGGGCCTCACCGCCGCCTTCCCCATCAATCCTCTGCCCCTGCCCTTTGAGCAAGTGCGGGTTTCCTGCCGGGAAAATCTGTCCGCCGCAGTGGAGAACCTCGTCCGTTTTTATTGCTCTGCCGCTCGGTAAATCCGCACAAATCCTTAATGCGAAACCTCCCACATTTTATTGATTCTTTATGCGTTTCTGCGATATTTTAGCGCAGTTTATAAAAGAGCCAAGAAATCTGTAACACTTCACAAAATGTTCGTTAATAATTCGGCGATTTGACAATTGTAAACATTCTGTGACTGTTATAGAATTAACACAGACGGGTCCGCTGCGTATAGGACGGCGGGCCGGGAAAATAACAGCGCGGTGCGCCGCGCCCCCAAATTAAGGAGAGTGAGTCTGTGTTCAAGAAATTCACAAACGGTTGCGTCCGCGTGGTCAATCGCTGGCTGCCGGATGCTTTCCTGTTCGCGGTGATCCTGAGCATCATCGTGTACATCGGCGCCATGTTTGCCACGGGAATGGGTCCGCTGAAGGTCCTCAACGCCTGGGGCGACGCAAAAGGCTTCTGGGGTCTGCTGAGCTTCTCCATGCAGATGGCCCTGGTGCTGGTATTCGGCTCCGCCATGGCTTCCGCCAAACCCTGCAAAAAGGCGCTGCGGGCTGTGGCGGGTCTGTGCCACAACAATATGCAGGCCATCGTGGTCACCACCTTCATCTCCACCATCTGCTGCTGGCTGAACTGGGGCTTCGGCCTGGTGGTGGGCGCTCTGCTGGCCAAGGAAGTGGTCCGCCGGGTCCCCACCGTGGACTATCCCCTGCTGATCGCCTCCGCCTACTCCGGCTTCGTGATCTGGCACGCGGGTCTGTCCGGCTCCATCCCCCTGGATCTGGTGGCCGGCAAGGCCTTCGGTGAGGTGACCTATCAGGCCCCCATCACCGCCACCGTGTTCCACCCTGTGAACATCATCATGTGCGTCGTGATCCTGATCGCCATGCCCTTCATCAACTACGCCATGCATCCCGACAAGGCCCACACCGTCTGCATCGACCCCACCCTGCTGCAGGATGAGGAGGACAAGACCTACGAGATCAAGACCCCCGCTGACCGCATCGAGCACTCCAAGATCCTGTGGGTGATCCTGGTGGTGGCCGGGTTTGCCTACATCGTTTACTACTTCGTCCAGAACGGCTTCACCCTGGGCCTGAACATCGTGAACATGATCTTCCTGTTCCTGGGCATCCTGCTGCACGGCGACCTGCGCCGCTATGTGGACGCCATCGGCGAGGCTGCTGCCGGCGCCGCCGGTATCCTGCTGCAGTTCCCCTTCTATGCCGGTATTATGGGCATGATGGTGGCTGCCAACGAGCAGGGCGTGTCTCTGGCCAGCGTCATCTCCCAGTTCTTCGTCAACATCTCCAACAACGTCACCTTCCCCATGCTGTCCTTCCTGGCGGCCGGTATCGTGAACTTCTTCGTTCCCTCCGGCGGCGGCCAGTGGGCCGTTCAGGGTCCCATCATGATGCCCGCCGGTGCGGCGATGAACATCGACGCCGGGCGCACCGCCATGGCCATTGCCTGGGGCGACCAGTGGACCAACATGATCCAGCCCTTCTGGGCCCTGCCCGCTCTGGGTATTGCCAAGCTGTCTGCCCGTGACATCATGGGCTATCTGGTCATCGTTCTGCTGTTCACCGGCGTGGTGGCCTGCCTGGGCTTCCTGGCCTGGGGCCTGTGGTTCTGATTTACCCGATCCACCAATTGAGAAGAGGCGCTGCCGCGGCAGCGCCTCTTTTTTGTCCGTATTCGTCCGTATACGCGTTACTCCCGATAGATGGCGGCGTCAAAGTCCCGCACCAGCTCCTGGCGCTTGGTGTCCATGACCTTCACCAGGTTGAACTCCTCAAAGGCCAGGCGCATGGCGAAGTCCTTGGCCTCGTGGATGTCGTCGGTCTCGAAAAAGGGGAAGAAATTGGTCCCCGGAACGTTTTCCTTTTTCAGCAAAACCTGAAAGCGCATGGTGTGCATCCTCCTGCATATGTGGTGTACCTTTTAGTATACCCCCGCCGGGGGCAAAACGCAACGGCGCGTTTCGCCCAAAATCCCGCCCCGAAAACCGGCAAATTTGCCGGAGGGGAAAATGCAAAAAGGCCTTTTCTCCCCGGGCGCGGTCGTGTATAATAGTTAGGTTGAAGCAATCACCAGAAAGAGGGAGCACATATGAAAATTGGTTTTGATAACGACAAATACCTGGCCCTCCAGGCCCAGCACATCCGGGCCCGGCGGGAGCAATTCGGCGACAAGCTGTATATCGAGTTCGGCGGCAAGCTGTTCGACGATTACCACGCCTCCCGGGTGCTGCCGGGGTTCCAGCCGGACAGCAAGATCCGGATGCTGGCCTCCATCCGGGACGAGGTGGAGATCGTGGTGGCCATCTGCGCCGGAGACATCGAAAAGAAGAAGATCCGCGGCGACCTGGGCATCGGCTATGACGAGGACGTGCTGCGGCTGATGGACGTGTTCCGGGGCCTGGGGTTCTATGTGGGCTCCGTGGTCATCACCCAGTACGCCGGGCAGCCGGCGGCGGACGCCTTCATCAAGCGGCTGACGGCTCTGGGCGTCCGGAGCTATCGCCACTATCCCATTGCCGGATACCCCTCGGACGTGGCCCACATCGTGTCCGACGACGGCCTGGGCAAAAACGACTATATCGAAACCACCCGCCCCATCGTGGTGGTGACGGCTCCCGGCCCCGGCAGCGGCAAAATGGCCACCTGCCTGAGCCAGCTGTATCACGAGAACAAGCGGGGCGTCCGGGCTGGCTACGCCAAGTATGAGACCTTCCCCATCTGGAACCTGCCTTTGAAGCACCCGGTGAACCTGGCCTATGAGGCGGCCACGGCGGACCTGAACGACGTGAACATGATCGACCCATTCCACCTGGAGGCCTACGGCAAGACCACCGTGAACTACAACCGGGATGTGGAGATTTTCCCGGTGCTCAACGCCATGTTCCAGCGGATCCAGGGCGCGTCCCCCTATCAGTCCCCCACGGACATGGGCGTGAACATGGCGGGCTTCGCCATTGTGGACGATGCGGTATGCCAGGAGGCTTCCCGGACGGAGATCCTCCGCCGGTACTATGCCGGTATGGTGGACCGGGTCCGGGGCAAGTGCGACGACGATGTGGTGCGCAAGCTGGAGATCATCATGCAGCAGGCCGGTGTCACGCCGGATATTTGTCCCGCCGTGGCGGCCTGCCTGAAAAAGGCGGAGGAGACCGCCGCCCCCGCCGGGGCCATGGTCCTGCCGGACGGCCGGGTGGTCACCGGAAAGAACAGCTCCCTGCTGGGACCCTCGGCGGCGCTGCTGCTGAACGCCATCAAGGCCCTGGCGGGCATCGACAAGGATCTGGACCTGCTGCCGTCGTCCATCATCGCCCCCATCAGCGACATGAAAATTTCCCACCTGGGCCACCGGAACCCCCGGCTGCACTCCGACGAGGTGCTCATCGCCCTGTCCATCTCCGCCGTCACCAACCCCCTGGCGGAGCGGGTGCTGAAGAAGCTGGACGACCTCCGGGGCTGCGACGCCCACTTCTCCGTCATTATCTCCGAGGAGGACGAGAAGCTCTATAAGCGCCTGGGCATCCACGTCAGCTGCCAGCCCCGGTACGAGGTTAAGAAGCTGTATCACAAGTAAAAGCCTGCCGGGACGGAGGATATCCGTCCCGGTTTTCCCCCAAGAAAGGAGTATCACGCATGCAGACCATTGCCGAAATTCTGGCCCGGGAGCTGGACAAGCCCCTGGCCCATGTGCAGAACGTCATCGACCTGTTGGACCAGGGCAATACCATCCCCTTCATCGCCCGCTACCGCAAGGAGCTGCACGGCAGCATGGACGACACCGCCCTGCGGACCCTGGAGGACCGGCTGAGCTATCTGCGGAACCTGGACCAGCGCCGCCAGGAGGTGAAAAACGCCATCGACGGCCAGGGGAAGCTCACCGACGAGCTGTCCGCCGCCATCGACAGCGCCGCCACCCTGGCGGAGGTGGAGGACCTGTACCGCCCCTATAAACAGAAGCGCCGCACCCGGGCCACGGTGGCCCGGGAGAAGGGCCTGGAGCCCCTGGCCCTTCTGCTGCTGGACCAGGGCCGGGACTGCCCGGCTCCGGAGGAGGCCGCCCGGGACTATGTGGACCCGGAGAAGGGGGTGGAGACTCTGGCCGACGCCCTCCAGGGGGCCAACGACATCGTAGCAGAGCTGCTGTCGGACGATGCCGCCATCCGCAAGACCCTGCGGGAGCTGCTGCGCCGGCAGGGACATCTGCGGAGTCTGGCCGCCACGGAGGAGGACACCGTTTACCGGCTGTATTACGACTTTGACCAGCCCATCGCCAAGCTGGCCGGGCACCAGGTCCTGGCCATCAACCGGGGCGAGAAGGAGGGCGTCCTCTCCGTCACCGTGCTGCTGGACCGGGAGCTGGGTCTGATGACTCTGCGCCGGGCGGTGGTGCGACCCGGGTCCCGGGCTATGGAGTTTATCAAGGCCGCCTGTGAGGATGCCTATGACCGGCTGATCTACCCCTCCCTGGAGCGGGAGGCCCGGTCCGACCTGACCGACGCCGCCTGCGAGGGGGCCATCGCCAACTTCGGCCTGAACCTGAAGCCCCTGCTGATGCAGCCCCCGGTAAAGGGCCACGTCACCATGGGCCTGGACCCCGGCTATGCCCACGGCTGCAAGGTGGCGGTCATCGACGGCACCGGCCGGGTGCTGGACACCGCCGTGGTGTACCCCACCTACGGCCCCCGCCAGAAGCAGGAGGCCATCGACCGGCTGTCCCGTCTGGTCCGCCGCCACGGCGTCACCCACATCGCCATCGGCAACGGCACCGCCAGCCGGGAGACCGAGCAGATGGCGGTGGAGATGATCCGGGCCCTGGGAGGCGGCGTCAGCTATATGATGGTCAACGAGGCCGGGGCCTCCGTATACTCCGCCAGCAAGCTGGCGGCGGAGGAGTTCCCGGAGTATGACGTGAACCTGCGCAGCGCCGTGTCCATCGCCCGGCGGATGCAGGACCCCCTGGCCGAGCTGGTGAAGATCGACCCCAAGGCCATTGGCGTGGGCCAGTATCAGCACGATATGCCCCAGAAGCGGCTGGACGAGACGCTGTCCGGGGTGGTGGAGGACTGCGTCAACGCCGTGGGCGTGGACGTGAACACCGCCTCCGCCAGCCTGCTGGGCCGGGTGTCCGGCCTGAACGCCGCCACCGCCAAAAATATCGTGAAATACCGGGAGGAAAACGGCGCCTTCACCGGCCGTCGCCAGCTTCTGAAGGTGCCCAAGCTGGGGCCCAAGGCCTTCCAGCAGTCGGCGGGCTTCCTGCGGGTGCCGGAGAGCAAGTCTGTGCTGGACAACACCGGCGTCCATCCGGAGAGCTACGCCGCCGCGGAGGGACTGCTGGCCCTGTGCGGCTATACGCTGGCGGATGTGTCCGCCGGGAGGCTGGCGGACCTGCCCCAGAAGGTGAAGGCCCTGGGCTGGGAGGAGACCGCCGCCCGGCTGGACATTGGCGTGCCCACCCTGCGGGACGTGGCGGCGGAGCTGGCCAAGCCCGGCCGGGACGTCCGGGATGAGCTGCCTGCCCCCATTCTGCGAACGGATGTGCTGGATATTAAGGACCTGGCCCCCGGCATGGTGCTGACGGGCACCGTCCGCAACGTGGTGGATTTCGGCGTGTTCGTGGACATCGGCGTCCACCAGGACGGCCTGGTGCATATCTCCCAGGTGTGCAACAGGTTCATCCGCCACCCCTCGGAGATCGTATCCGTGGGAGACGTGGTAAAGGTGACGGTCCTGGAGGTGGACGAAAAGAAGCGCCGCATCAGCCTGTCCATGAAGCAGGCGTCAAAGCAGTAATATAAAGCAGCAGGGCCGCCCTTCCGGGCGGCCCTGCTGAGACTGTCAAAAAACCCGGAAATCTTCCGCCATCGGAAAGGAAGATAGTTACGAAAGAAACCCATCAGGGGTGTCTTTCGTTTGCAATCACAGGTTTTTCAGAACTTTCTAAGTTCTGAAAAACCGCACGCAGCTTGTCAAAATGACTTTTTTGACAAGCTTTTAATAGCCCCGCTTCCGGTCCACCCGGTGCTCCAGGGGACGGCCGGCGGCGTAGTTTTCCAGATCTCGGCAGAACATGTCCACGTTGATGTCGCAGGTGTAGCCCAGGGACATATTCCCCGAAATGTGGGGCGTCAGCAGCAGGTTCCGGGTGCTCCACAGGGGGTGCTCCCTGGGCAGCGGCTCCGGCACCACCACGTCCAGGGCCGCCCCGGCGATGCGCCCGGCGTTCAGGGCCTCCATCAGGGCCTCCTGGTCGATGGCGCTGCCCCGGCCCACGTTCACCACAATGGCGTCCCGGGGCAGCAGGGCAATGCGCTCCCGGCTGAGGATGCCCACGGTGTCCGCCACCGACGGCAGAGCCATCACCAGGATCTCCGTCTCCGGCAGCACCAGGTCCAGCTGCTCCTGGGGCAGCATCCGGTCATAGGCGGGGTCCGGGTTCCGGCCGCTGCGGGACACGCCACAGATGTGTCCCGCTCCCAGGGCCTTGGCCCGCCGGGCGAAGTTGGTGCCGATGTCCCCGGCCCCCAGCACCGTGATGCGGCTGCCGTAAATGGACCGCATAGGCAGCTCCGACACCCATTCCCGCCGCCGGACGATGTCCTGGAACTCCGGCATCCGCCGCAGCAGCATCAGCGTCACCATGAGGATGTGCTCGCTGATGGTGAGGCCGTAGGCTCCGGAGGAGTTGGACAGCACCACGTCGGGGCTGGCATACAGGCTGTCGTCGGACAGCTGGTCCACCCCCGCAAAGCCGCAGCAGTACCACTTGAGCGCCGTGGCCCGCTTCAGGTCTCCGGGCTCGCACCATCCGTAGATGATCTCATACTGGTCCAGCCCCTCTGCCGGAGCCGCGCCCCGCCCGTAAAAATCCACCGCAAAGCCGCACTTTTCCGCCGTATCCAGCACCTTTTTCCGGCGCTCCGGCGTCAGGAAGTCCTCCATCACCGCGATTTTTCTCATTTGCCGTATACCTCCCATATTTTTTCCGCGCAGCGCATGCCGTCTGCGGCGGCGGACAGGATGCCTCCGGCATAGCCCGCCCCCTCGCCGCAGGGGTACAGCCCCCGGACATTGCACTGACCGCTGTTGTCTCGTATGATCCGCACCGGCGACGACGACCGGGTCTCCACCGCCGTCAGCACGGCGTCCCCCTGGGCATAGCCCCGGACCTTTCCGTCCAGCATCGGCAGCGCCAGGGCCAGGGTTTCCCACACGAACTCCGGCAGACACTGCCGCAGGTCCGTCCACCGGACCCCGGGCCGATAGCTGGGGATCACCCGTCCCGGTCCCGTGGAGGGCCGCCCGGCCAGAAAATCCTCCACCCGCTGGCAGGGAGCCGCATAGCCTCCGCTGCCCAGGCGGAAGGCCGCCTCCTCCAGCCGCCGCTGGAAGGCGATGCCCGCCAGGGGGTGGCTGCTGCCGAAGTCCGCCGGGGTCACGTTCACCAGCAGGCCGCCGTTGATGTTCTCCCGGTCCCGGGCATATTCGCTCATGCCGTTGGTCACCACCCGGCCCTGCTCCGACGCGGCGGCCACCACCTGCCCTCCCGGGCAGACGCAGAAGGAGAAGGCGCTGCGCCCGTTTTCCGGGTGGCACGACAGCTTATAGCCGGCGGCGGGCAGGCACGGGTGCCCGGCAAACCTCCGGTACTGGGCCGCGTCCATGTCCGCCTGCCGGTGCTCGATCCGCACTCCCACGGCAAAGGGCTTCTGCTCCATCCGCACCCCGGCGGCGTGCAGCATTTCAAAGGTATCCCTTGCGCTGTGGCCCAGGGCCAGCACCGCATGCCGGGCAGGCAGCACATACGGCCCCTCCGGCCCTGTAACCTCCAGCCCCTCCAGGGCCCCGTCCCGGACCCGCAGTCCCGTGACCCGGTGGCCGAACCGCACCTGGGCCCCCAGGTCCAGCAGCTGCCGCCGCAGGTTCACCAGGGTCACATGGAGCATATCCGTGCCCACATGGGGCTTGGCGTCCACCAGGATGCTCTCCGGCGCGCCGCAGGATACCAATTGCTCCAAAATCCACCGGTGCCGCCGGTCCCGGGTGCCGGTGTTCAGCTTTCCGTCGGAAAAGGCCCCGGCGCCGCCCTCGCCGAACTGTACGTTGGACTCCGGATCCAGCACCCCGGTGCGCCAGAAGGACGTCACGTCCCGCTGCCGGGTCACGGCGTCCTGTCCCCGCTCCAGCACGATGGGCCGCAGGCCGCACCGGGCCAGAACAAGGGCCGCGAACAGGCCCCCCGGACCGGCCCCGATGACCACCGGCGGCGTCTCGGGGGCCGCCAGGGTCTCCGGCAGCCGGTATAGCTCCGGCGTATACGGCGTTACCCGCCGGTCCCGGATCCGCCGCAGTGCGGCCTTCTCCTGCCGCAGGGTCACCGCCGCCGTATAGACAAAGTGCAGCTCCTCCCGGGCGTCGATGGCCCGGCGCAGCACCTGAAGGGACAGAATGTCCCCCTCCGGCACCCGCAGCAGCCGGGCGGCCTTGCCCCGCAGCAGCTGCTCATCCTGCCCCGGAGCCAGCTTCAGCCCCTCGATCCTGACCATGGGCTTCCGCCCCCTTTCTTCATAGAATGTTCAAATTTTTCCGCCGTTTCTTAAAGCTTCGCTTAAGGTTTCCGCGTATACTATAAACCATCGAAAGGAAAACCACAGCGGCGGCGGAGCATGATACCACATCATACCACATTCCGCCCCGCCCGACAATAGGAGGTTCGCAGTTATGTATAGCGGTGTCAACGACGAGAACAATCAGGGCGCTTTCAACGATGAAAACAGCCTGTATCATTACAGTTATTCCAAGGACCGGGAGCCCCAGCCCGGACAGCCCGACCCCAGCCAGACCAGCTGGCAGCCGGCATCCCGGCCGGAGGATCCGGTCTCCCCGGAGGAGCCTGTGGACTACACCACCGGCACCTGCCAGGATGACCCCCAGCCCCCCAAGCCGGAAAAGGGCTCCTTCTGGAAAAAGGCCGGCACCAAAGTCACGGCTCTGGTTCTGTGCTGCGCCCTGATCGGCGGCCTGTGCGGCTTCGGCGGCGCGTCTCTGGCCCGCCGGGGCGGCAAGGCCACCATTCAGGAGTCCGGCCGCACGGCTTCCGCCGTCAGCGTCAAATCCGTGGACGGCCAGACCCTGATGACCCCCGCCGAGGTGTACGCCTCCACGGTGAACAGCGTGGTATCCATCAACTGCTCCGCCGTGTCCACCAACATCTTCGGCCAGAAGGTGCAGTCCGCCTCCTCCGGAAGCGGCTTCGTCATCACCCAGGACGGCTATATCGTCACCAACCAGCACGTGGTGTCCGGCGCCAGCAGCGTCAACGTCACCCTGTATAACGGCGATACCTATCCCGCCACTGTAGTGGGCGGCGACAGCGACTATGATGTGGCCGTGCTGAAGATCGAGGCCACCGGCCTCCAGGCCGTGACCCTGGGCAAGAGTGCCGACGTCAACGTGGGCGACACGGTGATGGCCATCGGCAATCCCCTGGGCGAGCTGACCTTCTCCATGAGCCAGGGCATCGTGTCCTGCTGCGACCGGGCTATCAACGTGGACGGCACCCCCTTCAACATGATCCAGGTGGACGCCTCCATCAACCCCGGCAACTCCGGCGGCCCCCTGATGAACCTGTACGGTGAGGTGGTGGGCATTGTGTCCGCCAAGTATTCCAGCTATTCCAACACCACGGTGGAGGGCATCGGCTTTGCCATCCCCATCAGCGATGTCCAGACCATCATCACCGACATCATGGAAAACGGCCAGGTCACCGATAAGGCCTACATGGCCATCAAGGCCGGCAGTATGACCGAGCAGATGGCTGCCCAGTACAACATCAACGTGACCCAGGGCGTGTTCGTCTACGCCGTGGAAAAGGGCGGTGCCGGTGAAAAGGCAGGACTGCAGCTGGGCGACGTCATCACCAAGCTCAACGACACGGAGATCACCTCCATGAGCGACCTGTCCATGGCCAAGAAGGGCTTCAAGGCCGGCGATACCGTCACCCTGACGGTGTGGCGCGGCGGCCAGGAGATCACCCTGAGCCTGACCTTCGACGAGCAGCCTCAGACCACCGGCACCGAGGACGATTCCCCCAACCAGAACCAGGGTCAGCAGGATTCCTACGGCGACCTGTACGACTACTTCTTCGGCCGGGGCAACGGCGGCCGGGGTAATTAAGGCAGCGTGACGGCTTCTTCGGAAGCATCACTGGATATATTTCGCATTTTCCTTTTACTCTCTCTTTCTTCTTTCATCTTTCTTCCTTTAAGCACCTCAGGGGTCCCGGATATCCGGGACCCCTGAGGTGCGATTTTTATTGGATTGTCGGGGATGGATCTCAGCGGCGTCCGCCGCCGAAGCCGCCGCCCCGGCTGCCGCCGGAGGAGCGTCCGCCGCCGCCAAAGCCGCCGCGATTGCCGAAGCCCCCGGACCTGGACCCGCCGCCGAAGCTGCCGCCGGGCCGTGAGCCGCCGAAGCCGCCGGGCCGGGGCCCGTTAGACCGGGGCGGACGGGGCGGTGTGGGCCGGGGCGGACGGGGACCGCCGCCCATGGGTCCACCCATGGGACCGCCGGGACCCCGAGGGGGACGGGGCGGCCGGGGCGCCCGGGGCCTGCGGCCCCAGAAAATGGGATAGTACACCGGCCCGCCCATCATAGCCGGACGCCGGCGATAGCGGTTGTAGCGCATACGGTCCAGCAACGCCCAAACCACGAATATGCACACGATCAGCAGCACCACACCGGCGATGCTGACGCCGGAGGCGCCGGCAGGCTCCTGCCAGCGCTGGCCCGGAGCCGGGGACTGACCGCCGGTACTTGAGCGGCCCAGGGTCTGGGCCAGCACCACGTCGCTCTGGCGGAAGAAGGCCACCGCCGCCTCCGCGTAATTCCCGCTGTAATAAGGGGTGTCCAGGGCGGTTTTCAGCCGGGTCTGCTGGGTGTCGGTCATCAGGTCCGCCAGGTTGTCGCCGCAGGCCACATACCAGTCGCCGCCCTTGACCAGCAGCAGCAGCATATCGTTGGCTCCCAGGCCCCACCTGGCCCCCAGCTCCCGGGCGTAGTCCTCGCTGGACCAGCCCCGGATATCGTCCACGGCGGCCACCGCCACCACGGCGTAATATTGCTTGTTCCAGGCGGTGTTATAGTCCTGGATGGTCTGCCGGGTCTCCTGGTCCAGCAGGCCCGCCTCGTCGCAGATCCAGTTGTAATAGGACACCTCCGGCAGGGCGGCGGGCTTTTTGCTGATGCCGTAAACGCCGGAGCCGATGATGGCCAGGATCAGCACCACCAGCGCAAAGCCCCGTTTTTGATAGAATTTCATGGTGACGCCACCGGTCCTTTCGGGGAAAGTCTGTGTACGGGCATCAGCCCCGGAGCTCCAGCAGCTTCTGCTTCAGCTCGCCCTCGATGCGGCCCAGCTCCACCTCGGCGGCCTTGCGCTTCTCGGCCCCCTCCTTCTGGATGTTCATCACCTCGTCCAGGGTGGAGATCAGCTGCTGGTTGGTGTGCTGCAGGGTCTCGATATCCACGATGGAGCGCTCGGCCTCCTTGGCGGTGGCGATGGTGCCCATCTTCAGGGTGTCGGCGTTCTTGCGCAGGAGCTGGTTGGTCATCTCGGTGACGGCGTTCTGGGCGGCGGTGGCCTGACGGCTGTGCTCCATGCCCAGGGCCAGCACCATCTGGCTCTTCCACAGGGGAATGGTGTTCACCAGGGAGGACTGGATCTTCTCGATCATCTGGGTGTCATTGTTTTGCAGGAGGCGGGTCTGGGGCCCCATCTGCACGGACACCATCCGGGTCAGCTCCAGGTCGTGGAGCTTCTTTTCAAACCGATTGCACAGGTTCACCAGGTCGTTATAGGCCTGGGCGTCCTCCGCCAGGCCGGACTGCTCCGCCTTTTTGCGCAGCTCCTCCAGCTCCGTGGACCGCACCTCCGCCAGCCGCTTCTTCCCGGCCAGAATGTACATGGTCAGTTCCTTGTAATACTTCAGGTTCAGCTCATACATCTGGTCAAACATGGCCACATCCTTCAGCAGGGTGATCTGGTGCTGCTCCAGGCTCTGGGCGATCTTGTCCACGTTGGCCTCCACCTTGCCGTACTGGGCCTTCATGGTCTCCAGCCGGTTGCCGGTCCTTCTGAACAGGCCCGCCAGGCCCTTCTTTTCCTCCTCCTCGCCGAAGCCCTTCAGCTCCACCACCAGCTGGCTCAGGTCCTTGCCGATCTCGCCCAGGTCCTTGTTGCGGACGCTGTTCAGGGCGTTTTCGGAGAAGCCCGCCACGCTCTTCTGGGCCGCCGCGCCGTACTGCAAAATCATGTTGGTGTCCCGGATGTCGATCTTGTGGGAGAAATCCTCCACCGCCTTCTTTTCCGCGTCGGTCAGCAGCTTTTCGTCCATCTCCACGGGCTCAATTTTCTTTTCCTCCTCCACCTGGGGGGCCTCCGGGGCTTCCGGAGTCAGGGTCAGAGTGGGCACTGCCTCGGCGGCAGCGGCGGTGGGGTCCAGGGTCAGCTGGGGGGTCATGTTATCGGTCATGGTAATCGTCCTTCCTTTATGAGTAATGGTGTCTTAAAGCTCCAATTGGATCCCGTCGTCCTGGGGGCCGTCGTCAGGCTTTGCCTGGGTGCGGTGAATAGGATCGTCGCTGAGGCCCTCCCGGGCCATCATGTTGTCCAGCACCGTGATATCCGTGGAGATATCCAGGGCCTGGTCGCCGAACAGGCTGTCCAGCTGCCGCTCGAAGGCGGTGACGATGGTGCTCATCATGCCCCGCACCCGCTCCATGGTGCCGGTGATGTTCTCCCCCTGGACGCCCTGGCGGCTCATGTCGTCATAGGCCCGCAGCAGCTTCAGGGTGGTGGGCAGGTAGTAGCTCATGAACTTGCGGATCTGGGGCAGCTGGGAGGGATTCTTCTGCACCTGCTGAAAAATCTTGTCGGACACCTGGGAAAGCCGCTCAATCTGGGCGCTGATGGCCGCGTCCTGGATGCTGTCGTTCAGGCGGCGCATTTCCTCCAGAGCCCCCTTGCCCTGGGCGATCATCTGGTCCAGCTCCTGGTTGCCGGTGGTTTCCGGCTCCTGGGGCACCTCCTCCACAATATCCTTGCAGAACAGCCGGGCGATGCCGTATACCACGGCGGAGGCCGCCAGGGCTATGACAAAGTGCCCCGGCCGGTACAGGGGGAACAGCAGGGCATACAGCACCCATGCAGCCGCCGCCGCATACAGCGGCGCAGCCGGTTTGTGAACGATTTTTTTCATCCCATCGCCTCCGAATTTGCGTTAAGACTATTATACCCCACAGGCCATTTTCGGTCAAGAAAAAAGCCTGTGGGGCGGGGAAAATCAGATGGCCACGGGGATCTTTTCGTCAAAGGGCAGGGGGTCGTACCCCTCCAGCCGGAAGCTGTCCCGGGTGAAGCGATAGAAATCCGTCACCTCCGGGTCCATGACGAAGGCCGGGGCCGGGCGGCCCTGCCGCTCCAGCAGCTGCCGCACCAGGGGGACGTGCCGGTCATAGATGTGGGCGTCGGCGATGACGTGGACCAGCTCCCCGGCCTCCAGGCCGGAGGATTGGGCCATCATATGCACCAGCACGGCATACTGGGCCACGTTCCAGTTGTTGGCCGTCAGCATATCCTGGCTGCGCTGGTTCAGAATGGCGTTCAGGGTCCGGCCCGACACGTTGAAGGTCACGGAATAGGCGCAGGGGTACAGGGCCATCTCGTGCAGGTCCTGGAAGTTATACAGATTGGTCATGATCCGCCGGGAGGCAGGGTTGTGCCGCAGGTCATACAGCACCCGGTCCACCTGGTCAAACGCCCCCTCCGGGTATTGGTGCTTCACCCCCAGCTGATAGCCGTAGGCTTTGCCGATGGAGCCGTTTTCGTCGGCCCAGCTGTCCCAGATGTGGCCCCGCAGGTCGTGGATGTTGTTGGACTTCTTCTGCCAGATCCACAGCAGCTCGTCGATGCAGGTTTTGAAATAGGTGCGGCGGACGGTGAGAATGGGAAACTCCTGCCGCAGGTCATAGCGGTTGATGATGCCGAATTTCTTCACCGTGTGGGCCGGAGTACCGTCCTCCCAGTGGGGGCGGACGTTCTGGTCTGTGTCCCACACCCCGTTTTCCAGGATGTCCCGGCAGTTCTGCTGAAATATTTCATCGGCGCGGCTCATAGGCGGCCCCTCCTTATACGTTTTGGGGTTATTGTACCATAACGGGGGGAGCATAGCAATAAAAATCCCGGCAGCAAGGCTGCCGGGATTCACTGGAAGCACCCCATATAGCTCAGGCCGGATCGGATTCATCCTTGAATTCAGATCGAAACAGCAGAAGCATGATCGCAGAATAGATGAGAAAGCAGACGTTCAGCCCAAGAACAGCGGGGATGGCCGGGAAGACGTTGTGAGACACGGTGGCATACATGGCTAAGGGATAGCTCAGCAGCGGGAAAAGAAGGCCGCAGTATCTGCGCCAGCGTAGCAGCCACCACGTGTTGCAGGTAAACACCAGCGCAACGAGAAAGTAGGTATTATTGAAGATAAGGGACAATGTGCAAAGCACAATGTTGATCAATTGAAGAAGCATACCCCGCCTGAACTGTTGGACGGTATACTTTTGCAGAGGACTCCACATAGGCAACCTCCTAGGAACGTGGGCCAACGCTCTTGTAAACGTTATAGCCATCCAGTGCCTGTGCATAGCAATTCTGATAGTAACTTTCACTCTTGTTATAACTCGTAGTCCTGGACCCGCTATCGATCTCTGCTCTTCTCGTACTAGAGGGTGAGGCATCTTCATATGCCTCGTATGAAACCGTTCTTATGGTCATGTTATAGGGATACTCGGAACTGTTAACATTAACATAACGTGAAAATATTGCTGTACAGGTATAACAATTCATCGATCCGGCTGCAATGGAAGCATACACACTTACAACGACGTTAAATGCAGTACAAATGGCTTGCACAATAGTATTTGTCACAATCAGTCCCAAAACAGAGGTAATCAGAGTTGACACAAATACTGCAGTCGACCAACTCTTATTCTGTGAAAAGCGCACTTCAAACCTCATGTCCTCATAAACCCGTACAGTATTTCCGTCCATGGTCGTACTATACCTTATGATGTCTTCAAAGGGCGATGTGCCAACGTACTTCACGAGTTGCGGATAAATATCTGCTCCCGCAGAACTGAATGGCTGAATGGAATTATGCATTTCAGATGGTGTGTTGCTGACGAAAATGATTTCCTCCGCTTGACTGATGTGATCTTCCGCATAAGCAATAATGTCCGTCCAAAATGCGGAACTAGATGGCTCAAAGGGCATTGGATAATCAGAAATATACCACTGGTACACTGTATCCGGATTATGAGAATACTTAATTGAAACTGTCATGGAATGGTGAGTATCATTTGTAATTATCGTCGCATCTCGGTCTTCGGATTGTAAAATGAACATATCACCATCTTCGGCCGCATAGAGACCGGGCAGTTCACTTTTGTTCGGAAGAGCCGAGGCAACAGTTGTAGAGGATAGTGAAAAGAGAAGTACGAAAATTAGGAAAATAGATAATCTTTTTTTCATATATAACCTCCATTTCAATTTCACGCGCAGAAGTAGTGAAAATATAAGTAAACGACAAATCCTCCTTTCTGCAATAATTATATAAAATATTATCGTATATATATTTGCTTTTGTCAATTACAAACATAATTAATCAAAAAAACAGTGCGATTTGCCAAATGCAGTTATTGCGTGTGCAGAGAAGCTAAACCCTGCCATAAGCAAAATCTGTTTGCTGCCGCGGAAAATAACTGGTATACTATATATGTATGACTATGTGAATCAGGAGGAAATGACTATGCAGTATGATGTGCTGATCGTGGGCGGAGGCCCCGGCGGAATCTACTCCGCCTATGAGCTGCTGGAGAAGCGGCCGGACCTGAAGATCGCCCTGTTTGAGGCGGGCCACGCCCTGGCCCGGCGGCACTGTCCCATTGACGGCGTGAAGGTGAAGTCCTGCGTCAAGTGCCCCACCTGCGCCATTATGAACGGCTTCGGCGGGGCCGGGGCCTTTTCCGACGGCAAATACAACATCACCAACCAGTTCGGCGGCACCCTGCACGAATACATCGGCAAAAAGCAGGCCCTGGAGCTGATGGAATATGTGGACGAAATCAACGTGGCAAACGGCGGCCAGGGGACCCACCTGTACTCCACCGGCGCAACCCCCATCAAGAAGCTGTGCCTGGAGAATGACCTGCACCTGCTGGACGCCTCTGTCCGCCACCTGGGCACGGATAAGAACCTGGTGGTGCTGGAGCACCTGTATAACCGGCTGAAGGACAGGATGGACATCTACTTCGACACGCCGGTGCGGGCCGTGGAGCGCACCGACGGCGGCTGCCGGGTGGTGACGGACAAGGGCAGCTACGACGGGCGCTACTGCGTCATCTCCGTGGGCCGCAGCGGCAGCAAGTGGATGGAGCAGGTGTGCCGGGAACTGGACATTGCCACCAGGTCCAACCGGGTGGACATCGGCGTCCGGGTGGAGCTGCCCTATGAGGTGTTCGCCCATCTGACCGACGAGCTGTATGAAAGCAAGATCGTCTACCGCACCGAGAAGTTCCAGGACCGGGTGCGGACCTTCTGCATGAATCCCAAGGGCGCGGTGGTCAACGAGAACACCAACGGCATCGTCACCGTCAACGGCCACAGCTATGAGGACCCGGCCATGCACACCGAGAACACCAACTTCGCCCTGCTGGTGGCCAAGCACTTCTCCGAACCCTTCAAGGATTCCAACGGCTACGGCGAGAGCATCGCCCGACTGTCCAACATGCTGGGCGGCGGCGTCATCATCCAGCGCTTCGGCGACCTGATCCGGGGCCAGCGGTCCACCCCCAAGCGCATTGAGGAGAGCTTCGTGACCCCCACCCTGTCCGCCACCCCCGGCGACCTGAGCCTGGTGATGCCCAAGCGCATCCTGGACGGCATCATCGAGATGATCTACGCCCTGGACAAGATCGCCCCCGGCACCGCCAACGACGACACCCTGCTCTACGGCGTGGAGGTGAAGTTCTATAACATGGAGGTCCAGCTGGACAAGAACCTCCAGACCTGCCACCCGGGTCTGTTCGTCATCGGCGACGGCAGCGGCGTGACCCACTCCCTGTCCCACGCCAGCGCCAGCGGCGTGTATGTGGCCCGGTATATTGCGGAAAACGCGTGATAATTGAAAACAACACGCACCCCCGGCGGAATCCGCCGGGGG
>OHPR01000406.1_pt1 | contig 17921 bp, 18 predicted proteins | sample 1577761 | NCBI WGS metagenome assembly OHPR01 (sample SAMEA3879537, study PRJEB24766) | human gut metagenome | biome: human-associated habitat; feature: feces | place: USA | collected 1985/1987 | reverse complement strand
TTCGCCTCCCTAAAAATCTGAAATTTCTACTTGACTTTTATTAGCAGGTCTTTCAGAAAAATATAACGTTTGCTCTGCCAATTTTCTTCCCATTTTTTTGCCGAGGTCATAGAAAAAACATGTCATCATCCTGACAGTGATTTGACCGTGAATTGACATGCTGGTGACAGTGTATTGTCACTTTTCAAGCTGTGCGAATGCAAATATAATTTAGACAGAAACAAGGAGTCGCGACTGATGTTTCTTGAAAGTAAATGTACCAGTATTAACAAATGGTGAGCAATGAAAGGGGTAAACTAACATGGCAGAAGCTAATATGGCGCGTAACGGTAAGTTTAGCAGGGGGCTAAGTGGTTGGACTACGAGTGGGGTCGAATTGTCAAACAACCAAGGGATAAATGGATCAAAGTGTGCCAAGTTTACATTTAAGAACTCAAGCATGGGATATCTGCAGCAAGTCTTTCCGATTGAACCTGCATGTACCTATAAGGTAACCTGTTGGGTCAAATGGACGGGTTGTAGACAACTGGTTATTGCGCGGTCCGGAAGCAATGGCTGGGAATACTCGCATTTCGCGTTTGAGAATACGCAGTCTAATACGTTTAAGAAGTTTGAAATCAGTTATCTGAGCTCTGAAAATCCAAGCGCAACTGGCCTTAATCTTGTATTCTATGTTTACAAGGATAGTAACGCCACAGGATCGGAAGCTTACATTGACAAGATTGAAATCAATGGTACTGTACCGACGAGACGAGGATGCTTTTGGATTAAGGCACCGTGCCCGGTATATAGCAAAGCAACGGGAAACAAGCTTGATACCTGTCCTACAGGACGCAGACTATATGCGTACTACGAAGATGGTGATACCATTTCGTTGCATTGGCCTTCCAAAGGCAAGCCAACTGCTATCATCACACTTGATGACAACTTAATTGGCGGCTCTGTCGACCCTAATTTCACGTGGAGTGACTCTGAACGAATCCTGCAAGTTGTTATGAACGAGGTTGGTAGAACCCTGGATGACTTTGGTAATGTGGCCGACCCGTGGTGTCAAACTTTTGTCAATTGGGTCTCAATCCTTGGTGGAGCGGATTGCAGTCATCCGGTATATGATATTTCTGGTTGTAGCTCAGCAATCAAAGCGTTGGGGGATCGATACCATCCGGTTGGAGATACTGTTCAGCCCGGCGATTACACTCCTACCTTGGGTGATTGGGTATACTATAGGGACATTAGTAAGCCCGAAAATCCGGATAAGCCCGCAGACCATGTTGGATTTATTTTGGGTTCTACCAGCACTGGTTTTAATACCGTAGAAGCAAACCGTGGTGCTGATGTTGTACAGCGATTTGCCATTCCTCGTCGTGGGTGCGCTGAAGGTTCGAACCTGAAAATCATTGGCTTTGCACGAGCACCATACAACAGCTAAAATCTGTCAGCCCTGATTGCGAGTAACCGACGCTGACGCGGAAAAAGAACAACAGAGGACATGCTGTCACACAGCATGTCCTCTCAGACCGTTGACAAACCCTCCAGTCAACGGTCATTTTGTTGTCCAAAAGCAAGAGAAAGCGTGGCCTTGATGTTGCAGGTGAAATTATCACTGCTCAATGACAACGATACAATCAGGTTGCGTAGGGTCTCACGCATAGAAGCTCATCCGCCTTTTCATGGAATAAGAAAAAGCAGCCAGTCGGCATATTTCTCGAAGTGTGATTACCGCCAACTTCGGCCGTTTCTCGGAGTCGGCGAAAAACGCCCGGATATCATGTTGACAATTTTTACATTTTCGGGTAAACTACTTGTGGGGTGGAATTTGGCCGAAAGGAGTGTGGCATATGCCCTACATCACGAGAGATTTAGAGAAGGTCGTTTTTTCTGTGACGCAGGAGTATCCGGTCGTAATTGTGACAGGACCGAGACAGGTGGGCAAAACCACCATGCTGGAAAAGCTCCGCGAGGGAACAAGCCGAAATTATGTGTCCTTAGACGATCTGACCGAACGCACACTTGCGCAGACAGATCCTCAGATGTTTTTCCAATTGCATAAACCGCCTATCCTGATTGACGAAGTGCAGTATGCGCCGCAGCTTTTCATCTACATCAAGATCATGGTCGATCAGAGCCATCGGGCGGGAGATTTCTGGCTGACCGGGTCGCAGGCGTTCAAGCTGATGACGCTGGCAGGTGAATCACTTGCAGGTCGAGCCTGTGTATTGCACCTGAATGGTTTGTCACAAAAAGAGCTTTACGGCAGTGGCGAGAACCAGCCGTTTTCTGTCTCTATTGATGCCATTCGGGAGCGCATCGCACACCGTGAAGCTGCGGATACGCCTGCGATCTTTGAGAGGATCTTTCGCGGCTCCATGCCCGCGTTTGCCAGCGGAGCGATCAGCAACCGAAGCCTCTTTTACTCGAGCTATCTCCAGACCTACATCGAGCGTGATGTGAGGGAGTTGGACGGCAGCATTGAAGCGACAGAGTTCCTGCGCTTCATAACGGCAGTCGCCTGCCGCACAGGTCAGATGGTCAATTACTCGGATATAGGCGGCGACCTTGACGGTATGCGCACGGAGAAGGTTCAAGCGTGGCTAGGCTTACTGGAGAAATCGGACATCATCTTCTATCTCCACCCCTACTCGAACAATCAGCTGAAGCGCACAGTGTCAAAGCCGAAGCTGTATTTCTATGATTGCGGTCTTGTCGCGTACCTTACCCGTTGGTCAAGCCCTGAAACGTTGGAAGCGGGCGCCTTGAACGGAGCGATCCTGGAAAACTACACGGTTGCGGAGATCGTCAAATCCTACTACTATTCCGGCGAGATGCCGCTCATCAATTACTACCGCGATAACGACGCGAAAGAAATCGACGTTGTGATCGAATCAGATGGCGAAACGCACCCGATGGAGATCAAGAAAACCAGCAACCCCGGTACCCAGCTCGTTCGTCCCTTCCGATTGCTGGACAAAGGCTCTGTCAAACGCGGACAGGGTGCCATTCTCTGCATGAAGGATACGTTATCCGCCATTGACAGCCAAAACCTGATCGTCCCCATATGGTCAATTTGATGGTTTGATATTGCTCCAAACCTCGTCGATATAAGTCCGACGAGGTTCTTTTTGCTATACATTGATGTGGCAGATCTCATCTCACGCAGCGCACAAAGACTGATATTTTAACAGTATAGGTCTTTTCTCCATTTTTGCATAAAGATTACGGTCGATCACAGCAATATTTCATATGACATGTATATTGATGAGCCGATAAAGAGAGCGCCTCCCATGCTTTTCGTCTTGATGGCGTATTGAAAGTATGGACAGTTTTGCTGTCGGTAATCTGGCACTACTTTGACCGTAAAATGTCAGTGTTTTGGCGGTATACTGTCACTTTTCAACGCTTCTTGGGTGCGGTATTATACAGTTGCAAAAGGAAATGGTGGCCGCCGAAACCCGATGCAAAATAAAAGAAATCAAAGGAGAAATGAAAATAGCTGATACCTATTACGTGAATGTTCCCTACGGCGAAACGGTGAATGTGCGAACCGAACCGAGTCGTCAGAGTCCCATCCTCTTCACTTTGCCGCGTGGTACCATGGTTACCAGATGGGGTACTTTCGGTGCTACTGATGGTTCTGGTGATCAGTACTACGGTATCAATACCGAAGATGGTCGCTCTGGCTGCATCAATTCCAGTTTCCTTACGACTTCGTACGTCGATCCTGGCGATCCTTGGATTGGCACTTATGGCTCTACTGTTTGGAAAAAGAGCCTTCACTCTGGTCAGTATCATGCGGAGGTGCAGAATATCCAGCGCGATCTTCGTAAGGTTGGCTATACCACCATTACGAACGCCGACGGATACTACGGCACCATCACCGAAACAGCAGTCAAGAACTTTCAGCGCAACTGGGGTTTGACCGTTGATGGCTACTGTGGGAACGCAACCAAATCAGCGCTTTGGAACCATCCTGATCGGACCTAATCGAACAACCTGATTTCAACGGAACGGGAGTGTCTCAAAATAACTTTGAGGCGCTCCCTATTCTTTTGCCGATATCTAAGCCCCAACGCACATTTAAACACCCTAAATAATACATACAGGCTATTTACAAGCAAAAAACGCAACAAAACCACAAGGCACCTTCCAGAGCCAAGCTCCCCAACCTATGCCTTGCCAAACTCACGAAACTATTTTTTCAAAGAGATGCGATTGCAGTCGACCTACACTCGTCTTTGCATAGAATTTGTTCGGATTGAAAGCAAGGCACAACAGCAATAGCTCAATGGAAACAATACGCTTGCCTCTTGTCAAGGAAGGTAATGCTGAAAGCAAAGAACAAATTGCGTGAACTGACGAGGCGGAACCGGGGACAGAATGTCCGCAAGGTCATGGGCGAAGTCAAACGCTGCATGACAGGGTGGCTCAATTACTACGCGATAGCATCCATGAAGCAGAGAATGCAGGAATGGGATGAGTGGCTGCGTCGAAGAATCCGAACGTACATCTGGAAGCAATGAAAGAAGCCGAGAATCAAATTCCGCAACCTGATAAAACTGGGTGTGCCAGAATGCTTCGCGCGGATGGTGGCGTACAGCGGACGAGGATATTGGTTTACGGAGAAAACCAGATCCGTAACGAGAGCCACAACAAATGAAAGGCTCATACGCACTGGGTACTTTGAACTTTCCCTGACGTATGAGTCTATTCAAACTGCTTATATTGGACGCGCCGTGTGCCTAACGGTACGTCGGGGGTTAGTCACCCAATGTTATTAAGATAGTATACTTACATCAATTTTTTACACAAAGAAGTATTTCACTGCTGTTAGCATCTAAAGTTACTTGATAATGAACTTTTGCTTGGGTTGGGCTTTCAATCGAGCAGAAGCATACATACCATTTTCGTTGGTTGCCAATGTCTAGCATGAGAGTAGCCGAACATTCATATCGGTCAAGGAAAGCACTTGAAATGTCAAACTTGTTACATAAAGCATCACGAGATGTTTGAATAGCAGATTCTTCCGAAATGTCGCGTTCAATGGGAAGGGTATATCTCGGAAACAAATCAGACCGTCGATAGAGTGTGTCAAAAAGTACTAAGTCTTCTAGGGACCAAAGTTCATGTGGGAGTTGCCGCTGAAGCTCCCATTGATCGTACAACTCAAAAAAATTTGTTTGGGCTGTCGAGATGACTTCCCCTGTAAACGCATCTATGGTAATAAGCAAATAGGGCTCAGCTTCATTTTCCACGATTTGGCTAACAACCCATTCATAAGTCTGGTCTTCTTCGTTATATATCAAATTAGCTTTGGTTTCTAATAATGGCAGTTGAGTGAGGTCGTATCCCACATCAGAAACAGCGGTATTAGCTTTGCCAATTGCATCTTCCATCGTGATTGAGCCGTCCACTACTCCTTGTGGCTTAACTATTTGTGCCTGCGACACGCTTGAAAAAAACAAACTAGTCAAAAGCACAACAGCAAAGCTACCAGACGCCAAGAATTGGGATATCCTTTTCATGAGGTTCGCCTCCTTCAAAATATGGGAAATCCATTAATATAATGAACGACAAATGAGTCATATTGCAGGGGACAGAACTTTTATTTGGGCTACTTGGTCTAGTAGAACATAGTGATAGTACAAGGGACAACAATGTCGCTTTTTTCATTTTCATCTTTCTCGCCCATTGTTTTGACTGATACTCAGCCATCCAGAGTATCCAGACAAATCCTTAAGTGATTTCCAACACGCTGTACCATATTTTGCTTCTTCGTCCCTCTTTGCTTGTCTTTGCGAAAGCGATGAAACAAAGACATTTTTCCTTCCCTGCAAGATTAAGCCATTGATAACAGCAAAAATATAACGAACCACCATTGCCTTTTTATCTCTTTTGATTGTGCATATTTCTGTGTCATCATCTTTATTCCGCATTCGCAAATGCTTGGATTATCTCAAGTGCGTGCTTATAGTACCGCATAAGCGTTCGACTCGTTTTACCAAACTCCTTCCAGCGTTCGTTGTACTCCAGTTCGATGCGCGTCCATGTCACGCCATCAAGCACGTGGCGACGCACGACATACTCCTCATCCTCACTCAGAAGGCTCAGCCACCCTGCAACCATCGCATTCTTCTCTTTCAGCAGCGAAAGGCGTTCGGTCAGATGGGAGGGCATCGTGTCTCCATCCCTGCGAAACTGTGCCTCGAGCTTCCTCTGCGCTGCGCAGTTCTTCCTATGCTGACTGATTTCATGCCGGATCAGTTCAAGGCTGTATTCCTCCATATCTCATTACCTCCCTTGAGTTTCCTATTTTGCGCAACGAATCATATGCAAACGCTTATGCTGTCTGTATTGCAGAGAAGCACCTAGTAAACACCGCAAAAGCAGGCAGACGAAGGCGTAGGTTGATTTCCATACGGAAACTCAACCATTACCTCCTTATTGCGCTCTCATGATTGCCTGAAGTAATATCGTCATTGAGCATTTTTATTTTGGGGATGCCTTGCTCTTGTCTGACACTCAGCATTTCCTTTCCTGTTAAAGAAGATCATGATTGATCCGCTTGTTAAGTATCCGAGCAACCTTCCTCGATCCCTTCTCTTGCAAAGCTTTCATAGAACGAATCGATTTTTCCACATCCGCTCCCCATTTCTGGGCGAACAGCACCATGGTCTGCGGCCAGTCCAATTCTTCCATCACGTGATGTCGGATCACAAAGGCTTCGTTTTCGGACAGCGCCGCAAAGAGACCGTCAATGGTTAGCAGTTCCTGCTTTAGTTCCAAGATTCGTGCGGCTTCCTCCCGAGGCATTTCTTCTTCCCGCCCATAGTACCGCGCTTGGCGCACCTTCAATTCCATTTCTATCTCACCGCGTTGCATAAAGAGCTTTCTAACGTTTTCTTGCGTATACATTAGTCGCCCTCCTCTTTCTCCGCTGCGAAATGTCCCCAGAACGACGTAGACGGGCAGAGGGAAGGTGCCTTTCTATTTCTGGTTTTTTTCGGGCTTGTCGGACATCTTCTCCTCCAGATCGTTCAACCTGTTCTGAATATTCTCAATGCCACTTTGAATATTGCCGCTGAGCTTGTCAATGGTCGATTGGTACTGTGCTTCTCTCTCTTCATTCTGTTTCAGCATCCGAAAGAACAAATAGATATATAGCCCAGCCCAGATTCCTTGCTGAAGCGCAATTTCAATAATGTTTTGCAAGGTAGAATCCATGGCTGCGTTTTCCTTCCTTTCCTCTATGAATCCGAGCAAGAGCCGCAGGTTTCTTGCATCCCTTACATCATAGCGGTAACTCCTCTGGAAAGGGAGTGAAAAAAACGACCCAAACCATACGTTTTTCGTGCAATTTTGACGCATTCATTGGCAACCGTCTCCTTGGAGAAGCTGCGACAAGAATATACGTTCCTCTTCACTTCCTATAGTGCTCGAAAGCTGTCCATTCCACTACCTTCAAATAAATTTGTATAAAACCGCGAATAATCATCCTCATAGCATCCACACCATGTTATAGCGGCGTTTGTTTTTCGTGAGGCACCAAGTGAAATTGAGACGAAATCAATGCTATCGATAGTAATCAATGTTATAAAAGGAACTGGCACACTAAGGAAAGCGTTGCTAGCAGACAGAAAAACGGCAAATAAAATTTTCTGTCATACAAAAAGAAAGTCTATGTTAAGTGTATGCAAAAGTAGCGAAGCCTATATGATAGATGCATAATGCATCCCAATTAGGCTAAGTCAAAGAGAGGCTTGTTGTAAAATGCAGCAAGCCCCGTGATGCTGCCCTCCTTATCCAGAGGGTAATGCAGAGCAAGCTCTGCGGTTGTGAAGTCTGTCTGCGACATTCTCCGCCTGGTTTGACGTTACAAAACGGAAAAAAGCCCTATACCGATCTTCCTCAACGGACATAGATCAGTATAGGGCCGCTCTTTACCGGCCAGTCTTTTCTGTGCGCTGGTCGTGTTCACGAGGTTTTTTCTCACTGGCAAAATGCTGCTCCAACGCAAAATGCTCATCGGCAAGCAGCGTATCCAAGTTCTTTTTGATATGGCGCAAACTCTGCAATTCCTCGTTTCGCTGGGCCAACAGCTTACCAGTCTCTCGTTTTTGAACGAGCAGGTGGTCATATTCCTGCGATAACTCCGAGAGTGTAGGCAGCTTCCCGTCCGCTGCGCTATATACGGCCTGCGCCTGTTTGTGCGCTTCAATGGCTTCTTTGTTCTCCCGATAAAAAGCAGGTGGCCAGCCGGATTCCTTGTATTTCGTGTAAACATCCCGGGTTTGCCTGTAAATCCAAATCGCTTTTCTTTGAGCGCTGATCTCCTGCATCCGTCTTTGCGCCTCCCGGATCTGATCTTTCAGGCCATTCCGGCTGTCCAGCGCAAGCTGTATCTTTTGCGTAAGGTCGGCGTAGGAACCAATGTGATTCTCTTTCAGATAGATCATGGAGCTGGCCAGCGTGTCGATATTGTGTTTTTCGGCCCAGCGCTCGTATCTTTTTCCTTTCCCGGTACGCAGCTTGGCTTCAATGTCGATCAGAAGCTCAATCTGCTTTCGCGTGTATTGGGTTCTGGAACGTTTTGGAATATGAACCCGCTGGCCGGAAAGTGACGCTTCAAGCGCTGCTTCTGTGTACTCAGGTCCCAATGTATCCAGTCGGATAAAGCGTTTCCCGCCCGGTGGTCTTATGCTGATTTGCGCCGCCCGCTTAATCCGGCATCCTGCTTCTTCCAAGAACTGCATCAGCGCATCAAATCCATCCGGCCGCATTCGCAGCGCGGCATCAATCGTCATGCGCAAGATATCGCGTTGGGAGATCCCGGCATTTTCTCCCAGCCATTGATCATATGATTTCTTCCGGTACTTCTCCATTTCGGGACTGATTGCAAAAGAACGTGGCCGGTACTATAAAGCCATGCGTCAGGTTGAAACGTCCGGCAACGATATGAGCTACTTCATTGATTATTATTCTGCCATGCTATCGCGGAGCGTGGAAAGAATGAAGGAGCACTTGCTCGGTCACGTACTGACAGAAAAACGTATGCATGCCCTTCAAGCAACCGGACGCCTCAACGAACGTCAGCTGAAAGGGGCTCGGTGGTTGCTGGAAGGCAAGACGGCACAGGTTACAGTGGACGCCTGGAAGAAGAAGTTCAGGACGGCCACGGAGACGGCACGGCAGGATCTTCTGCTGCTTTGTGAGGAAGGGTTACTGGAGCGGAAAATGGAAGGCAGGAAGGCGGTATTTATCATCCAACGGAAAAAATGATACCATGTCTAAACAAACCTTCTTTTGCTTGCCGGAAGCTAATATACGTCGATAAAATAGCACGATCTTACGTCTGATTCAACAGAGCGGTAAGATCGTACTTTAGTTCATGCAATTTGTTCTTGAAAATGTGAATCTATGCTTAAAGAACAGCACCCTTCGCTAAATTTGCATAAAGCGGCGGAGGGTTGGTTGGTACAGAAAGAAATATTCCAAATTGCTGGCAAGAAAAAATGGGAATTTTTCGTATGTATATGTGAGGTGTTATCCCGCGCAGCTTCGACAGCGCTATTGACGGATATTTTGGTAATTTTCATGCTGTGCTTGGAAACACAAAAAATGCGCTGTAGAAGAACCAATGCCATGGATCGAGAAGGAGATGATCTTGTGACACGCTTAACAAAATTGTTTGCTTTCTTGCTTGTGCTGATCTTGAGCTTTCATTCGGTCATTGCCGCTGAAGCGGCTGAGCCTTTTTCCAAAGATGCGCTATCCATACCCTCCCTGGATGAGGACACTGCGATCTATGCTGGAACATGGGTTGCAGATTCCGAGGAACAAGCATTTCTGCTGCTGGGAAACGAAAACGTGATGTGGCTTGCTGTTGCAACGCAAATGGAGGACGGCGCCTACCAACTCATTGCGCAAAGCAAACCGGTACTTTCTTATGAAACGTACTGTTCGGGAAGCGTTGAGATGACGGATAGGTGGGATAATGGAAGCCCTTATTTTCGGTATTCCCTTGCGCACGAAATAAATCTCTATCTGAGTGCTTCAGTTGCAGGTGATGGTACATGGATCGTTCACGGTGGAAATGTCGATTTTTATGAAGAAAACATTGATTTCAATTTTTATGCGTCCAGCTGTGAAGATTCCGGAGCCTACAGAGAGGCTTCTATACCCTACGGTGAGGATTATATGCTTGTTTATGAAACAGCTTTTCCCCAAATCGAATGGCCTATCGGCGACAATTTGAAGTTGGAGGGCTTCGACCTATCGATCATCCAAAAAGAATGTCTGGCTGCATTGGAATATCTTAAGGAGTTTGACAAAACGCACAGTTTGGGCGAGCAGGATGATACTTATAGGATTAAATGGGATATAGGGCCAATCCCAAATTCTGTGTAAACACCGTTAGGGAGAGAATAGAGCGAAGTGATAACAGGGCGGCACAGGGTGAATCCGTTTGCTGACTTGTTTGCATCATAACGCAGCCGGGGGATGGATATCAAGGACGGTGAAGCCGTTCATCTTGCCATTGATATCCGGCCACAGTGGTGTTATTCGGGCATGCGCTCGGCAAAGTAGATGTCCAACTTTGCGTGGATTAGATTCAAGTCCTGTTGTCGTCCGCTCCACTTTTTCGTGATGTCCATCATGGCCAAATACAGTATTTCCAGCAGGCTGTCATCAGTAGGGAAGAATAGAAGGATCCATGCTATGAATCAAGAAGGAGATGATCTTGTGACACGCTTAACAAAATGGTTTGTTTTCTTGCTTGTGCTGATCTTGAGCTTTCATTCGGTCATTGCCGCTGAAGCGGCTGAGCCTTTTTCCAAAGATGCGCTATCCATACCCTCCCTGGATGAGGACACTGCGATCTATGCTGGAACATGGGTTGCAGATTCCGAGGAACAAGCATTTCTGCTGCTGGGAAACGAAAACGTGATGTGGCTTGCTGTTGCAACGCAAATGGAGGACGGCGCCTACCAACTCATTGCGCAAAGCAAACCGGTACTTTCTTATGAAACGTACTGTTCGGGAAGGGTTGTGATGATGGATAAGTGGGATGATGGAAGGCCCTATTTTTGGTATTACATTGGGAACTATATCAATTACTATCTGCTCGCTTCGGATGCAGGTGATGGTACATGGATCGTTCACAGTGGATATATCGATGCTCATGGTGGATATACTGATGTTTGTGAAGAAGACATTGATTTCAATTTTTACATATCCGACAGTGAGGATTATATGCTTGTTTATGAAACTGCTTTTCCCCAAATTGAATGGCCTATCGGCGACAATTTGAATTTGGAGGGCTTCGACATAACGATTATCCAAAGAGAATGCGAGGATGCATTGGAATATCTTGATGAGTTTGACAAAACGCACAGTTTGGGCGAGCAGGATGATACTTATAAAATTATATGGGATTGGTAACTGTCAGCCAGACCAAAGCATTCGTCCCTGACATGTCCAGCAGGCTTCAATGACCAAATCTATCATAGCTGGACAGACAAACGGTATATCTTTTTTCAGTATTTGTAAAGAATTGATTTTGCAAACAAAATCAACAACCCAGCAAGATACTGTTCTTCATGAAAAACAACGGCCGTAAATGCGACTTGACTTTCAAAAGAAAAGTTATCCCTCTACCCGCAGAGCCGGCTTATCAAATGAAAGTCGAAGGGGCCGCAGCCCCTTCGACGCCTCTATGGAGTTTTTTGACTTCCGAAGGTAATCGCTATTTTGTTTATTCATCCTCTGCCAAAAGGACGTCCTACGCCGTGAAGTATACGACCATGAGTAGTGTTGGTGCCAGTAGAGCGATCCCCAATTACTACTGCAACTCTCTGTTGGCCATTAGGCGCTGTTTCACCAGCATTTCCTTCAACAGCAATATAGTTATTACCAGAAATGCCTACAACAAACCCTGTATGCCCAGCAGTAACTTGATCTGTTCCATAGTTCTGAACATCATAGTATGCGATATCGCCAGGCTGCATGGCGAATCCAGAAGGATCAGTACGCAAATCATAGATTTCATTTTCCGTATAATACTGTACAGCATCTCCGCATGTGTCACTATCACAATAGACGTTGTGACTCAAAGCCGTCGCACCAGCCAACCAATGTACAAACGATTCGCAATAGTCGCCAGCCAACCCCAGATTTGCCCCATACGTGCCTACCAGTGAGTTGGCAATGGTCACCATCCTGTCGACGACATTATTTTCGACCAGGTCATCACTAGGCTGGCATTTTTCCATGGGGATGAACGCACTGATTGCCATCCCATACGTATTACCAAAGACAACGGCAACCATTCCATCTACAATCCCATCATAGATAAACTTTGCGCCATCCGGGAATGCACCGTAGTTGTCGTCGCTGGTGGGATCAGGCGTTTTGTATATGCGTGCATTACCAACGGTTTCAACATAGTGGTTGGACATAAATTCCCTATCGCCTAAGATCTCAACCGTGTCGAACCACGCCGTACCACCAGCGGAACCAGCAATGAGCCGAATACCTGTATTGACACTCTGCCCAGTAGTACCCCCCGCAGTAAATGTATACGAGAGCTTGGTATATGTTCCACCTGATGTAAGATTAGGGATAAAGGAAGGGCTAAAGAGCGTGCCAGAAGGCGTATATACTTCCACCCATACATCAACGTTTCCCGTGCGCTTTGCATAGAAGGTAAGCGTATAGGTAGTCCCCCCCTTGAGAAGGACATTCTGCGCAATGGAGCTTTGACCGGGGTCGCCTACAGATGGAACAGATAGTTCCATGCAGCCACCCTCCTGGCCACCGCTACTGTGCCATGTTACGGTGTTTCCAGCATACCAATAGCCTTTTGTCCAGTGTAAATCTCCATCACTAAAATTGCCATTCGCAATCAGATTAGTAGCCATAGTACAGATTTCCTTCTTTCATTTTATATTTTGTGCATCAGGTTTCTGGTGGCCACCATTTCCTTTTGCCATCTTTAGTGTAGAGCAAAATGCCAATTAAAGGGAGTGCAAACATTAACACAATGTGCACATATTTCGTGCAAAAACGAACACTGCAATGTAGCATCACTATTGAACCATATTATACTCCCCGCCCTCCAATGCGCATTCTTTTCAATGATCAGAGGCGAAATTGACGCTTAACTTTATAGTTTTGTCTAACGTATTGGCCAAAGAAGGAAGAACGGGGATCACGAGAAGTCTTTTCTGCTTGTTCCCAATATGAGAAGATATACGTATAGTCCAGACGATCGCCATAGGACTACTGGCTTGTGCAGTTTTAAGTGCAATTACTGTTGCTCATTAAAAAAAGAGCCAAGATATTGGGACACTTCTACGTTGTTATTTTTGTTATGTAATAGTTTCAGCTTCATTATTTGTGGTGATGAAGCATTATCTGTCGTAATATAATAAAATCAGCCTCCCACAAAGCAATTGCAATGTAGGAGGCTTTTGGCTACTTTTTAGTTTTTTTTCTTAGAACGACACACCTATTGAACGACGTGTTATCTCATAACCATCAGCATTGAATGTTGCAGCAAGGCGGTACGTTCCGCTTCCGATTGAAGACAGGCAATTAAAAGATGCGGCGTATCCATTTGTGTTGTGGCTTTCCTCAGCCGGAGGAGTGAGAGAGCAATCAAATTCCCATTCTCCTCCAACCTCTTTTTCGAGCCAACAAGCAGTCACTTTGATTGTTGCCATATTTTCATATGTCACACAATAGAGCTTCACTCTGCCCGAGGAGGAAAGTTCCACTTTCGTCGCGTCGAAAACACTATCAGCAAGAGGCACAATCGTATCAGCAAGGCTATCATAATTCAAATCAACAAACAGAGGGAGTGTAAGAAACGGTGCTGTCCATACATTTTTCGTGCAATTTTGACGCATTCATTGGCAACCGTCTCCTTGGAGAAGCTGCGACAAGAATATACGTTCCTCTTCACTTCCTATAGTGCTCGAAAGCTGTCCATTCCACTACCTTCAAATAAATTTGTATAAAACCGCGAATAATCATCCTCATAGCATCCACACCATGTTATAGCGGCGTTTATTTTCACTGCGTCGCAAAGTAAAATCAGAGTGAAGTCAACGCTATAGCTGACAATCAATGCTATGAAGTGATTATCTGATCGGCACAAGGAGGATATATATATGGATGTTGAAGTGGATTACAGGCGCATAGGTCGTCATTTTCGCGCAGCGCGTCAGCAGCTGCATTTGAAGCAAAAGGACGTGGCAGAGCTGATTGGGGTCTCGACCAAGACCTATAGTAATATGGAGCGCGGCGCACAGAAGCTCAATCTGTATAGGATTGTGCAGATCTGCCGCCTCCTCAAGTTGAAGCCGGGCTGCGCTTTGGATGATTGCAACGATGAGTTTCTCGCCTTTGAAATGGAACATCCCACAGAACTCTGTGAGGCGAAGACTCAGCTGATCCTTCTGAGCAGCAAATGTTCAGACGAAACTGCCTTTCTGTTGAATGCCATAGCACAGTTGGTCTGTAATTTCATAGAGCGTAAGCGGTAGTGACTGAATTCTCCAGCCAGCGATTTGTTGCGCCAACAGAGCACCAAAAGAGAGGAACAAGTTTGAAAGTCGCCCCCCGGTGCGTTTTACAACCCCGTCGGTGCCTTTCGCAGAAAGGCGGATTATAGCAATGAGAGAAACGAATATCGATCCGCAAAACATTGAAGAAATGTATATCAAGTATTATGCAACGCTCAAACGCTATTGCATACGGCTGGTTTCATATAATCCCCGTTACACTGCAATAGCGGATGACTGTGTGCAGGAGGCTTTCTATCGCGCCATCCGCAATTCAAAGGACTTTACTTCCAGCAAGAATCAATATGGATGGCTTGCCACCTGTTGTTTGCACTATATGCTGTCGCACATCAGGCAAGGCAGGCGAAGGGAAGCGATTATTGGTAAGCCGGTAAGCCTTGAAGCATACGGCGACGTGCCAGACCTGATGGATAACGTGCTGGCTTGGATCACCAGGACAGAGCAGCGCGATACCATCGCGGAATTCATAGCAGAGCTGACGCCACTGGAGCAGAAGGTGTTCCACGTATACTATGAAAAGGGACAGTCGCTGAAGGATACAGCACAGCAGGCCGAGATCACGAGCACTTCAGCACGGGGCGCACTGGACAGAATTCGAGCCAAAGGGCGGCACTTCCACTTAGCGGTGATTCTTTTTATAGGGCAATATACTTTTGATTTGTTCATGCGGTATATGAAGTGAAGGAAGTGAAAATGATGAGCGAGCAGAAAGGGAACGTTATCCGACAGGTGCTGAATCTGATCGAATATGGGAACATCTCGCAGACTGAGGCAGTACAGCGGCTCGAAGCAATGATACAGTCTGAGATAGAGAAACAGGATGAATCCGCTGACATGGAATTGGTCACGGCCTGTGAAGAGCTGCTATGGCAAATCAACACGCATGGCCGGATTGCATTTGAAGACAAACACAAAGAAAGCAAGGCTATCTTGATGCGCCGACTGGCTCGGGCGCGGCATCGTGCCGCAGCCATCCGCATGGGACTGCGAGCAGTTGCAGTTGCAGCGGCAATCCTTGTTTTGGTCGTAGTGGGCGATGGCATACTGAACCGGGAATGGCTATTCGGTCATTCTTCTGATGACGAGCAGCAGTATGCGATTCAAGGACAGGTGATAGACCCCGGCCTTGTAGAGGATGGCAATGCTTCGGGCGAAGATGCCGCTGGTGTCTTAACAACAACCGACTGGGATGCTGCTGTGGCTTTCCTCGGTATGGAACCCACGGTTCCGACTCGGTTGCCGGAGGGATGGAGCGTCAAGCAATACCATGCGACCCGTTTCGACGATGAACTGATCTTGAATGTTTCCTATATAAATGAAGGTGATCCAGATGCTACGCTGCTATTCCTTTGGGATCACTATTTCAGCGTGGAGGCTGCTAATCTGGCGCTGGAGCAGAACGCTGACGGTGAGTGGGTAGAGATTGACGGTTTACGGGTATATATGACCTCAAATATGGAGAAAACACGATATGCTTGGATCGACGGAATGACCGTCTGCTCACTTACTACTTCTTGCCGTCTTGATGAAATAGCCTCTGTTGTCGCTTCTCTTATGCCCAAAGAATAAGCCGATACCGGTTATGTTGTTGGCGCTTCGGGCAACACGTACACAGCCATTGAAGGAAATGCTGGCGGAGTGGTGGCTAATGGACGGCGAAAGATAGCACTTGTAACTGGTAATCGATTTACTGACACTCATGATACTCATGGGCGAATCCATCATCATGGCGTAGCGCATCCGTTAGGCGAGGGTAATCCTATTTTAGTACAAAGGGACTGCCTCAGAATGCATAAATGATTGCATATCACCCTTGCCTCCCCTAAAGAGGAGGTGTCTCGAAGGGGTGGAGGGGTTTGCCCGTTGCTTGTGTGGCCTCCCCCCCTCAGTTAGCCTTCGGCTGACAGTTCCCCTAAAGGGGAAGCATGCATCAACATGCATTTTGAGACAGCTCCCCAGCCCGCCGACAAAGGGCATGTTTTCAACCGAAGACATGCCCTTTGCGCTGATAATGCAAATATAGCAACAACAAATATATAAGCCAAAACGCCTTGGCAATGCGTTTCATGTTTTGGGCTGCGGCGGTCAGGTGGCGCTGCTCGTACATATTGCGGATTCCGAGCATAGCGCAAGCCATCATCTCACTTTCGTCAAAGGAAACTATTGCCTCAAGGCTATATCTTACTACTTCTGCGGAGCATTGTCATCAACAATTTCGCTAGTCACTGTCGTATCAATCAAGCTGCAGTTGTGCAGATCAAGTACATATCCATCATTTAGGCGGATGATGATTTCATCCTTCGCTTGAAGCATATGGCGTTCTCCGATATCTAGCGAAATATCTTGCATGAGCGTAGAAACAATGTAGTAGGCATCACTAACATCGTCTGCGATGATTTTGTATGTGACATCAGGAGCTCCTATAAAATCTATTCCGCAAATCTGACGACCATTTGAAGAAATAAAATTCGTCACATTAGTCACATTAATAGAGGAAATGGGAGTGAAGAGACATTGGTCAGACAATGAAATGGACATTTGCATAGGCAGCAGCACAGAATAAGACGCATTTTGTTTGCCACTAATTCTATGCTCTATGAAATTTCCCCTGGAACTTAGTATTTTGACTATCGCGCCATTTCCTTGCTGCGCGGAAATACGCCACAATCCAGAAGGCAAATCTTCTCCAACTGTGTAGTCTCCAGCCGCAAGAATACGTGGCTCTTCATTAAGTAGAAGCATACTCTCATATGTTAGGACGGATGCATGTCTGCTCAAAATGAAACCATCGTAATTACCGTACTGTACTTGTAAGAACTCTCCCGCATTACCAATAAGCTTTAAAGCCATCCCATTGCTAATTACATCTCCAGGTTTGTCAAGATCACAATCACCTAGCAATTCAATAAAACCATTTGGATCTACAAAAGGATCGCTTGCTTCGAAGGAAACAAAGGCAAAACCAATAGACTTGATCTTGTCTGTTGCGTTAGATATGTTCAGATGCGACGTTTTCATATATCCTTCCGTAGATAGAAAAACCTGACACCATTCTGGACCATACTCTAAAATGTAGACTTGCGCACCGGGGTAATAGAAGCCAGCAATCTCCGCCTTCGATTCCTCTGGTGCGCTATAGAAATAGCACTTTTCAGATTCGTCTCCTAGTACGGAACCCACAAGTAGTTGACTGGTGCGTGTATCCTCTAAAGCACGTGCAGATAAGCAACTGCAAATACATAGCAGTATAGCCAAGGTAAGTAGCATAGCGGTCTTCTTCATAAAACATCACTCCTATTACAATAAATTTGGACAGGAAAGCCGGACAGCCAGTCCGGC
>OHPR01000380.1_pt1 | contig 18471 bp, 12 predicted proteins | sample 1577761 | NCBI WGS metagenome assembly OHPR01 (sample SAMEA3879537, study PRJEB24766) | human gut metagenome | biome: human-associated habitat; feature: feces | place: USA | collected 1985/1987 | reverse complement strand
TCTCGGAGTCTTCATTATATATTGGTTCAAAGGAATGGGTAATGTGTTCATATTCCATGGTCGTGCTCACTTTCTGATGGTTTGGAGTAAGTTTTATAACAAGTATAGTGTCTTGAGGAGATTGTGTCAATGATACTGTTTGCGTTGCTGGTCGCACACCGTGTGAACAGTAACTGCTACAAAGCGCAACGTCGCATTTATACAAAGGTTGCTTTTACCTGCGTAATGGATTATACTAGTCTGACAGGGAATTTTGAAACGGAGGATTTTACAATGAAAATTGCAGTAACTTATGACAACGGAAATATTTTCCAGCATTTTGGAAAGACAGAGACTTTCAAAGTGTACGAAGTAGAAGATAATAAGGTGGTTTCCAGTGAAGTGATCGGTTCTAATGGGGAAGGACACGGAGCACTGGCAGGACTGCTTGCAGGACAGAACGTAGATGTTCTGATCTGTGGTGGAATCGGCGGAGGTGCACAGACTGCACTTGCAGAGGCCGGTGTTGAATTATGTTCAGGAGCACAGGGAGATGCAGATCAGGCAGTAGAGGCATACCTGAAAGGCGAGCTTACATCCAAAGGAGCTACTTGTGATCATCATCACCATGAGGAAGGACATTCTTGTGGAGATCATGAAGAGGGACATTCTTGTGGAAGCAGCTGCGGTGGCGGATGCGGATCACACACTACAATGGAAGGAAAGAATGTTGGAAAGAAATGCCGTACACATTATAAAGGAACATTCAATGACGGAACTCAGTTTGATTCTTCTTATGATCGTGGAGAACCGCTTGAGTTCGTATGTGGTGCAGGACAGATGATCAAAGGATTTGATGCAGCAGTAGCTGATATGGAAGTTGGTCAGGTAGTGGACATCCATCTGATGCCGGAAGAAGCTTATGGAATGCCGAATCCGGAAGCTATCTTCACAGTAGAGATTGCAGAACTCCCGGGATCTGAAGACCTTGAAGTGGGACAGCAGGTTTACCTGTCCAATCAGTATGGACAGCCATTTCCGGTAAAGGTAACAGCTAAGGAAGAGACAACAATCACTTTCGATGCAAACCATGAGATGGCAGGAAAAGAACTGAACTTCAAGATTGAGCTTGTATCAGTAGAATAAAAAGTGAATAGAAGTAATTAGAAATTCTACTAAGAAATATCTAATAAGAAACATAAAGAGAGGGCAGTGCTTCAACGATTGAGAAATTGTAAAGTACTGCCCTCTCTCTGTAATTGCAGATAACGATTTAAATTGCTACGAATTTACACTATCACTCACAATCTTTCCATCCATAATGCGGACAACACGATCAACCTGATTAGCAATTTCATCATCATGTGTAATGATAATAACTGTTCTTCCAGACTTATGAAGGTCTTTCAGAATATTCATGATCTCGATAGTCGACTTACTGTCCAGGTTACCGGTCGGCTCATCGGCAAGGATAATCGGCGGCTGTGCGGCAATTGCTCTGGCTACAGCGACACGCTGCTGCTGTCCACCGGAAAGCTGGTTCGGTCTGTGATCCATACGATTTTCCAGTCCAACTTTCGATAGAGCTTCCCCGGCAATCTCTTTTCTTTGTTGCTTTCCAAGTCCGCGATAAATCAGTGGAAGTTCTACATTTCCAAGTGCATCCAGGTTTGGAATCAGGTTGAATCCCTGAAAGATGAAGCCGATCTTGTGATTGCGGATATCAGACAGTTCATTGTCTGAGAGATGGGCAACATCTTTTCCGTCCAGAAAATATTCCCCGGAATCAGGTGTGTCGAGACAGCCGAGCATATTCATAAATGTAGATTTACCAGAGCCGGAATGTCCGACAATGGCAATAAATTCTCCCTGGTTGATCTCAAGAGAAACATCATCCAGCGCGCGGACTTCATTTTCTCCAGGATTGTAGATCTTGTACATATTTTTAACACGAATGAGTGGCTCCATAATAACCTCCTTAAAAAATAAAATAAATAATTCAATAAGAATTTTAATTTCCAAAATAATCATTGAGTCCAAGAACCAGACCATCAGCCAGACTATTTAGTGTGGAATCACTGTGGTCAGAGCTTGCATTTCCAAGTTCCATATCAACAGACGGAATTGTACTATAAGAAGTCTGCGTCAGATCGATATTCATAGAACCATTTTGGTAAATGGTCATTCCTTCTGTACGAAGTCCCTCTACAAGAGAGGCCCCAAGTGCATCATGTTCCTGCCAGTGGGAAGCGACAGGTTCCATACTTTTCAGACCATTCGGCACAGAAATGTAGAAACAGCCTTTGTCATATCCCAATCCATCTCCATCCCAGTGGAGTGAGATGTGACAGTCAGCTACATTGTTACAGAGTACGGTGCGGGCAACGTTATCAAGCTGGACATCGTCGCTATTTCTTACCATAAGGACATCATATCCTTGAGCAAGCAGCTTATCTTTCAGAATCTGGGCCATCTGAAGTGTAACAGTGCTTTCAGCAGTTCCATCGTTAAATGTCATTCCCCCGGAAACTGCAGTCGCATAAGTTGCACCCTGAGCAGTGCTTCCGCCGGTTGTCTTTGGAGAACCATCCGGGTGACACTGTGTCTTTACAGAAGCACCACCGGAAGTTCCATGTCCGGCATTCACGCCAACGACGATATCCTTGCGGTCAGAATCTGCAAGATAAATAGTAGCTGTTCCAGAATTGATTGCAGAAAAGTCTGCGTATTGCCAGGAAGGGTCAAAGCTGATCTCCTGTCCATTGCTGTAAAGAGCCGCTGCGCCGGTCAGCGATTCCTGCTGAGTTACGGATTCAGATTCAGAAGCAGATGGGGTGGCGGCATCAGCAGAAGAAGTTTCATCTACAGTTTCATTTTCTGAATCTGATGAGATAGAAAAATCATCCGCTGTCTTGGGTGGTGCCTTAGTACCCTGCGCCTGCGCCGTGTCCGTACTGGATTTGTGCTGTATGCTACCGCATCCGGTCAGGCAGCAACACAGGAGAACGGCACAAGAGAATCGAAAAAATGGTTTTTTCGATTTCAATCTCCTTTATGATAAATATTACTGTTCTCATTGTATCATAATCATTTTCCAAATAGGGAAAATTCAGATAAAATTAAGGTTTCAAAAAGGAAAATATAATGTAAAAAATTCAAGGCGATTGCATAATCATTTTGATTGCGATAGACTACAAGAGAAAGAATATCATAGTTAGGGAATTTTGCCTGCCAATAGCATATAGTGTGGCGGGAGTTCTAGTGCTATGTAATTCGCATAATCATAATATACGAGGACAATATATATGGAAGAACAACAAGAAAAAACGCAAGGGAAAAAACAAGATAAGAAATTGTGGAAGATTTTCTGGTCAACCTTTTATTTAAGCGCGTTCACATTTGGTGGAGGTTATGTGATCGTCAGCCTGATGAAGAAAAAGTTCGTAGATGAATATCATTGGATTGAAGAAGAGGAGATGCTGGATCTTGTGGCGATCGCGCAGTCGGCACCGGGAGCAATCGCAGTGAACGGAGCAATCGTAATCGGATATAAACTGGCTGGAATTGCGGGAATTCTGACAGCAATTGCCGGGACAGTAATCCCACCATTTCTTATTATATCGATACTTTCTGCCGGTTATCAGGCATTTCGAAATAACCAGATCATCAGCTTAATGCTCGAAGGAATGCAGGCCGGAGTGGGCGCCGTGATCGCATCTGTGACATATGACATGGGTGCCGGAATCGTGAAGAAGAAAGATGCTTTGTCATACGTACTTATGGTCGGGGCATTTATAGCTTCCTGCATATTTGAGGTAAATGTAGTCTATGTGATTCTGATCTGTGGAATTGTCGGAGTACTCCGCGCATTAATTGAGAAAAAGATCACGAAGAAAGGAAGTGAAGAGAAATGATTTATTTGAAATTGTTTTTAAGCTTTCTTCAGATTGGAATGTTCAGCTTTGGCGGCGGTTATGCGGCGATGCCTCTGATCCAAGAACAGGTTGTGACACAGCATGGTTGGCTTACGATGACAGAATTCACAGATTTGATCACGATTTCCCAGATGACACCTGGGCCGATTGCGATCAATGCGGCAACATTTGTCGGCAGCAAAATTGCAGGAGTGTTAGGATCTGTTGTGGCGACTTGTGGGTGCATTCTGCCGTCTTGTATTATCGTAACTTTGATCGCATGGTTTTATTTAAGATATAAGAAAATGAAAATGTTCCAGAGCGTGCTGGAATCCTTAAGACCGGCAGTTGTCGCACTGATCGCATCCGCAGGAATCGCAATTCTGCACACTGCATTCTGGACAGATGGAATTGTGCAGTTTACGGCGACAAAATGGTCTATGGTGGTGATCTTTGGAATCTGTCTGTTATTGCTTCGTAAGACAAAACTGAATCCGGTGGTTGTGATGATGCTTGCGGGAGTGATGAACGTGGCAGTAAGATATGCAGCCGGATAAAATAGCGAATCCATGCAGGTTCCGGTAAAGAAATGTGAATAGGTGAAAAATATGAAGACTTATGTGGAAAACATTTTAAAGATCATGGTATATTGTGAATAACTTTCATGATATACTGTACATACGTTGTAAAGATAAGAACAGGAGAGCGAAATGAGCGAACAGAACAATCAGAACACACAGGAATCACAGATACCGCACAAGCGTCGTGTGAGATATAAAGGAAAATACCCGAAGAAATTCGAGGAGAAATATAAAGAGTTACAGCCGGAGAAATACAAGGATACAATCGCGCATGTAATCCAGAAGGGAAATACTCCTGCCGGAATGCACATTTCCATCATGGTAAATGAGATCCTTGATTTTCTGAAAATCCAGCCGGGTGAGACTGGATTCGATGCGACACTCGGATACGGTGGACATACGAAAGCAATGCTGGAACGTTTGAAAGGTGAGGGGCACATCTATGCAACAGATGTTGACCCGGAAGAGTCTGCGAAGACAAGAAAACGTCTAGCAGATCAGGGATTCGGAGAAGACATTTTGAGTATCCGTCTGCAGAATTTCTGCACGATCGATGAGATTGCAAAAGAAGTTGGAGGATTTGATTTTATCCTTGCAGACCTTGGAGTTTCCTCTATGCAGATCGACAATCCGAAGAGAGGATTTTCCTTCAAAGTTGACGGACCGCTGGATCTGCGACTGAACCAGGAGAAGGGAATCAGCGCAGCAGAGCTCCTTGATAACATTTCCGAGGAAGAACTCGCCGGAATGCTTTACGAGAATTCAGATGAGCCATACTGCGAAGAGCTGGCGAAAGCAATCACAACAGAGATCCGCAAGGGCAATCGCATTGATACAACAACAAAGCTTAGAAATGTGATTGAGAAGACTTTGGATTTTCTTCCAAATAATAAAGAAAAGAAGGACATTATCAAAAAGACTTGCCAGAGAACATTCCAGGCACTTCGTATTGATGTCAATAATGAGTTCGAAGTGCTGTATGAATTCATGGAGAAACTTCCGGGAGCATTGAAACCGGGTGGAAGAGTGGCAATTCTCACATTCCATTCCGGAGAGGACAAGCTTGTAAAAAAAGCACTCAAAGCAGGATATAAAGAAGGAATCTATTCCGAATATGCAAGGGATGTTGTACGTCCGTCAGCACAGGAATGTGCACAGAACGGAAGAGCAAGATCTACGAAGATGCGCTGGGCCGTGAAGGCAGAATAGTTGACTTCAATATAATGAAATGTTATAGTTAGTCAGAAATAATAGCGTTCGGTGCTGTTTGATCAGAGAATATATTTCCATATCCTGATCGAAACAGGTAAAAGGGAAACAGGTGCAAGACCTGTACGAACTCGTCACTGTGAGCAGAGAAGCGTTCTTCTTAGAAATTAGATTTCAGAAGACCGCTCCTATACAGACAAGTGTGGAGAGTCCGCACATCCACTGGGAGACCGGGAAGGTGTTCTGTATAGAAGATCTGTAAGTCAGGAAACTTGCCGGCCGTTGGTGCGGGGAATATACGAATTCCAGATCACGAGTAATTGATTGTACCGAAAGAACCATTCTTACTGTTCACATTACGTGTGACCAGCAATCATTCATTCGATTCAGGATAATTCTATCCATTTTCCGTATTTTATAATTCACAACTTAAGAGGAGACAAAAAAGAAATGAAAAATAAGAGCAGATGGCTTGCGCTTATGCTGACAGGTTCTATGGTGATTTCACCATTGTCTTATACAAGAACATATGCGGCAGAAAATGAGCAGCAGTATGAGACAAATTTACAGGAAACTGTTGAGGCGGAAGAGCCTGGTCAAGATAAGAAACAAGATGAGAGTCAGACAGAAGACGCAGGAAATGTTAAAGAAGATAAAAGAAATGACGATTTAACAAAAGAAGATCAGACAGAGGAATCTGATAAAGTTGATAATTCTTCGGATAAATCAGATAATCAGAATTCAATCGAAGCAGAAACAAAACCAGATTTAGAGAATAACTCAAAGAATAATTCAGAAAGCAATTCAGAAAACAACTCAGAAGAGAAAGATACAGAAACCACCGGGAAAAATTCAGGCACAACTGTCTCAGATCAGGTTGCGGACGAAAAAGCTGATAACAAGGATACACAGATAAAAGATGAAACAGGCAAGTCAGAACCTTCTACGGATTCTAACGATTCTACGAATACTCCGGAACCGGAACTTCCGCCATTGCAGGAGGCTCCTTCTGTAACAGGAGAATCAGTGAAAGTAGTAAAAGAAGACGCTGAAGAGTTCAAGATGTTCAAGGTCAGTGAATCAACAGTTGTTGAAAAGGATGGCGAACTTGATATTACGATCAAGACAAACAACACAGGATTTGATGCGCTATATCTTGGTTCAAAAGATGACTTGTTGAAAGCATCTATTATAGAAGGAACAAAGGATGAAGAAGGTGCATGGACATTTCATTTCAATGTGCCGAAAGAAAAAGCAGGTCAGACAATTCCGGTATCTTTGAGAAAGTCAAAAGATCAGACCTGGTATGACAAACAGTACTTATGGATGTACATTCCGAATCCGGGAGAAACCTCAACACCGGATCCGACACCAACTCCAACACCGACACCGGATCCGGTTCCAAATCCGAATCCTGCACCGGAAGCAACAGTAGCAAACGGAATCTACAGCATGGACGTAACTTCCAGTTCTTCCATGTTTAAAGTAGTGGATTGTATCCTGACAGCAAAAGACGGAAAAATGAGTGCTGTGCTTACATTAAGCGGAACCGGTTACGGCTATCTGTATATGGGAACAAAGGAAGAGGCTGCAAGCGCAGATCAGTCATCCTGGATTCCATATCAGGTGAATAAAGAAGGAAAATATACTTATACTGTTCCGGTAGAAGAGTTGGATAAGGAAATCGCAGTAGCAGCCTATTCTATTAAAAAAGGAATCTGGTATGACAGAATGTTGACTTTCCAGTCAGAGACAATGAAGAAGATTGCCGATCTTAATTCTACAGATTCTGAGAATAAAGGTGATTCTGGAAACAACGGAAACACAGGAAATTCCGGAACTACTGGTGGTTCCAGCAATACAGGTAATACAGGAACAAACAATTCTGCTTTCCCAGGCGGTTCTGTATCTGGAACTAATTCAGGAAAAACAGATGGAAATGATGGAAAAGCAGATAATGTATCGAAATACGAATCCGACACAAGTGGCTCTACTTCTCATGTAGACAGTGGAACAACACTGAAAGATGGTGTATATACTCCAGATCGTTTTACCTGGTCAGGTGGAACAGGTAAGGTTCAAATCACTTGTAATAAAGTAACGATTAAGAATGGACAGGCTTATGCAACACTCGTGTTCAGCAGTGATCATTATCAGTATGTGAAAGCGAACGGAAATAAGTATTACACAACAAAGAGCGGCGGATCAGCGACAGTTGTTATCCCGGTTGCATTGAATCAGAATAATAAGATTATTGGAATGACAGATAAAATGTCTGTCGCACATGAGATAGAATATACGATTTTCATTTATCTTGCAGCGGCGAATGGAGGAACATCTGCAAACGGAACAGATGTTTCAACAAGCAGTAACCAGAAGCTGGATGAAAAAGCACCTGAAATCATAGGTTTGGAATATCAGTCAGAGACAAAGCTTGACTATGCAGAATATTTCAAAATTTATCATTATGATCAGGGGATTGTACTTCTTGAAATCGATATGACGAAGGACACAGCAAGAGACCCGGAAAAAGCAGAGGAAACAAAGTCTGAAAATGAGAAGTCTGCAGAAGATAAAGAGAAGTCTTCCAAGAAGAAAGTAGCTTCTGTTACGATCAATAGATCAGAAGATTCTAAGAACTCAGATGCAGAAAGCAAAGTAGATGCTTCTGCCGAGGAATCCGCAGCTTCGGATAACAACGGCACAAGCGAACAGGAACTGGCAGCAGAGCTTTACAAGGGAAATGTTGTGAAATATCTGATCGTTCCGGAGGATGTAGAAGTTCCGGTTGGTCTTGAGCAGGATATGATCATTGTGAAAAAACCGACAGATCATACTTATGCAGAGTCTGATGAGATTCTGAATATGATGAAAGATCTCGATCTTCTTGACAATGTTGCGGCAGTTGGAATGAAGAGCAAAGACTGTACAGTATCCGAGATTGCTGATAAGATGAAAGCAAAAGACGGAGAGAAGAATGCTGAAGTTGCATATGCAGGAACAGCGGACAAGCTGAAGTTGAAGAACCTTGTGAAGAGTGAAGTGAATCTTGCTTTGTTTACAGGAGATATTCTTCCAAGAGAAGATTCTGAGGAAAATGCAGCGAAAGATACTGACAAAATAGCAGATAAAGACAGTAAAGATACAAAAGAGACTCTGACAGTAGAAGAGAAGACGGAACAGTTCGAAGAGCTGACAGAAAAGCTTGCAATGCTTGGTATTCCGGTTTTTGTTGATCGTTCTTCCGAGGAAAAGACAGAACTTGGAAAGCAGGAGTGGATCAAGGTTTACGGTGTTCTCTACGGATGTGAAGGGCTGACGAACGAGAAGTTTGATGCGGCAGTAGCAGCGGCAGAGAAATAGGAGAGAAAAATAGAATGAAGATAAGAAGATGCAGAATCACAGCGTTAATGCTTTCAGCTGCACTTCTGCTCGGAGGCTGCGGTTCTACCGCAGCCTCCGGTGGAAACAGCGGTAATAATTCAGCAGGTACAGATGTAACAAAGAATAAGACCAAAGATGCAGCCGACAAGACAAAAAAAGCACCGGAAATCGAAGGGCTTACCTATGAATCTACAATGGATCTGACTTACGCGACAGAATTCGATGTATACTATTATAAGGATGGATATAAGTTGATCGATGTCCATGAAGATAAGCAATATCTGATCGTTCCGGAAGGTGAAGAAGAACCGGAAAATCTGGCGGATGATATTGTTGTGATCCGGCAGCCGACAGAGAATATTTATATGGCGGCGACAGCATCCATGTCTCTGTTTGATGCAATCGGCGGAATTGACAAGGTGAAATTCTCCGGGCTTGAGGCTTCCGGCTGGTATGTAGAGAGTGCAAAGGAAGCAATGGAATCCGGAGCGATGACATTTGCGGGAAAATACAGCGAACCGGATTATGAGACTCTCGTTGACGGAGACTGTGATCTGGCAATCGAATCAACGATGATCCTTCATACACCGAAGGTACAGGAAATGATCGAAGATCTTGGGATTCCGGTATTTGTAGACTACTCCAGTTATGAGTCACATCCGCTTGGAAGAACCGAGTGGATCAAGCTTTATGGGGCGCTTTTGAATAAAGAGGAAGAAGCGGATACATTTTTTGACCAGCAGGCTCATGTGATCGAGGAACTGAAAGGATTCGAGAACACGGAAAAGACGGTTGCTTATTTCTATGTGAGTACAGATGGTTCAATCGTTGTGAGAAAATCTGACGATTATATTCCGTCAATGATCGAAATCGCAGGTGGAAGATATGCGTTCAAAGATCTGAAGAATCCGGACAGCAACGCACCATCTGTTAAACTGACGATGGAGGAATTCTATGCGACTGCTGTAGATGCAGATTATTTGATCTACAACGGGACGATCGACGGACAGATAAATAGTATCAGTGAGTTGGAAGCAAAGAATGAATTGTTCTCTGAATTCAAGGCTGTGAAAGACGGAAATGTCTGGTATACCGGAAAGAACTTATATCAGGCAACAGATACAGTCGGAGAGCTGATCAAAGATATGCATCTGATGCTGACAGACGGTGATGCATCTCAGATGACATTTCTTGAAAAGATGGAGTAGAAGAATGGAGCAGACAAGTTTTCATCAGGAAAATTTCAGACGGCGTACAAGATACACAGCGGTATTTCTGATTCTTGCAGCAGTATTTTGTGTTGTGACAGTGCTAAATATCAATACCGGAAATGTTCATATTCCGGTGCCTAAGATTCTGCGCATTCTCTTTCTGAAAGAAGGAGCGGCGACAGAGTACAATATTATATGGAAGATCCGTCTTCCGAGAATTCTGATGGCAGCGCTGCTTGGTGGTGCATTGTCTCTTTCAGGCTTTTTGCTGCAGACATTTTTTTCTAATCCTATTGCCGGACCTTTCGTTCTCGGAATTTCTTCCGGAGCGAAAATGGTCGTGGCACTTACAATGATCGTGTATTTGAAATATATCGGAAGATTTTCTTCGTATACACTGATTCTTGCAGCATTTATCGGGGCGCTGATCTCGACGGGATTTATCCTTCTGATGTCGAAAAAAGTGCAGCATATGGCGTCTCTTCTTGTCGGGGGGATCATGATCGGATATATCTGTTCGGCTATCACGGATTTTGTTGTGACATTTGCGGATGATTCTGATATTGTGAATCTGCATGGATGGTCACAGGGAAGTTTTTCCGGAATGAGCTGGAGCAATATTCGTGTGGCAGCAGTGGTTGTCGGACTTGCGGTGCTGTTTACATTTTTCCTGTCCAAACCAATCAGTGCATATCAATTGGGAGAAGCATATGCGCAGAGCATGGGAGTCAACATCAAGACATTTCGCGTGATTTTGATCTTGCTTTCCAGTATTCTGTCAGCGTGTGTGACAGCATTTGCGGGACCGATTTCCTTTGTGGGAATCGCAGTTCCGTTTCTTGCAAGGAAGGCATTTGGAACGTCAAAACCGATCGTGGTCATACCGGGAACGTTCTTTATGGGAGCTGTGTTCTGTATGATCTGTGACTTGATTGCACGAATGGCACTGGCACCGGTAGAATTGAATATCAGTACGGTGACTTCTATTCTGGGTGCACCGATCGTTATCTATATGATGATACCGAAGGGAGGAAGAAAATAAGATGGCAGATTATTATTTTCAAATGAAAGACCTGTCGGTAGGTTATAATGGAAACTCCCTGATCCGTGATATTAATATCGGGATCAACAAGGGGGAGATCGTGACTTTGATCGGGCCGAATGGTTCAGGAAAGTCAACGATTTTAAAAAGTATTACAAGACAGTTGAAAGTCGTTGGAGGGAATGTATTTTTTGACGATACTTCTCTTCTGAAACTGCCGTACAAAGAGCTTGCGTCTAAGATGGCGGTCGTGTTGACGGATCGGATCAAGACAGAGTTGATGACTTGTCATGATATTGTGGCGACCGGACGCTATCCTTACACAGGACGACTTGGGATTCTGACGCAGGAAGATGAATGTTTGGTGGAAGAGGCGATGCAGGCGGTGCATGCACAGGAGCTCGGCAACCGTGATTTTAATGCGATTAGTGACGGACAGAAGCAGCGCGTTCTGCTGGCGAGAGCAATCTGTCAGGACCCGGATGTGATCGTTTTAGATGAGCCGACTTCATTCCTGGATGTAAAATATAAGTTGGAGCTGTTGTCTATCCTTGAGCGGATGGCAAGGCAGAAGAAGATTACGGTGATTATGTCTCTTCATGAAATCGATCTGGCACAGAAGATTTCAGATAAGATCATCTGTGTCAAAGGCGAGACGATTTCACATTACGGAAGTCCGGAAGAAGTTACAGAAGAAATCATTCGCGAATTGTATGGAATCAATAATGGATATTTTGACCCGCTTTTTGGAAGTATTGAACTTCCTGCGCCGGAGGGTGAGCCGGAAGTGTTCGTGATCTCTTCCGGCGGAACTGGAATCCCGGTTTATCGAAGACTTCAGAAGGAGCACATCCCGTTTGCGGCAGGTATTTTATATGAAAATGATATGGATTACCGGCTGGCAAGATTACTGGCAGCAGAAGTGATCACGGAAGAACCGTTTGAGGAGATTCGGGAAGAAACACTTCAGAAAGCATTTGAGACAATAGGGAAATGTAAGCGTGTGATCAATGCCGGAGTGAAGATCGGAACATGGAATATAGGGATTAAGAGATTGCTTGAAAGAGCAGAAATAGAAGGGAAATTATAAAAACGTATAAAAATGAGCCGAGATAGCATTTTAAATGTGTTTTAAAAAGCGCTGTCAACGCTCTTTTTTGTTGCTATTCATGATTGTGAATGGTAGAATAGAACAGTATAGGCTATAAAAAAGATGGGAAAATAGCAGTACAGACTGTTATGTGATGGGAGGCAATTTATGAGTAACAATGGACAATCAGCAAAGAGAGCAAGCTTCTCGGGTAAAATCGGATATGTGCTTGCTGTTGCAGGCTCAGCAGTCGGCCTGGGAAATATCTGGAGATTCCCGTATCTGGCTGCAAAATATGGAGGGGGAATCTTCCTTCTCGTTTATCTGATTCTGACCGTATCTTTTGGATATGTTCTGATCATGTCAGAGACAGCACTTGGAAGAATGACAAGAAAAAGTCCGGTTGGAGCTTTTCAGACATTTGGTAAGACAAAATCATTTAAGATCGGCGGATGGCTCAATGCAATAATCCCTATGCTGATCGTGCCGTATTATAGTTCGATCGGTGGCTGGGTTATCAAGTACCTTGCAGAGTATTTGAAAGGAAATGTGCAGACTGTTGCACAGGACGGATATTTTACAGAATTTATTTCAGATTCTTTTCAGGTAGAAGCATGGTTCATCGTGTTTTCTATTCTTGTATTCTGCGTTATCCTGGCAGGAGTTGAGAATGGTGTAGAGCGAGTATCTAAGATTATGATGCCAATCCTTGTTATCCTTGCGGTTATCGTAGCAATTTATTCTGTAACAAGACCGGGAGCAATCGAAGGTGTGAAGTATTTCCTGATTCCGAATCCAAAGCACTTCTCAGCAATGACGGTTGTTGCGGCAATGGGACAGATGTTCTACTCCCTGTCAATCGCGATGGGAATTTTGTATACATATGGTTCTTATATTGGTAAAGACGTTGATCTTGAGAAGAGTACAACACAGGTTGAGATTTTCGATACAGCAATCGCAATGCTCGCAGGACTTATGATCATTCCGGCTGTATTTGCATTCTCCGGTGGTAATCCGGATGACCTGCAGGCAGGACCGTCTCTGATGTTCATCACACTTCCGAAGGTATTCGCAAGTATGGGCGTTGGAAGGCTGGCTGGTATCCTGTTCTTCATATTGGTACTTCTTGCAGCAGTGACAAGTGCAATCTCACTTCTGGAGACAAGCGTATCTACATTCCAGGATGAACTTCACTGGAGCAGACCGAAATGCTGTATCCTTATGGCTGCTGTTATGCTTATAATCGGAACCTTATCTTCTATGGGATATGGAGTATTGAGCTTTATTCAGATTTTCGGAATGGCATGTCTGGACTTCTTTGACTTCCTGACAAATTCCGTGATGATGCCGCTTGCAGCACTTGCAACATGCTTCCTGATCGTTCGTACTGTTGGATTTGAAAGAATCGCAAGAGAGATCGAACAGTCATCTGCATTTAAGAGAAAGAAGTTATATATGTTCTTTTTGAAATATCTGGCACCAATCTTCCTGGTCATTATTTTACTTAGTTCTATTGCAAATGTATTGGGAATTATTTCTATGTAATGGAAAATGCTTGTTAAAATAGACAAGTAATCTTGCTGTAAATCTACCTGCATGGTATAATATGACTAGACTTGTAAAGTTTAGAAACAGTTCAGCCATACAACGAAGTGGTCATAAACTGACGGTCTTACGTTGTATGGCTGAATTGCAATAATTTTACATTTTAAGTAAATGATAGGAGTGATTAAGATGTATCAGGAAGAGTATAAGCGCTGGATGACAGCAGACCTGGAAGACGCAGATCTGATGCCTGAATTAGCAAAAATCGAGGGAAATGATGATGAGATCAAGGAGCGTTTCGCAGTTGCGCTGAAGTTTGGAACAGCCGGACTTCGTGGTGTTCTTGGAGCAGGAACAAACAGAATGAATATCTACGTTGTTCGTCAGGCTACACAAGGACTTGCCAACTGGGTAAAGACACAGGGCGGTACACAGACAGTAGCAATCAGCTACGACAGCCGTCTCAAGAGTGATGTGTTTGCGAAGACAGCAGCAGGAGTTCTTGCAGCGAACGGAATTAAAGTAAGAATTTACGATGCTCTGATGCCGGTATCGGCACTTTCATTTGCAACACGTTATTATAACTGTAACGCAGGTGTTATGGTAACAGCATCCCACAACCCGGCGAAGTATAACGGATATAAGGCATACGGATCGGATGGATGCCAGATGACAGATGATGCAGCAGCAATCGTATACGAAGAGATCCAGAAGACAGATGTACTTACAGGTGCGAAGTATATGTCTTTCGCTCAGGGAGTTGAAGAAGGTCTGATCCGTTTCGTAGGAGATGACTGTAAGGATGCACTGTATGAGGCAATCGAGTCCCGTCAGGTTCGTCCGGGTCTGTGTAAGAGTGCAGGACTTAAGCTTGTATACAGCCCACTGAATGGATCTGGATTAGTACCGGTAACACGTGTACTTAAAGACATCGGAATCACAGATGTAACAATCGTACCGGAGCAGGAGTATCCGAATGGATATTTCACAACATGCAGCTACCCGAACCCAGAGATCTTTGCAGCACTTGAGCTGGGACTGAATCTTGCGAAAGAGACAGGCGCAGACCTCATGCTTGCAACAGACCCAGATGCAGACCGTGTAGGAATCGCTATGAAGTGCCCGGACGGATCTTACGAGCTCGTTTCAGGAAATGAAGTCGGAGTTCTTCTTCTTGACTACATTGCAGCAGGACGTATCGAGAAAGGCACAATGCCTGAGAAACCGGTAGCAGTGAAATCTCTCGTATCTACACCACTTGCAGATGCAGTTGCAGAGCACTACGGTGTAGAGCTTAGAAGCGTACTTACCGGATTTAAGTGGATCGGTGACCAGATCGCACAGCTTGAGGCTGCTGGTGAAGTGGACCGTTTCATTTTCGGATTTGAAGAGAGCTACGGATACCTTGCAGGACCTTATGTACGTGATAAAGATGCAATCATCGGATCTATGCTGATCTGTGAGATGGCCGCTTACTACAGAAGCATCGGAAGCTCACTGAAACAGAGACTGGAAGAGATCTACGCACAGTACGGACGTTATCTCAACAAGATCGATAGCTTTGAATTCCCGGGACTGAGCGGAATGGATAAGATGTCAGGAATCATGGAAAATCTTCGTAAGAATCCTCTGGAAGAGATCGCAGGATACAAAGTAGCCAGCGTGATCGATTACGAGAAGACAGAAGAAACAGGACTTCCGAAGGCTAACGTACTTGTTTACAAACTGGAGAACAACGAGACAGTAATCGTTCGTCCATCCGGAACAGAGCCGAAGATCAAGATCTACTACACAACACTTGGTAAAGATCTTGCAGAGGCAGAAGCTGAGAAAGAGAAGCTTGCAGAAGCACTGAAACCTATTATGGAGTAATAGAAGATGGGAAAGGGGATCAGATATCTGGTCTCCTTTTTCACTGTCGCAAAAAATAAGTAGTAAATATGTAGCATATATGTTAAAATCAATACATTACAGTAAAGTAATAAAGTGATTAGAGAATGAAACAGATGGAGGAATATTACGATGTATATAACATGTCTTGATGTAGAGGGAGTACTTGTACCGGAGATCTGGATTGCATTCGCAGAGGCGAGTGGAATTCCGGAACTCAAGAAGACAACAAGAGACGAACCTGACTATGATAAACTGATGAATTGGAGACTTGGAATTCTGAAAGAGCATGGTCTCGGACTGAAAGAGATCCAGGAGACAATCGCAAAGATCGATCCGCTTCCGGGAGCGAGAGAGTTCTTAGATGAGCTCCGCACATTTAGCCAGGTAATCCTGATCAGTGATACATTTACACAGTTTGCGACACCGCTGATGGAGAAACTCGGATGGCCGACACTGTTCTGCAACAGTCTGGAAGTAGCTGAGGACGGCGAGATCACAGGATTCAAGATGCGCGTAGAGCAGTCTAAACTGAGTACTGTGAAAGCACTGCAGTCTATCGGATTCGACACGATCGCAAGTGGAGATTCCTACAATGACCTTGGCATGATCCAGGCAAGTAAGGCAGGATTCTTGTTCCGCAGCACAGAGCAGATCAAAGCAGATCATCCGGAACTTCCGGCATATGAGACTTATGATGAGCTTCTGACAGCGATTAAAGACGCGATGAAATAGAGGATGAAAATACGAAAAAGCATCTGCACAGCCTGAATTGTCCGGTTGCAGATGTTTTTTATATGTTAGGAAAGTTAATTTATAAAAAGAAATCCACAGCTTATTGACAAGAATCCCAAATCGGCTCCTTTGCTTTTGCAGATTTATTTAAAAAGAAAAAGGAGACAACAATTATGAAAAAGAGAGTATTAGCAGTTATTTTAGGAGCAGTAATGACAATGAGCCTTGCAGCATGTGGATCATCTGATGCAGGAAAGACATCTTCCAACGACAGCGAGAAGAGCTACACAATCGGTATTTCCCAGTTCGCAGAGCATGGTTCTCTTGATAATTGCCGTGAGGGATTTTTAGAAGGACTGAAAGAAGAAGGAATCGAGGAAGGTAAGAACCTGACAGTAGAAGTGAAGAATGCAGCAGCAGATCAGGGAACAGCAAAACAGATCAGTGATGGATTTGTTTCAGACAAAGTGGATCTTGTGTGTGCAATCGCAACACCGAGTGCACAGGCAGCTTACAATTCAGCAATGAACTCCGACATTCCGGTTGTATACACAGCAGTTACAGACCCGGTTGCAGCAAAGCTTGCGAAAGAGGATGGAACACCTGCAGGAAATGTAACAGGAACAAGTGATGAACTTCCGATCAAAGCACAGCTTGAGATGATCCGTGAGATGCTTCCAGATGCAAAGAATATCGGAATCCTTTACACAACAAGCGAAGCAAACTCTGTATCCGCTCTTGCAAAATATAAAGAGCTTGCCGGAGACTATGGATTCACAATCGTTGATAAAGGAATCGCACAGACAGCTGATATCTCTCTTGCAACAGATGAACTTCTGACAGAGGTTGACTGCCTGACAAACCTTACAGACAACACAGTAGTTGCTTCCCTCGCAACAATCCTTGATAAAGCAAACAAGCAGAACATTCCGGTGTTCGGAAGTGAGATCGAGCAGGTAAAGATAGGATGTCTGGCAGCAGAAGGACTTGATTACGTGGCACTTGGAAAACAGACAGGTAAGATGGCAGCAGAGATTCTGAAAGGTGAGAAGAAAGCATCTGATATGAACTTTGAGACAATCACAGAACCAGGTTTCTATGTAAATGAAAAAGTTGCTGAAAACCTTGGGGTTACAGTTCCGCAGGATCTTGCAGATGAAGCGGTAGAGAGCTTTACAGAGATTACAAAATAGTATTGAAACAGAGAGGTTAACACATTATGGGGATTTATATTACGATTTTAGAACAGGGACTGATCTACGGAATCCTGGCGCTTGGGGTATACATCACTTATAAGATCCTGGATTTCCCGGATCTGACAGTAGATGGAAGCTTTCCGCTGGGAGCCGCACTGACAGCGACGATGATCACAAGAGGCGTTCATCCAATCCTGACACTGCCGGCATCATTCCTGATTGGTGTGCTTGCCGGAGTCTGCACAGGTCTGATTCATGTAAAATTCAAGGTAAGAGATCTCTTATCTGGAATTATCATGATGACAGCACTGTGGACGATCAACTTAAGACTGGCAGGAACAGCAAATGTCCCAATCTTTGGAGATGACAGTATCTTTGATAATGCATCCGTAAATGGAATCTTCCATGATGGCCTTTCAAATTACAAAGTACTTGTGATCGTGCTTGTGATCGCAGTGATCAGTAAAGTATTATTAGACCTTTATATGAAGACAAAATCAGGTTTTCTGCTCCGCGCAGTAGGAGATAATGACGTATTGGTCACATCTCTTGCAAAAGATCAGGGCAATGTGAAAATCTTAGGACTTGCAATTGCAAACGGACTTGTTGCTCTTTCGGGAAGTATCTTCTGTCAGGAGCAGCGTGTATTTGAAATTTCAAGTGGAACCGGTGCAATCGTAATCGGTTTGGCAAGT
>OHPR01000375.1_pt1 | contig 18680 bp, 11 predicted proteins | sample 1577761 | NCBI WGS metagenome assembly OHPR01 (sample SAMEA3879537, study PRJEB24766) | human gut metagenome | biome: human-associated habitat; feature: feces | place: USA | collected 1985/1987 | reverse complement strand
TTCTTCACCAGCTGGCCGTCCGGAACGGCCAGCATGGTCTGATAGGTGGTGTACACCACCATGCCCGGCCTGGCCCCGGCGGGCTTTTTCACATACCGCACCGGGGTGTAGTCCACCGGCACCTTCCCGGCCTCCCGGCCCTGGGAATAGTACGCCGCCAGGCACGCCGCCTCATACAGGCTGGCCTCGTCCGGCTCCTGGCCTCCGGTGCAGAGGATCACATGGGAGCCGTGGATCTTCTGGGTGTGGAGCCAGATATCCCTCCGGTCGGCCTCCTTGGCGGTGAGCCGGTCGTTCTGCCGGTTGCTGCGTCCCACCAGGATCCGCAGTCCGGCGGAGGACACAAACTGCCTGGGTTTGGAGGCCCGCTGAAAGCCCGGCTGCTTTTTGCCCCGGTTTTTCAGATAACCGCCGCTCTCCAACTCAGCGCGGATGTCGTTGAAATCCTGCTCCGCCTCCGCCTGGGACAGCTCCTGCACCACGCTCTCCAGGTACGTCAGCTCCTCCCGGCCCTTTTCCAGCTGCTCCGTCAGAATTTTTTCGGCGGTCTTGGCCTTGGCATACTGCTTGAAATACCGGGCGGCGTTTTCCTGGGGCCCCAGCCGCACATCCAGCGGGATGTCCATTGGTGGGCAACCGTCCTCATAGTAATTTTCTGCCGTCAGGCGGTTCATGCCCCGCTCCATGCGGTAGAGGTTGGCGGTGATCAGCTCGCCGCAGATGCGCAGCCGCTCCCGGTCCCGGGTGGCGGCCAGCTCCTTCTCCTGGGCCGCCAGCTTCCGGCGCACCCGGTCCCGGGCTGCCGTGGCGGACTTCATCAGGTCCTGGCCCTTCTGCCGGACCCGGTCCGCCTGGTCCCGGCCCTCATAAAATTCATCCAGCAGCCGGCCGAAGGAATCGAAGGTTTCCTGCTCCATGGCCGGGCCGTATTGGGTGATGGGACAATAGGTAAAATCCGCCGGCCGGCCGGCCCGGCGCAGCAGGGTGGGCACGAAGCCGCCACCGACGATTCTGTCCCGCCATGTCCCAAGGCTGTCCCACAATTTTTCGCCCTTGTCCCGGGACAAACGGGCGTCTGTCTCACCGTATGCGGCGCAGACAAGCTCCCGGGCCATCAGCGGCGGCAGGGCCGTGAAGGTGTCCAGCAGCCACCCGTCCAGAGGCGTATCCTCCGGCAGGGCGGACAGCAGTTCCAGAAATTCCTCCCGGGTGATCTCCAGCGGCGAGCGCTTTTCCTGCCGGGGCGGCAGATGATAGAACAGGCCCGGCAGCACCTGCCGCTGCTGGGACATCTCGAAGTCCACCCGCCGCAGGCAGTCGGTGATCCGGCCCTGGTGATCCACCAGGATGAGATTGGCGTGCCGGGGCATGGCCTCCAGGATCAGACGCCACTGGCGCTGCTCCCCCAGCTCGTCGGCGGCCTGGATGGTCAGGGTCACCACCCGCTCCAGGGGCTCCTGGACAACGGACAAAATGCGCCCTCCCGCCAGGTGCTTGCGCAGCAGCATACAGAACATGGGCGGCTGGGAGGGATTGTCCCGCAGCTGCTCCGTCAGGTGCAGCCGGGGCTGGGTGGCTCCGGCGCACAGCAGCAGCCGCCGCCCGCCCCGCAGCAGCAGCACCACCTGGTCCCGGGCAGGCTGCTGAATCTTCTCTATGCGGGTGTTTTCCACCTGGGCGGCGGTCTCCCGGACCACGGCACTCAGGCAAATGGCGTCCAGCGGCATATTACTCCCCCTCCATCATCCGGCAGAACAGCTCGTTGACCCGGTCCCGCCGCCCCTGGAGATACAGATAGCCCAGCAAGGCCTCCAGGGCCGTGGCCTGCTGATACTGGGCCCGGCTGGCATGGGCCGGGATGGAATGGACGTTGGCGTTGCGGCCCCGGCGGAACACATCCTGCTCCTCCTGGGTCAGCAGGGGGAGAATTTTCTCCGCCAGCTCCGCCTGCCGGGGGGCGCACACCAGGGCCACCGCGGCCCGGTGCAGGCCCTTTCCCGTGGCCTTGCCCCCAGCGCACAGCCAGGTGCGCACCAGCAGCTCATACACCGCGTCGCCTATATGGGCCAGGCCGATGGAGCTGATGCTGCGGATCTGCTCCGGCGGCAGCTGCACGGCAAAATAATCAGTCATGGTATTTGCTCCTTACTCTCGTTAAAACCGGTCAGCCCTTGGCCGCCAGCCAGTTGCGGCCGCTGTGGGCCTCCGCCAGCAGGGGGACGGACAGCTCCGCCACGCCCTGCATCTCCTGCTGCAAAAGGGCCTCCACCCGGGGGGCCTCCTCCTCCGGACACTCCACGATCAGCTCATCGTGGACCTGCATGATCAGCCGGGCCTCCAGGCCCTCCCGGGCCAGGCGGCTGTGAACCCGGACCATGGCCAGCTTGATGATGTCCGCCGCCGTGCCCTGGATGGGCATGTTCAGGGCCACCCGCTCGCCGAAAGACCGCATATTGAAGTTGGAGCTTTTCAGCTCCGGCAAAGCCCGGCGGCGGTGCCACAGGGTCTCCACATAGCCCTGCTCCCGGGCCTTGTCCACCACGTCCGTCATATACTGCTTCACCCCGGTATAGGTGGCAAAATACCGGTCCATATACTCCTTGGCCTCCTGCACCGTGACGCCAATATCCTGGGACAGGGAGAAGGCGGAAATGCCATAGACAATGCCGAAGTTCACGGCCTTGGCCCGGGAGCGCATCTGGTGGGTCACCTGGTCCTGGGGCACATGGAACACCCGGGCGGCGGTGACGGTGTGGAAGTCCTCCCCGGACAGGAAGGCCTGCTGCATGGCGGTGTCGCCGGAGATGTGGGCCAGCAGCCGCAGCTCGATCTGGGAATAGTCGGCGTCCACCAGCACATGGCCCGGGGCCGCCACGAACATCTCCCGCATTTTGCTGCCCAGCTCCGTGCGGGTGGGGATATTCTGAAGATTCGGCTCCGTGGAGGACAGGCGGCCGGTGGCCGTTACCGTCATCTGGAAGCTGGTGCGGATGCGGCCGTCGGGGTCGATGACCTTCAGCAGGCCGTCGGCATAGGTGCTTTTCAGCTTGGCATACTGCCGGTAGGTCAGCACGTCCGCCACCAGGGGGTGGTCCTTCAGCTTCTCCAGCACGTCGGCGTTGGTGGACCAGCCGGTTTTGGTCTTTTTCCCGTGGGGCAGGCCCAGGTCCTCAAACAGGACCTTTCCCAGCTGCTTGGGGGAATTGATGTTGAACTGCTGCCCGGCGGCGGCGTAAATCCGCTGCTCCAGCCGGTCGATGGTGTCGGACAGCTCCCGGCCAAACCGGGCCAGGGCCCCGCCGTCCACCAAAAAGCCGCTGCGCTCCATATCCGCCAGCACCCGGCACAGAGGAAGCTCCACATCGAAGTACAGCTTTTCCATGCCCTGTTCCCGGAGCCGGGGCAGCAGCACACCATACAGGGCCTCTATCGCCGCGCCATAGCTGTGCAGCGCGGCCCAGGCGGCAGCCTGGTCTCCCAGCGGGGAGAAGGCGTCCGGCTCCAGATGGACGGGCTTTGGCAGCTCCTCGTTGAAATACGACACAAACAGCCGGGGCAGGTCGTATTTCCCGGCGGTGGCATCCAGCAAATAGGCCGCCAGGGCGGTGTCGAACACGAAGCCCTCCGCCGGAAGGCCCGCGTCCAGCAGGGCGCGCATCAGATCCTTGACGTTGTGGGACACCTTGGGGATATCGGCGGCAAACAGCGCCGCCAGCAGGGCCTGCCAGTCCCCCTGATAGTCTCCGGTCCACAGCTCCGCCGCCCAGGAGGCGTTCTCCCCGGCGTCCCACTGGACGGAAAGGGCGGACAGGTTCGGCATCGCATATACGGTGACAGACTCCGCCTGCCGCCACTGGGCCAGCAGGTCCCGGGCCTGGTCCTCCGTCCGGACGGGGACCACCGTGGCGGTAACCTCCGACCTCTCCGCCGTCTCCTGGTGGGGGCGCAGGTGGTATTTGTCGATGAGCTTCTGAAATTCCAGCCGCAGGAACAGGTCGTACAGCTCCGGGCGGAAGGGCCGGCGGAGATTTTCCGCCGGGTCAAAGTCCAGGGGGGCGTAGGTGACGATGGTGGCCAGCCAATAGCTGTGGCGGGCGGACTCCTCCCCCTCCGTCAGCTTGCGGATGGCGGCGGGCTTGGCGTGCAGGTCCGGCAGCAGGCGATAGATCTCGCCAATGGCGCCGTATTCCTGCACCAGGGCCATGGCAGTCTTCTCCCCTACCCCCGGCACGCCGGGAATGTTGTCCGAAGTGTCGCCCATCAGGGCCTTCAGGTCGATCATGTGGATGGGGTCGAAGCCGTACTGCTCCCGGAAGGTCTCCGGGGTCATATCCTTGGTGGTGGTCTGGCCCATACGGGTGGACACCAGCTTCACCTTGGTGCGGTCGGTGATCAGCTGGAGGCTGTCCTTGTCGCCGGTGACGATGACGCAGTCCCACCCCGCCGCCTGGCATTTGCGGCTGATGGTGCCGATGAGGTCGTCGGCCTCGTACCCCGCCAGCTCATAGCAGGGCACGGACATGGCCGAAAGCACCTGCTTCATCACCGGCAGCTGCATGGCCAGCTCCGGGGGCATGGGCTTGCGCTGGGCCTTGTAATCCGCGTCCGCCCGGTGGCGGAAGGTGGGCTCCCGGCGGTCAAAGGTGACGCATAGGGCCTCCGGGTTTTCCTCGTCCAGCAGGCGCTGGAGGGTGGTGATGAAGCCGTATACCGCGTGGGTATACAGCCCCTCCCGGGTGGACAGGGGGCGGATGCCGTAATAGGCGCGGTTCAATATACTGTTGCCGTCCAGGACCATGAGCTTCATGGAAGGGACCTCCTAATTCGTTTGATCCGTTTTATTATACCTCTTTTTATTCTTTTGTACAAGGAGCAGAAAGAGACGCACGCGGCTTGTCAAAAAAGAATTTTTTGATAAGCTGGAAATCCGTGAGGCGGCATGATAAAATAAAAGAAAAATTTTGGGGAAATTTTTTCGGGGGACGCAATAAAACCGCCTTGCCGTGCATTATCCAGATGACAGGAGACAAAAGAGATGCTGCACAGGATTGACAACACAACTTCATCCCTCCCTGCGGAGGAGGTCCAGGAGCTTCGGCGGCTGCTTTCGGGAGTGGCCGCAGGAAGCCAAGATGATCTGGCCGAACTATATCGCCGCACCCGAACGGCGGTGTACGGTCTGGCCCTGTCCTATCTCCGCAACGCCCACGACGCCCAGGACCTGACCCAGGACGTGTTCGTTCACATCTGGGACACGGCGGGACAGTACCGGCCCACAGGCTCGCCTGTTGGGTGGATCCTGGCAGTGTGCCGGAATCTGTGCCTGATGCACCTGCGGCGGGCAGACCGCCAGGTGACCATGGAGGACCGGGAGTGGCACGCCATCCCCGACAACTGCCCGGGGCTGGACAGCCAGGAGCGGCTGCTTCTGCAGGACGCCCTGGCGGTGCTGGGAGAGGAGGAGCGGCGGATCGTCCTGCTGCACACGGCGGGCCTGAAGCACCGGGAAATCGGTCAGGCGCTGGGCCTGCCCCTGGCGACCGTCCTGTCAAAATATCACAGAGCATTGAAAAAGATGCGAGCTTACATGGAAGGAGATGACGCCCGATGACCAACGATCAGATGGAACGCAGGCTTTCCGCCGCACTGGACAAGACCGCGCCGGACGACGTGGACGGCGTGCTCTCCCGCTGTACAGAGCGGAAAGGAACGGTAGTCCCTATGAAAAAGAAGAATAACCGAATGAAGAAATGGATGCAGACGGTGGCGGCCTGCCTGGCGGTGCTGCTGCTGGGCGGCGGCGGTCTGCTGGTGCAGCAGGCCCACGCCGTGACCTCGGTGGTGTCCCTGGACGTGAATCCCAGCATCGAGCTGCGGGTGAACAGCCGGGAAAAGGTGGTATCCTGCCAGGCCCTGAACCAGGAGGCCCAGGCCGTGCTGGAGGATATGGACGGAGGCCGGGACCTGAAGGGCGTCAAGGCGGACGTGGCGGTGAACGCCATCGTGGGCAGCCTGGTACGGTGCGGGTATCTGGACAGTCTGTCCTCCGCCATTCTCATCTCCGTGGAGGATAAGGACCAGGCCCGGGCCCAGCGGCTGCAGCAGGAGCTGACCAGTGTTGCGGGCGGCGCTTTGGGCGACTCCCAGGCCGCTGTCCTGAGCCAGACGGTGCAGCAGGACAAGGAGCTGGAAAAGCAGGCCAAGGCCAACAACATCTCCACCGGCAAGGCGGCCCTGATCCGCCAGGCCATGGCCCTGAACGGCAGCCTGACCTTCGAGGGGCTGGCCCAGCTGTCCGTGGAGGAGCTGCGGGACCTGATCGAGGCCGGTGCGCCGGGGATGCCCATCGGCATGCAGGCGGCTCTGGAGGCGGCGGCCCAGTATGCGGGCCTGACCACGGCGGACATCACCGACGCGGACGTGGATCCGGAGCTGGACGAGAATCCCGCCCACTATGAGGTGGAGTTCCAGGTGCCCGGCAAGGGCGAGCTGGAGTATAAGGTGGAGGCGTATACCGGCCAGGTGCTCAGCGGCCCGGCCAATGTGCAGCCCTCCACTCCCGTGAACCCCTCCGGTGACATTGGCATGGAGGCCGCCAAGAGCGCCGCTTTGAAGCACGCGGGCCTGTCCACCGCCGTCTTTACCAAGGCGGAGCGGGACTATGACGACGGACGGCTGGAGTATGAGCTGGAGTTCCACACCGACAGCGCCGCTTATGAGGTCACCGTGGACGCCGCCAACGCCACCCGCCGCCTGGGCGTGGCCGTGAAGTGCGCCACCATCACCCCCAACAAGCAGCGCATGGAGGAATATCCCCAGCTGACCCAGATGTGGAAAAGCCCCAACGGCACCATCCGCTCCATTCTGGACGGCACCGTGTTCCGGGCCCCCATCCTCATCGACAGCATCCACCCCGTGGTGAAGAACTGGAAAAAGCCCATCACCATCGCCCGTCATGCCTACGGCGACGTGTACAAGAGCGTGGACATGTACACCACCGAGCCCGGCGAGTGCACCATGACCTTCCGGGGCGAGAGCGGTGAGGAAAAGACCCTGCTGGTCCAGAAGGTGGACGGCCCCGCCGTGTGGCAGGGCGCCCACAACAAGGAAAAGAGCATCCGCTCCTTCGCCCGGGCCTGCTTCCAGTATGCCATCGACACCCGTCAGGACCTGTGGTTCTCCACCAAGGACACCATCGCCAAGGTCTACGACGGTGAGTTCAAGAAGGTGTTCGAGGAGGAGTTTGAAAGCTACAAAGCTAAGTTCGACGAACTGGGCATCACCTATTTCTATACCCTCATCGACGACGCCGTGGCCCGGGTCATCCGCAGCCAGGGCGGGTTCATCTGGGCCTGCAAGAACTATGACGGCGACGTCATGAGCGACATGGTGTCCACCGCCTTCGGAAGCCTTGCCATGATGACCTCCGTGCTGGTGTCCCCCGACGGCACCACCGAGTATGAGGCCGCCCACGGCACCGTCACCAAGCACTACTACAAGCACCTGAAGGGCGAGCAGACCTCCACCAACCCCATGGCCACCATCTTCGCCTGGTCCGGCGCTCTGCGCAAGCGGGGCCAGCTGGACGGCCTGACCGACCTGTCCGCCTTTGCCGACAAGCTGGAGGCCGCCTGCTTCGAGACCCTGGGCGACGGCATCATGACCAAGGACCTGGTGGGCCTGGTGGACGAGGGCACCCCCGTCACCGCCGTCAACAGCAGCGAATTCATCGGCGCGATCCACGACCGTCTGGCCGCGAAGCTGTAAAAAAGGGAGGCAGAGAAATGAACCTGCTCATCACCGCCACCGCCGGCACCATGGAGTCCAACGACATCATGGTCACCCTGGAGCCCGCCCAGTCCGGCGGCATCCAGATCAGCCTGACCAGCAACGTTCTTCAGCAGTTCGGCCGCCAGATCGAGGCCGTCATCCGGGACACCCTGACCCACTACGGCATTGAGAATGCCGAGGTCACCGCCGTGGACAAGGGCGCCCTGGACTGCACCGTCCGGGCCCGGGTCACCGCCGCCATTTTCCGGTCCGCCCAGTCCGACGCCTATGAATGGGAGGTCAAATAACATGTATGTGAAAGACAGACTGCGCCGCAGTATGATGTTCGTGCCCGGCAACAACCCCGGCATGATCCGCGACGCCCATATCTACGGGGCCGACTCCATCATGTTCGACCTGGAGGACTCCGTGGCCTATACCGAAAAGGACACCGCCCGCTTCCTGGTGTATAACGCCCTGAAGACCCTGCACTTCGGCTCCAAGGAGACCGTGGTCCGCATCAACGACCTGAGCAGCGGCCTGGGTATCAAGGACCTGGAGGCCGTGGTCCGGGCCGGGGTCCAGGTGGTGCGCCTGCCCAAAACCGACAGCGCCCAGGACGTTATCGACTGCGAGCGGGAGATCGAGCGCATCGAGCGGGAGTCCGGGATCCCCGTGGGCACCACCGGCATGATGGCCGCCATTGAAAGCGCCAACGGCGTGCTTCACGCCGCCGAGATCGCCCACGCCAGCGGCCGCCTCATCGGCATCGCCCTGGGAGCCGAGGACTATGTCACCGACCTGAAAACCACCCGCTCCGACGGCATCGAGCTGCTGTTTGCCCGCTGCATGATCCTCAACGCCGCCCGCTCCGCCGGTATCGCCGCCCTGGATACGGTGTATTCCGACGTCAACAACGAGGAGGGCTTCATCGCCGAGGCCACCCTCATCAAGAAGCTGGGCTTCGACGGCAAGTCCGTTATCAATCCCCGCCAGATCGAGCCTCTGCACCAGGTGTTCATGCCCAGCGAGAAGGACCTGAACAAGGCCCGGGCCATTATGGACGCCATCGCCGAGGCCAACGCCCGGGGCAGCGGCGTGGCCAGCCTCAAGGGCAAGATGATCGACAAGCCCGTGGTCACCCGGGCCAAGCGCCTGCTGGACCTGTACGAGGCCGGCAGCAAGATCGACGAAGTGGAGGAGATTTGACATGATCGAGCTTGAAAAGATCCCGCATATCCACGAGATCAGCAACCACGGGCCGTACCACGGCGCGCGGGAGAAGAACACCGCCACCTTCCAGGCCCGCTCCACCCGTCAGAACAAGCTGGTGCCCTCCCTGGAGGAGGCCATCCGCCGCACCGGCCTGAAGGACGGCATGACCATCAGCTTCCACCACCACTTCCGCAACGGCGACCACATCATCAACACCGTGGTGGATAAGCTGGCGGAAATGGGCTATAAAAACCTGACCCTGGCGGCCAGCTCCCTGGCCGCGGTCCACGCCCCCCTGATCCGCCACATCCAGAACGGCGTCATCACCCATATCGAGACCTCCGGTATGCGGGGCGAGCTGGCCGAGCAGGTGTCCCGGGGTCTGATCGACTGCCCGGTGGTGTTCCGGTCCCACGGCGGCCGGGCCAGCGCCATCCGCTCCGGTGACCTGCACATTGACGTGGCCTTCCTGGGTGCTCCCTCCTGCGACCCCTACGGCAACGCCAACGGCTACAGCCGGGACGACGAGGACGGCATCGCCTGCGGCTCCCTGGGCTATGCCCGCACCGACGCCACCTATGCCGACAACGTCATCGTCATTACCAACCACCTGGTGGCCTATCCCAACGCCCCCTGGGCCATCCCCGAGTTCGAGGTGGACTATGTAGTCATGACCGACGACATCGGCGACCCCAAGGGCATCATGTCCGGGGCCACCCGCTATACCAAGGACCCCAAGGAGCTGCTGATCGCCAAAACCGCCGCCAACGTCATCGAGGCCGCCGGTTATCTGTACGACGGCTTCTCCATGCAGATGGGCTCCGGCGGCGCGTCCCTGGCCACCGCCCGGTTCCTGCGCCAGAAGATGATCGACCAGAACATCCACTGCCGCTTCGCCCTGGGCGGCATCACCGGCCAGATCGCCGCCATGCACGAGGAGGGCCTCATCGACCGCATCCTGGACGTGCAGAGCTTCGACCTGGACGCCGCCAAGAGCCTGAAAAACAACCACTTCCACCACCAGATCAGCGCCAGCTACTACGCCAGCCACATGGTGGCCGCCGCCGTGGACCAGCTGGACTTCGTGATCCTCTCCGCCCTGGAGATCGACACCGACTTCAACGTCAACGTCCTCACCGGCTCCGACGGCGTCATCCGCGGCGCCATCGGCGGCCATCCCGACACGGCGGAGGGTGCCAGCCTCTCCGTGGTGGTGGCTCCCCTGACCCGGGGCCGCATTCCCACCATCGTCAAGCGCGTCAACACCGTGGTCACCCCCGGCGACGTGGTGGACGTGGTGGTCACCGACCAGGGCATTGCCGTGAATCCCCGGCGGCCCGACGTGAAGGAAAAGCTGGAAAAGGCCGGCCTGCACGTGTTCACCATCCAGCAGCTCCAGAAGCGGGCCGAGAAGCTCGTGGGCGTGCCCGATCCCATCCGCTATAAGGACCGCATCGTGGGCGTGGTCATGTACCGCGACAACACCATCATCGACGTGATTCGCCAGATCGACGAGGATGCCTGATCTGCGTATTGTAACGGCGCTTCCGCTGTCCCTGCGCCCGGCGTATGAGGCCCTGCTGGCCTCCGCCGGGCTGCGGGACGAGGGAGACGCCGACTGCACGGCCCTGCTGTCGTCCGACGGCGGGGCCCTGCTGGCCTGCGGGTCCGTCAGCGGCCGGGTCCTCAAGCAGATCGCCGTGGCCCCCTGGGCCGAGGGCGACGGGGCCTGCGCCCGGATCGTCACCGCCCTGCTGGAAGAGTCCGCCCGGCGGGGCGTGGCCCACCCGTTTCTGTATACCAAGCCGAAAAATGCCCGCCTGTTCCGCAGTCTGGGCTTCTTCCCGGTGGCGGAAACGGCGGACATGCTGATGATGGAGCACCGCCGGGGCGGCGTGGAGCGATACATCGCCTCCCTTCCGGCGTATGACGGCGAAAGCGGGGCCGTGGTGTGCCACGCCAACCCCTTCACCCGGGGCCACCGGCACCTGGTGGAATATGCTGCCGCCCGCTGTCCCCACCTGTACGTGTTCGTCCTCAGCGAGGAGACCGGGGATTTCCCGGCGGCGGACCGGCTGGAGCTGGTGCGCCGGGGCACGGCGGACCTTCCCAACGTGGACGTGGTCCCCGGCGGGGACTATATCATCTCCCGGGCCACCTTCCCCGCCTATTTCCTCCAGGGGGACCCGGAGCAGGCCCGGTGCGACCTGGAGCTGACCCTGTTCGGAAAGCGCATCGCCCCGGCCCTGGGCATCACCCGGCGGTTCGTGGGCCAGGAGCCCTACTCCCCGGTGACGGCCCGGTATAACCAGCGGATGCAGGCCCTGCTGCCCCAGTGGGGCATCCGCGTGGAGGAAATCCCCCGGCTGGAGGGCATCAGCGCCAGCCGGGTGCGTCAGCTGCTGCGCCAGGGCCGCCTGGCGGAGCTCCAACCCCTGGTGCCGGAGACGACCTATGCATACTGTCGAGATCACTTTGGAACAGGTGCTCCTTGCCCGTGACCGCCGGGTCCTGCGCCAGCGGGCACTGGCCACCCGATACGGCGGGACCCTGCTGTCCTTTACCATGAATATCGCCGGTCCCGTGAAGGACGCCCCCCTGGTCCGCCTGGCCTTTCAGGCGGGCCTTGCGGCGCTGGACCGGGACCTGGGCCAGCCGGTGCACCGGGAGCTCATCCAGGCCCCCACCGGCCCCGAGGCCCTGCTGGTCTATGACCGCCCAGCCCCCTGGGTGAAGGAGCGCTGCCTTCTGCTGGAGGAGCGGGACCCGGTGGGCCGCCTGTATGACCTGGACGTGCTGTCCCCGGAGGGGGAGAAGCTGTCCCGGCCCCAGAGCCGCCGGTGCCTGATCTGCGGCGGGCCGGTGACGGTGTGCTCCCGCAGCCGGGCCCACGGTCTGCCCACCATCCGGGCAAGGACTCGGGACATCCTGGCGGACTTTGCCGCCGGGCATCTGTCCGCCCTGGCCCGTCAGGCCCTGGAGGACGAGGTAGACCTGACCCCCAAGCCCGGCCTGGTGGACCGCCGCAACACCGGCGCCCATGACGACATGGACCGCCCCCTGTTTCACCGCAGCGCCGGAGCCTTGGCGCCGTATTTCCGGCAGTTTGCCGCCCTGGGCATGGCCGGGGCCTCGCCCCGGGAGCTGCAAAGCCTGGGCCGGGAGGCGGAGCATGCCATGCTGGACGCCACCGGCGGCGTCAACACCCACAAGGGGGCGCTGTATAGCTTCGCCCTGCTGCTGTCGGCCCTGGGCCGGTGCCTGGCGGAGGGCGGCGACCCCTTTGACACCGCCGCCGCCATAGCCGCGGCTCTGCCCCCGGCGGAGAACACCCACGGCAGCGCCGTCCGCAGCCAGTGCGGCGGCGTCCGGCAGGAGGCCGTGTCCGGCTTCCCCACCGCCCGGCATATGCGGGGGATTTTGGAGAGCGCCGGGCCGCTGTCGGCCCTGGTGTGGGCCATGTCCCGGCTGGACGACAGCACCCTGGTCTATCGGGGCGGCCCCCAGGGGCTGGCCTATGTCCGCCGGAGGGCGGCGGAGCTGCTGCGACTACCGGAGGAGGCCCTGCCCCCGGCGCTGGAGGCCCTGGACGATGATCTCATCGCCCGACGCCTAAGCCCCGGCGGCAGCGCCGATCTGCTGGCCCTGGCCCTGTTCCTCCGCGCCGCCGCCCCGGAGACCTGGCTGTAAAGCGCAAAAATCATCCCCGGAAAGCATAGCTTTCCGGGGATGATTTTTTTCACACGGCAGCGGTCTCCTGAGACGGTTCCTTGGCGGGCTCCTCCTGGCAGAAGGGATACTCCAGCATCCGGGGCAGGCGCATATACCGCCGGAAGTCGTTGCAGAAGGCGGCGTACTCATACCCGGTGCAGATGCGCTCGTCCATCACCACGCCGATGGGCATCATCTTCTTGGTCAGGTCGCCGGATATGTAGTTGGGCACAGGCTTGCCCATGCACACGAACACGCTGGTGGTGCCGAATTCATAGCAGTGGTGGTGGATATAGCTGGTCTTGATGGAGGCCAGGTTGGTGATGAACATGCTGGTGTGGAAGGGGGACAGATCGATGATCTTCCGGGGCAGCAGACCGTGCTTATCCAGGTGATAGGCCAGCCACACCACAAATTTCGGCAGCCCCGGCACGGAGAACATGAACTTCGCAAATTTGTCGGTGCTGTTGGACTGATGCTCCGCCTTGTTGGCGTCGATGGCGTCCTTGATCTTCTGGTTCACGGTGAACACCGTGTCGTTCTCGTCCAGATACACCTTCAGCGTGGTCTCGTTGACCACCCCGTCGGCCTGCTTTTTCAGGATCACGAAGGATACGCAGAAGTGGTTGCGGCGATAAGTGCGGCCGTTCATCACAAAATAATTGAGCTTTGGATTGCGCAGCACCGCCTTGTAATAGGCGGAGATGATGACGCTCATATGGTTCAGCCGGACTCCGGCCCGGCGGTGGGTGCGGATAAAGTCCTTGATGACCTCCTCGTCGATGTTCTCGGTAACGGAGTTCCATGCGTCGTAGCGCTTGGGCATGATATAGGGGATGGCCGCCACCAGCGGCGGCAGATCCTTTACGCGGGTTCCATCAGGGCGCATTGCGTTGCCCTCCTCTTTTGTCAGATAAAGCTATTATACGGCATCTTTACGGGGATTGCAAGACAGAATGCCCGGTGTCCTGCCAGCTTTTGAAAAAGCCTCGCAGAGTTTGCCGCCCGCAGGCGGCAAATCAAGTTTGGTCCGTTTTTTGCGGCGGCGTGTACGTCGCAAAAAACACTTCTCAGTCTGCAAGCCTTTTTTAAATAGCACCGAAGCCGCCCGGATGGGCGGCTTCGGTGCTATTTATGACATGAGTAAGGTTCTTTGTATGGCTCAGTCATCGTACATTTCGATGAGCTTCAGCAGGTGATCGTAGCGAGCCTTGGCCTCGGCCTCGTTGCGGGCGAACAGATTCTCCGCACGGTCGGGGAACTCGCGGGTCAGACGGCTGTAGCGGGCCTCGTTCATCAGAAAGTCGTGATAGCCGCCGGCGGGAGCCTTGGAATCCAGGGTGAACTTCTTCTCCGCAGCGGGGTTGAAGCGGAACAGGTTCCAGTAACCGCAGTCCACGGCCTTCTTCATTTCCTTCTGGCAGTTCATCATGCCGCCCTTGATGGAGTGCATCTCGCAGGGGCTGTAGCCGATGATCAGGGACGGGCCGTGATAGGCCTCGGCCTCGGTGATGGCCTTGAGGGTCTGAGCGGGGTTGGCGCCCATAGCCACCTGGGCCACGTACACATAGCCGTATTGCATGGCGATCTCCGCCAGGCTCTTCTTCTTGACCTCCTTACCGGCAGCGGCAAACTGAGCCACCTGGCCGATGTTGGAGGCCTTGGAGGCCTGTCCGCCGGTGTTGGAGTACACCTCGGTGTCGAACACGAAGATGTTGACGTCCTTCTTGCTGGCGATGACGTGATCCAGGCCGCCGTAACCAATGTCGTAGGCCCAGCCGTCGCCGCCGAAGATCCACATGGACTTCTTGGCCAGGTATTCCTTCTTGCTGAGGATGTCGGCAGCCAGGGTGCAGGCGTCGCAGTCGCACAGCAGCTTGCCCTGGGCCTTCAGCTGGGCGGCGTGCTCGGCGAACTGAGGCACGGCAGCCAGCTCCTCCACGGTGCAGATGCTCTCCTCCAGGGCCTTGACATAGGCGCGGGTGGGCTCGGCGTTGGCGCTGCCATCGTCCATGGTATCCAGCCATGCCTGAGCGGCGGCCTTCAGCTCGGGACGGGCCCACTCCACGGCGATCAGCTGGCGGGTCTCGTCGGCCAGATCCTGACGGATCTTGTCCTGACCGATGAACATGCCCAGACCGTGCTCGGCGTTATCCTCGAACAGGGAGTTGCACCATGCGGGGCCGTGGCCCTCCTTGTTGGTGCAGTAGGGAGAGGTAGCCGCGGGACCGCCCCAGATGGAGGAGCAGCCGGTGGCGTTGGAGATGTACATATGATCGCCGAACAGCTGGGTGACGAGACGGGCATAGCTGGTCTCGGCGCAGCCGGCGCAGGAGCCGGAGAACTCCAGCATGGGCTGCTTGAACTGGCTGCCCTTGACGGTGTTGTCCTGCATATCCTTCTTCTCGGCGACCTTGGCCACGCAGTAGTCGAACACGTCCTGCTGAGGCAGCTCGCCCTCCTGGGCCACCATGGACAGAGCGTTCACGGGGCAGGCGCCGATGCACACGCCGCAGCCCATGCAGTCCAGAGGACTGATGGCCATGGTGAACTGATAGGTGCCCTTGCCCTTGCCGGCCTTGACGTCCACGATCTTGGCGGCCTCGGGAGCGTTCTTGGCCTCCTCGGCGGTCAGAGCGAAGGGACGGATGGTGGCGTGGGGGCAGACATAGGCGCACTGGTTGCACTGGATGCACTTGGCGGCGTCCCAGGTGGGGACGGACACGGCCACGCCGCGCTTCTCATAGGCGGAGGCGCCCAGCTCGAACTGGCCGTCCACATGATCGGCAAAGGCGGAGACGGGCAGGCTGTCGCCGTCCATCTTGCCCACAGGCTCCAGGATCTCCTTGACCATCTTCACAAGCTCCGGCTTACCCTCCAGCTGCTTGTGCTCGGTCTCGTCCACGGCGTTGGCCCAGTCGGCGGGGACCTCCACCTTCTTATAGGCGGTGGCGCCCAGGTCGATGGCCTTGTAGTTCATATCCACCACGTCCTGGCCCTTCTTCAGGTAGGAGGCCTTGGCCTTCTCCTTCATGAAGCGGATGGCGTCCTCCTCGGGCATGACCTTGGCCAGGGAGAAGAATGCGGACTGGAGGATGGTGTTGTTGCGCTTGCCCATACCGATCTTGATGGCCAGGTCAATGGCGTCGATGGTATACAGCTGGATGTTGTTGCGGGCGATGTAGCGCTTGGCATCGGCCTTCAGGTGATGGTTCAGCTCATCGAAGTCCCACTGGCAGTTGATCATGAACACGCCGCCGGGCTTGACATCGTTGACCATCTTGAAGCCCTTGGTGATGTAGCTGGGGTTGTGGCAGGCCACGAAGTCAGCCTTGTTGATGTAGTACGGGGAACGGATGGGGTGATCGCCGAAGCGCAGATGGCTGATGGTCACGCCGCCGGTCTTCTTGGAGTCATACTGGAAGTATGCCTGCACGTACTTGTCGGTGTGGTCGCCGATGATCTTGATGGAGTTCTTGTTGGCGCCCACGGTGCCGTCGCCGCCCAGACCCCAGAACTTGCACTCGATGGTGCCGGGAGCAGCGGTGTTGGGACAGTTCTTATCCTCGGGCAGGGACAGGTTGGTCACATCGTCCACGATGCCGATGGTGAACTGGCGCTTCATCTCGTCGCGCTTGAGCTCGTCATACACGGCGAACACGGAGGCAGGAGGCGTGTCCTTGCTGCCCAGACCGTAACGGCCGCCGATGACCTGGATGTCGTTGCGTCCGGCGTTGGCCAGAGCGGTGACCACATCCTGATACAGAGGCTCGCCCAGAGCGCCGGGCTCCTTGGTGCGGTCCAGAACGGCGATCTTCTTGACGGTGGCGGGAATGGCCTCGATGAGCTTCTCGGGAGCGAAGGGGCGGAACAGGCGGACCTTCACCAGGCCGACCTTCTCGCCGTGGGCGTTCAGATAGTCGATGACTTCCTCGGCCACGTCGCAGATGGAGCCCATGGCCACGATGACCCGGTCGGCATCCTCAGCGCCGTAGTAGTTGAACAGGCCATAGTTGGTGCCCAGCTTGGCGTTGATCTTGTCCATGTACTTCTCCACCACGGCGGGCAGAGCGTTGTAGTACTTGTTGCAGGCCTCGCGGTGCTGGAAGAAGATATCGCCATTCTCATGGCTGCCGCGCATGTGGGGATGCTCGGGATTCAGAGCGTGCTGACGGAACTCCTTCACGGCGTCCATGTCGCACATATCCTTCAGATCCTCGTAATCCCACACGGCGATCTTCTGGATCTCGTGGCTGGTACGGAAGCCGTCAAAGAAGTTGATGAAGGGGACCTTCCCCTCCAGAGCGGCCAGGTGGGCCACAGGGGACAGATCCATGACCTCCTGCACGTTGCCCTCACACAGCATGGCAAAGCCGGTCTGGCGGCAGGCCATCACGTCGGAGTGGTCGCCGAAGATGTTCAGCGCCTGGGTGGACACGGTACGGGCGGAGACATGGAACACGGCGGGCAGCTGCTCGGCGGCGATCTTGTACATGTTGGGGATCATCAGCAGCAGGCCCTGGGATGCGGTGTAGGTGGTGGTCAGGGCGCCGGCGCCCAGAGAACCGTGAACCGCGCCGGCAGCGCCGGCCTCAGACTGCATTTCCACCACCTTGACCTGGGTGCCGAAGATGTTCTTCAGCCCGTTGGCGGACCACTGGTCCACAAAGTCGGCCATGGGGGACGACGGGGTGATGGGGTAGATGGCCGCAACCTCAGAGAACGCGTAGGACACGTGCGCCGCAGCGTTGTTGCCATCCATGGACTTCATTTTTCTAACCATAAATGAACCTCCTCATAAAAACATTTCGCGGATTTCTCAACGAAACACCATACATTGTGTATATTACCACAATGTCTTTTTTTTGTAAACGGAAAAATCAGCCTTTTTCACGGATTAAGGCTTTTTCTTCATCGTGCACAAAAATTCTCACAAGAAGGGGGAAGTTTTTTTGACAATGTATTTCAAAACGGCGGGATATGTGCTAAAATACAGATGAAACATATCAGAAAGCAACATGAGACTGTCGAAAAAAATTGGAAATCTTCCGCCATCGGAAAGGAAGATAGTTACGAAAGAAACCCATCATGGGTGTCTTTCGTTTGCAATCACAGGTTTTTCAGAACTTATTAGGTTCTGAAAAACCGCATGCAGCTTGTCAAAAAGCCATTTTTGACAAGCTGCGCAGAACTGGCATATTTTTTGTGAAAGGATGTGAGGGGGCATGGTGGTAACGGTACGGTCCCTGGGCCTCAGCGGCATCAGCGGATACGAGGTGTCGGTGGAGTGCTTCCTGTCCGGGGGACTGCCCGCCTTCGACGTGGTGGGCCTGCCGGACGCGGCGGTGCGGGAATCCCGGGAGCGGGTCCGGGCCGCCATCAAGGCCTGCGGGGCCAGATTCCCCGTCAGCCGCATCACTGTGAACCTGGCCCCGGCGGGCCAGCGCAAGGAGGGCACCGTGTATGACCTGCCCATTCTGCTGGGCATTCTGACAGCGGCGGAGGAGCTGAAGGGCCTGCCCGCCGACGCGGCGTTTCTGGGAGAGCTGAGCCTCACCGGCGCGCTGCGTCCGGTGACGGGGATCCTGCCCATGGCCCTGTGCGCCGCCCGGCTGGGCATCCGCCAGCTGTACGTCCCCGCCCAGAACGCCCCGGAGGCTACTCTAGCCCAGGGGATCACCGTCTATCCGGTGGAAAACATCGCCCAGCTGGTGGCCCACCTTACCGGCGATGCCCCCATCGCCCCCCAGACCCCCTGGACCCCCTCGCCGGTGACCCGGCCCCTGCCGGACTTTGCCGACGTCATGGGCCAGGAGAACGTCAAGCGCGCCCTGGAGGTAGCCGCCGCCGGGGGCCACAACGTGCTGCTGATCGGCTCCCCCGGCTCCGGCAAGTCCATGCTGGCCCGGCGGCTGCCGTCCATTCTGCCGGATATGACCCGGCAGGAGTCCCTGCAAACCACGGAGGTATACTCCGTGGCGGGG
>OHPR01000361.1_pt1 | contig 19216 bp, 15 predicted proteins | sample 1577761 | NCBI WGS metagenome assembly OHPR01 (sample SAMEA3879537, study PRJEB24766) | human gut metagenome | biome: human-associated habitat; feature: feces | place: USA | collected 1985/1987 | reverse complement strand
TGATACCCGTAAGTATCATTCCAACAATTATCTATGCGACTTCATGTCGCACCCACGGCGTGTCGAGGTGGTGGATCGCCACCGCCCTGCGCTGGGCGTTCACGCCCGTGCCGAGCATGCTCGTCGAGCCGAACAGCACGCGCACATATCCCTCGTTCATCGCTTCGATCACCGCTTTCCTTGACTTCTCGCTCTTGCATTCCTGTATGAAGCGTATCTCGTGTGCCGGTATGCCGTGATCTTCCACCAGCTTGCGCTTTATCTCGGTATATACGCTCCATTGTCCTGATTGGTACGTCCCCAGGTCCGAAAACACGAACTGCGTTCCTTTCTGTGCATCATACCTGCGGTAGTATTCCGCTATCATCTTGGCGCAGTGGCTCGCCTTGTTGTCGGGGTGGTCTTCATATTCCGGGTCTATCATGCGCATGTCCAGTGCCATCTTCCTTGCGTAGTCCGTGGCGATGAGCATCTTCGCCTTCTCCTCCGTTTCCGACAGTTTTCCGCGTCCCAGCAGTGTCGCATCGCCCGTCTGGGCAAATTCCATCAGTTGCTTGATGAAATACTCCTGGTCGGGTGTGGGCGGTATGTGGTGCAGTATCTCGTTCTTGTCCGGCCTGTCCACACCCACGTCCTCCGCCGTGCGGTAGTCCGTTATCTCGTTGTAGAACGCCGCCAGCTCCGGCACCTTGATGAAGTAGCGGAAGCGCTCCTTCTGCACGATGTTGTTCGTCACATTGAACTCGAAATCCGTCGTCTTCTTGGCGAAGATTGCCGCCCATGCGTCAAAGCATCGTATGTCCTGCCTTTCCAGCTCCTTCGGGCGGAGATACTTGAACAGCAGGTACAGCTCCGTCAGCGAGTTGCTGATGGTCGTGCCCGACAGGAACGTCGCCCCCAGATCTTTTCCCGTCCGCTCCTGAATGGTGCGGATGGCAAACAGCAGGTTCAGTGCCTTCTGGCTGCCTTCCGAGTTGCCCAGACCCGCCACACGGTCATGTCTTGTGTTGAATGTCAGGTTCTTGAACTGGTGCGACTCGTCTATGAAGATATGGTCGATACCCATCTGCCTGAAGTCCGCCACGTCGTCCGTCCTTGACTTTATCGCGTGCTCCACCTTCTCCAGCTTGGCCGTCAGGTTGAACTTGCGCTTCTCCAGCCCTTTCAGCATCGCCCGCGACACATTTTTGCCCTGCTGACGCAGCACTTCGAGGTTTTCCTCCACTGTATCAAGTTCCGCCTGCAGGATGCGCTGTTGCAACTCCGGACTTTGCGGTATCTTCCCGAACTGGTCGTGGCTCATGATGACACAATCGTAATCGTTGTTCCTGATGTTGTTGAAGAAACGCACGCGGTTGGCGGTGGAAAAGTCCTTTTCCGATGCATACAGGATGCGGGCGTTCGGATAGGCGGACTGATAGGTGGCTGCAATCTCCGCCACATTCGCCTTCAAGCCGATAATCATCGGCTTATTCGCCAGTTTCAACCGCTTCATTTCATGCGCTGCAATGCACATTATCAGCGTTTTACCGGTTCCAACCTCATGGTCACAGATCCCGCCTCCGTTCTGCTTCAGCATCCATACGCAGTCCTTTTGCGAGGGATATATGCTCTTGATTCCCCGGCTTGCCAGCCCTTTGAGATTGAGGTCGGGAAAGGTCTGGTGGCTTCCGTCATACTTCGGGCGCACGAAACAGTTGAACTTGCGGTTATACATCGTCACGAGCCTCTCCTTGAACTGCGGAGACTGCTCTTCCAGCCATTCGGAGAACCCACCCCGGATTTCGTCAATCTTGGCGTTGGCGAGCTGTATGCCTTCGCTGTCGCGCACCTTGATGTCGTTGCCGTGTTCGTCCTTGCCGATGGACTTCATCATGTCGGGGCAGGTGTTGTGCAGGGCGTGCTTCAGCAGGTGCATACCGTCGTAGTGGCGGTAATAGCCCTTTACCAGAAACTCGTCCGTGATTTTCATGGTACGGTAGCCGCAAGCCACCGAGAACTCGTCCATGCTGGCGGAATAGGTGATTTTCACGTCCGTTTCAAACAGGTGGCTCATATACGAGGCGTACACGCCTGTGGGAATCCAGCGTTCACCGAAGTTGAAGTCGAGGTCTTCAAACTCAATCCGCTGCGGTTCGGCTTCTTTCAATGCTTCCAGTGCCTCCTTCACTTCAGGCATATGTTCATTTTCGGGATTGGCATTTATCCAATTTTCGATTCGTTCCGCCTTCTCTATCACGTTCCCGGCGATGAACCTGTCCTTGATTTCGTAACCGGTTACGAGCGGGTTGTAGAAGATGCGCCCTTTCAGGGCTTGGAGCAGTTCCTCCTCCGTGCCGTCGGTTATCTCCCTCATATAATCGAGATCGACCGTTCCGAACCGGTTGAGCGATGCGGCAAGCGCTTCCTCTGGTGTCCCGGCATTCACGGCGGACTCCACCCCGAAGGATACGGGGCGTTCAAAGATGTCCGCCTTCACAAACCTGCCACCCTCCGCACGTTCCAGCGAAAGGACATCGCGTCCGCCGGCATCCATCATCACCAGTTTCACATTCTGCTTGGCATTGAGGTTGCCGTAGCGCATGACAAATTCATCGTAGCAGGTGTTCAGGTGTTCACGCCACTGGGGATTTGCCTCGTGTCTGTTCGATTCATAGCGGTACAGCCTCTCGTATGCGTCACGGACTGATACATACAGCAGTGCCTTTTCTTTCTGATAACCGGTCAGTCCGAGCGGCTGGAATGTCGCACCGTAGGGAGTGATGTCTTTCAGATACCCGATGTCGCGTGCCCTGTTTACCACCAGCGACCCTTCACGCAGGTGCATTTCAGGCGTGCGGTGATAGGGACGCGGTTTCATATCCAAGACTTCCTCCTGCTTTTTCACCTCCGTATCGTGTTCCGCCTGTTGTATGGTGGGTGCTTTCGGTTGTTCCTGCCTGTGCCGTTCCGCCACTTGCCGAAGAGCCTTGCGCTTTTCAGGTGTCATATCCATCATCATTTCATAGAAACCGTTGATGGGCGGATTGTCTTCCCAGTTAATGGAAGCATAGATGTCGTCTGGATCGCTTTGCTTATCCGCTTCCTCCACTTCCTTTTTCCCGTCCGTTTTCTTTTCAGCCGGAGAAACAGAGGTGGTATGCGGAGGTATATTCGTAACCTTCGGTGTAACCTGCACATTCGGTTTGGACTCGGTACGCTTTGCGGCACTTTCCTTTTTCGCTGCCTTTTTCTTCTTGGAAGTTTCCTCCTTGCTGACTTCTTCGGTCATTCCCCAAAGGTCAAGCAGGGAGAGCTGCACACCGTCCGAATGCTTCATCGGGCGGTGTGGCTCTATCTCCGGCTTTTCGTCTGTGGGCTGTGGCGTTACTTCTTCCGGTTTTGCCACCGTTTCGGAGTTCGTTACATTCTCAATATGCGGCTGTATTTCGGGAGTGGAAACAATTTCACCTTCCGTGCTTTTACTTTGCGCAGGATGAAGACTGTGCCTGTCATACAGTTTCTTGTCAAACTTTAGCATTTCAATGCTTAAATGCTCCCGCAAGTCCTCCGCCATCTGTTCAATGTCGCCACGGTGCATGATTTTATAGGCAGGTTTCCCGTAAGGGTCTGTACTTCTTATCAGGTCGGAATGGGGAATCATGCCGATGCTGCCGACATATCCGTTCTCGAAACTGCCGATCGGGGTCTTCCCTGTCTGTATGAACATTTCCTCATAATCATACAATTCCCGTTTCTTTCCGCTGTTCTTTTGCAGGATGATCAGGTCACTGCCCACCTCCGTACCCGCGTTGTCCGTGAAAAGATTGTTCGGCAGGCGTGCGACACCCACCGGATTGGCATGTTTCATCATATACTCGCGTATGAGCGCGTTGGACGGGGCATCCAGCACCCCTTGCGAGGTGATGAACGCCACAATGCCGCCCTCGCGCACCGTGTCGAGGCTCTTCAGAAAGAAATAGTTGTGTATCGTCTTCGCGGCGGAACGCCTTGCAGGATCGTGGCTGCCCGTAAACTCCGGGTCGAACACCGCCACATCACCGAACGGAATGTTGGAGATGACAAGGTCGAAGTAGCCGGTAAACGGCTTTTCTATCTTCTCGAATCCCTGCACCCGCACTTTCTGATCGGGATGCAGGTGTTTCAGAATCCTGCCAGTCATCAGGTCTTTTTCAAATGCCATTATATCGGCATCCGGCTTGTAGCCCAGCACCGCATCCACGAATGCGCCCACGCCTGCCGAGGGTTCAAGCACACGGTCGGGGCGTATGCCGTGCCCGTGCAGCACGTCGGCAATCGCATCGGTTATTTCCGGCGGAGTGTAGAAGGCGGTCAGTACGGACTGCTTCATCGCGTCTATGTACCGCTTGTATTCCATTTCGTCACGGCAGTTCTCGCGCACCAGTCTGTGCAGTTCCACCGTAGGGGCAAACAGTTCGAGGTCTGATTTCGCCCAATGGACGGCATCTGTCAGTTCCTTGGCGGGGTTCAGTATGCACTTCAGCCCTCCGAAGCCGCAGTAACGCTCCAGCAGCAGCCTTTCGCGTGCGGTGGGGGTACGCTGTTCCCTGTCAAGGATGAATGCCGTCCGTATCGCCTCGATGTTGTCCCGTAATCTCTGCTTGCGGTTAAACGCCATACTCTTCGATGTAAAGTACGACGGCTCCCGTCAGCTCCGTGCGCAGCAGGTCGTAGTCGGGCGACAGGGCGAAGTTGTCGTCCGAGAGGTCGTAAATGGAGAACACCGCATCGACGAGCGGAAGCAGTCCGGCAATGAAGCCTTCCTGCTTATCCTCCGGCACATCATCGGCAAACTCGCTTTCCACGACTTCGCGGAGGATGGCATGCTTGGAGTAGTGAAGCCCGCGCAGCAGGATGTTCATTGCCAGTTCCTGTGCACCCTCGGCAGGATAGCCGTCAAGCCGTGCCCGCTCATACGTTTCGGCGGCGCGGTCGGCACGCTCACGGATAAAGGCGGTATCGGTTGCCTGTTCAAACCGGTTGTTGCGGAGGTAGTCCAGCAGGTACAGACCGTAATAGGAAAAGTCGGTCTGACCTTCGTTTTTCTTCTTGTTGTTCATTACTTTGGAATTTAGTGGATGAATGAATGGGATAATCATATTTGAGGAAGGAAGAAAAAAGGCACTCGGTATCCCTCCGAGTGCCACCACTAAATCCAAAGTATGAGTGTAATCCGGTATCGAAGAACAATCCATTACTCTGAACCAGTGGCAAAGTTAGCGCAAAAATCCGATTAAGCGAAACAAATGAAAATCATATTTACATTTGTGAGCGTGAGGATTTTATTCAAATCGAAGACAATACGAAATAAACCCGTTTATTTCTATTGCTGAGATGCTGCCTGACTTATCAAAAGTTAGCACTATTTCTTCCGTCCTGAAAATTTCTTGGTCGTTTTCCTTTCCGGGAACACAAAAGTCGTGTTGAACTCCCCGTCAAAGGCAACGATGGCATCGAAACTCTTGCCTTGCTTGCTCTTGAAGCCTTTGAGCAATTTCGTGTGCCCTTCGGTAAGCAGGTCTTTGATCTCGTCATCGGAAAGGGTGCGGTTCGCTTTCTGTCGGAAAACGGGCAGTCCGCACTCCGCATTGTCGCAACGGACGATCTTGCCGTAGAACTGCATCGTTCCCGTTCCGCACTTGGGACACTTGCAGCCGGAATCCTTGCGGGCGAAGAGCTTGTCGCATGAGAGCAGTTCCGAGGTAATCTCCCTCGTGTACGCCTCTATCTCCTTGCGGAAGGTATCGGCGGGCAGCTCCCCGCGCTCGATGCGTGCCAGTTCCTTTTCCCATTCGCCTGTCAGGGCGACATCGGCGATGCGCATCGTCTTCACTATAGAATAAAGAGCAAGCCCTTTTTCGGTAGGCACGAGCGATTTCTTGCAGCGTTCCATATAGCCGCGCTTGAAGAGTGTTTCGATAATTGCCGCACGGGTGGCGGGCGTGCCGATGCCGCAATCCTTCAATGCCTGACGGAGCGCATCGTCCTCAACCTCCTTTCCGGCGGTTTCCATAGCCGAAAGCAGGGTGGCTTCGGTATGCAACGGCTTGGGCTTGGTCTTTCCCTCCGTGATCGAGCAGCCCTTCAGTGTCAGCGTGTCGCCTTCCTGCCAGTCGGGGATGGAGATTTCCTCCTTGTCCTCCTCGCCATGGACCGCACGCCATCCGGCCTGCCTGATAATGCTGCCTTTTACCATGAACTCCGCTCCGGCACACTCCGCTGTAACGGTAGTGGTGTCCTTGACACACTTCTCCGAGAAAGCCTCTATCATGCGTCCGGCTATCATCTGATAGACGGTGTTGTCCTCTTTGGAGAGGAATAGCGGCTTCTCGCCCGTGACGAGCAGGGCGTGGTGGTCGGTCACTTTGCTGCCGTCCACGCTGCGGCATGCCGGCTGTGCTTTCGCCTGCACCTTGCCTTTCCATTCGGGCATCGCACCGATAAAGGCAAGCAGTTTGGGTATTTCAGAGAACACATCTTCGGGAATGTACCGGCTTCCCGTTCTCGGATAGGTGACGAGTTTCTTTTCGTAGAGCTTCTGTGCGATTCCAAGCGTCTGCTCCGCCGTGAAGCCATGCTTGGCGTTGGCCTCTTTCTGGAGTGTGGTCAGGTCGAACAAGAGTGGGGTTTCTTCCGTCTTTTCCTTGCGCTCTACTTTCGTGACGGTGGCTGTGCCTGCTTCCTTTACCTTATTATATAGTGCCGTCGCAGGTTCTTTCTCTTTCCATTTCCCGGAAGAGGATAATTTCACCGTTCCGTCATTATTCCCGTCCACGGCGATATGGAGCTGCCAGAAGGCTTCGGGCGTGAAACGGCGGTTTTCCCAGTAACGTTCGCACACCATTCCCAATGTGGGGGTCTGTACACGTCCGACGGAGTATGTGCCGTGCCCGGCGGCGATGGTGAGTGCCTGCGTGCCGTTGATGCCCACGAGCCAGTCAGATTCGCTCCGTGCTTTGGCGGCAAGAAAGAGGTTGTCATACTTGCTTCCGTTTTCGAGGTTACGCAGTCCTTCACGGATGGCCTTGTCGGTAAGCGAACTTATCCAGAGGCGGACGAACGGGGTGGAACATCCGATATAGTGGTAGAGGTATCGGAAGATAAGCTCTCCTTCGCGCCCGGCATCGGTCGCCACAACGATCTGCTCGCTTCCGTTGAAAAGGCGGGCGATGACCTTGATTTGCGCCGTCACGCCGCTGTCGGGCTTGTAGCCCTTCTCCGTCTTGGTCTGACGGGGGATGAGCGTGAAGGTTTCGGGGATGACGGGCAGGTTGTCACGGACAAAGCCACGTATGCCGTAGCCGTCGGGCATGGCGAGCTGGACAAGATGCCCGAATGCCCATGTCACGGCATAGCCGCCTCCCTCGAAATAACCTTCCTCTCTCTTTGTTGCGCCCACGATGCGGGCGATTTCACGTGCCACACTGGGCTTTTCTGTAATGATTGTCTTCATGTTGAATTGTTTTTGATGATTGATACTTTGGATTGTTTGGATTTAGTGGCGGGCTTGGGGATATTACATCTTCATGCCTTTGCCCGTCCTTTTTTGTTGATTTTCCTGCTGCCGTTGCTGGTTATTGTCTTTCGGGGCGGTCTGTCCTTTCTGCAACGGTTCTTTCAGGTTCTTGGTCGCCTCGTTGGTCTTGCCCTCGTTGTTCACGGCCACCTGCGTGCGGCTCTCGTTGCTTGGGGCGACCTGCTGCGCGTTGTCGGGATTGGTGTCGTAACGGTACGGGCGACCCTTTTCCGGGTTGAACTTGATGTACATCGTGGCGTGGAAGCCCTGCTTGTCGGTTACGTTCTCCAGCCTCACGGCTCTGCCCGCCACGTAGTCGGCTTTCTGCTGGTCGGTAAAGTTCACATTGCTCCATTTGCTGATGGAGCGGATGCTGCCGTCCTCGTTGGTCCATGTGTTGCGGCGTTGCTCCTTGTTCGTGCCGGCAGCATTTTCCGTACCTTGCGACTGCGCTTGTGCTTGGGTGGGATTCTCCTTGGCTTCCTGCGTCTGTGCGGTACGTGGCGACCTGCCTGTGCCCGGCACGAACTCCACACCGCGCTGTTCCACGTTCACTTGCAGGGTGGTGACGAACTTCCTGCCGTCGTTGCGCTCTATGAGCTTGTCACGCACGGGCAGCCCGGCGCGGAGCATGTCCTGCTCCTGCTTGGTGATTTCAGTCTTGCCGATACGCTCCGGTATGCGCACCTTGCTTGCCGGCACATCCGTAATCTCGTTCGTCTTACGGTCTATGCTGACGAATGAGGGTGTGATTTCGCCCGTTTCCTTGTCCACAAGGTCCACGACCCTGCCGAGGTTGCCTGTCTCGCGGAGGTTCTTGCGGTCTTCATCGGAAAACTTGTGTTCCTTGTATTCTTCCAGTTTCTGCTCCTTGCGGATGAAGTGCGGCACAAGGCTGACATTGCCCTCGCCGTCCTTCTTGAAGGAGAGTCGCGCGTCCAATTCAAATGCCTCGCCGCCGAAATTGGGCGTGACCTTCACCAAGTCTGATTTGCCGTAGTTGAGCATCTTCTGAAGGTCGCCGGACTTTTCAAGCTCGTCGCGTTTCACGCCCCAACGCTCTTCCAGCTCCTGCCAGTTGATTCTGTTCTCGTCGATGGGCTGGTAGCCCTGTCTGCCCTGCGTCTGCTGCGGGGCTTCCTGATTCTGTTCTTGTTTCTGTTCCATTTCTTCTTGATTTTTAGGTTCTTCCTGATTTTCTTTATTTTCCTGATCAGGTTGTTGTTCTTCTTGTTTTTGCTGTTCCTCCTGCACTTTCTGCACTTCCTGCTCGTAGCCGGAAGTGTCCACCTTGTGGGGTGCAAGCAGTTCACTGTAGGCTTCGGGGTTCTTCAGCAGCTCCTTCATCACTTCCAGCAGATTGTCCGCCTGCTCTGCCGCAACCCGGTAGAAACCGAAGCGGCTGGGTTCCTTGCACTGGCGGAAGAAGTTCCTGAAGAAGTTGTCCAGCACGTCTCCGTGCCGGTCGAATTGCAGGAAACTCTGCGCGTTCTCCGCCTTGGCGGGGGTGCGCTTGGGCGTGCCGTCCGCATTCAGTCCGGCTACCACGCTGATCTCGCCCGTCTTCTCGTCACGGACAATCAGCACGTCCTTTTCGTCTTTTTTCTTTGCCATCTGATTAAATTTTAATTGGTTATTTATTGAACATATTGCGGATGCGTGCCTTGTAGAACTCGATGTCGTTCTGCCGGAAGTCCTTCACATGTTTGGAAAGGAAGTCCAACACGTCCGTTTCGCTGTAATAGGTTTTCTTGCCCAAGGTCTTGTAGGAGAGTGCGCCCTCACTGCGGTAGCGTTGCAGGGTGCGCTTGCTGATCTGGAGGAGCATGCACAGGTCCTGATTGTCGAAAAGGCGGATGCCTTCGGACAGGGACGGCGGTTGTTGCCCCTGCGCCTTCATAGCCAGCAGCAGCTCGTCCTGACGGTCGAGGCGTTCGAGGATTTTCTGCATCCATCCCTCGAAATTGTTTCGGGTAAGCAGTTCCATACTTATTTCCTCCTTCCTTTGTCGGTTTTCTTGCCGCCCGTCCGCAACGAATAGTTGTGCAGCAGGGCTTCCACTGTTTCTTCCTTGTTCCTGATGGTATTTGTTTCCAACAGTCTTTGCACTTCGGAGAGGCGGTAGCGGCAAGTGCCGCGTACTATCACATATTCTATGCGATGGTCGTCCCTCATCCGTTGCAGGGTACGGGTACTCACGTTCAGCAGTTCGGCGGCTTGTGCCGTATTGAGCAGGCGGTCTTTCGTTTCCGCCTCCTTCCGCCGTCGCTCTTCTTTCGCTTCGCGGACATATCCTGCTATCTCCGCTATCTGTTCCAGCATAGTCCGGTATGCGGAACTTTCAATCGTTATCACTTTCATATATGCGCTTGTTTTATTGTTTCTGCGGCAAAGTTCGGCAATGGAAAAGGGCGGCTTTAACAACTCACTACGTGACTCACGTAAGATTTTTATGAAAAAGGCTCCGCAACCCGGACAATCGGCGCAACAAGCTGCCATTCAGACAAAACCGATGGGCGTTTCAGCCCGTGCCGTTACCTTTGCAGCAAATTCAAAAATCGTTTTGTATATGGAAATAGTATCTATCGAGAAAAAGACCTTCGAGGAAATGGTGGCACAAACGGATGCCTTCGTGGAGAAGGTCGCCGCCTTGCAGCGCAAGGGGGATGCCAAAAGGCTCGGCAAGTGGCTCACGGGCGAAGAGGTTTGTGGGCAGTTGAGAATCAGCCAACGCACGTTGCAGAAACTGCGTGACAGGGGCTTTATCGGTTATTCGCAAATCGGCTTCCGTTTTTACTACAAGCCGGAAGATGTGAAAAGGCTCATCCCGCTTATCGGTACGATTTGCCCCACTGACAGATAGCCTTGTCTGACTTAAAACGGATATGATTATGAACGAAGACAACAATGTTATCACGATGGATTGTGAATCAGTAGCCGTATTGCTGCAAAAGATGCGGAAGGAATCCAAATGGCTCTCCGATTTTTTGGAAAGTTACCGTCCGCCATTGGATGGGGAGCGATACCTGACGGACAAGGAAGTGGCGGAACTGCTCCGCGTGAGCCGCCGCACCTTGCAGGAATACCGCAACAACAGGATATTGCCTTTTATCCAGCTGGCAGGAAAGGTGCTTTATCCGGAATCGGGACTGCGCGAAGTGTTGGAAGCAAATTATAGAAAACCGCTGAAAGGGTGAGATAAGGCGGCTGTATGCACAAAGAGGAAACGGACAACCCCGGTCGTGGAGCTGTCCGTTTCCTCTTTCTGTTGTCGGCATTGTCAATGTCCGTGCGTGTTCAGCAATACCCGTTGGCCTTGTGGATGAGCATCACGTATGCCTGCTGCTTTTCTTTGGCAAGAACCTTCTCCACAAGCCACCTTCGGAACACGTGCGTGCAGTAGGTGTTCAGCCGGAAGGCGATGGGGATGATGATTTCAAGGGCATACACATCGGCATACAAACCGTTTTCAAGCCGCATGTAGCGGCATATCTCATAGTCGTTCAGCACGTCCGACTTGCGGACGGCTTTGATGGCGGCGTTCACTGCCGGAACGCCTGCATGGAACAGCCCGGCGATTTCGGTGGCGGTCATCCATACCTCGTTACCGGTTACGCTGACCTTCTTGTCCTCTATGATAATGATTCCTCGTTTCATGGCTGTTCTGCTTTAGATGTTACATCCGGTAAATTCCTCAATGGTGTTCAACTTGGCGGCAAGACTTTCCATGTCTTGGTTGAGTTTCTCCTTGGTTATCTTCGCATAAATCTGGGTAGTCTTTATACTTTTGTGCCCCAGCATGGAACTCACCGTTTCAATGGGCACGCCGTTGGAGAGGAACACCGTCGTGGCTGCCGTATGGCGGCTCTGATGCCACGTGATATGCTTCGTGATGCCGCAACGTTTGGCAACGGCACGTATTCCGTACAGACAGGTCATATAGTGGGGAACGGGAAATATCCTGCCGTCTTCGCACAATCCCCGGTATTTGTCGATAATCCGCTTGGCGATGTCAAGCAGGCGGATGTTGGAAACGACACCCGTCTTCTGACGGTTGATGTTGATCCACTCATGGTCGTCGAAGTAGGTTCGGATATTTTCCTCTGTGAGATTGCGCATATCGGCGAAGGACAAGCCCGTGAATGCGCAAAACAGGTATAGGTCGCGGTAAAGTTCCTGCTTGGCGTTCTTCAGTTTCCCTTCCATCAACTGCCGTATTTCGTCTTTCGTCAGGAAGCTGCGGGTCGTTTCCTCCTTCTTGATTTCGTACTCCCGGAACGGGTCGCGCGTGAGCCACTCGTTGTTGATGGCGATGAACACCATCGTCCGCAGTGGGCACACGTACAGCCATACGGTATTGGTACAGCAATGCTTGTCCGTGCGGAGGAACATCTCGAAGTCGGAGATGAATGCAGGGGTAAGCTCCTTCAAGGCGATGTCCTTCACATGGTAGCGGATGTTGAGGAACTCTTGCAGGTGCTTGTACACTGTCTTGTACTTGGAAAGCGTGGCTTTGGCTTTCATGCCCGCCTCCACTTGCTTCTCGTAGTCCTCATTATGCCGGTTGAATACCTGCATCAAGGTATGGTAGCGGTGTTCAAGTCCGAGAAAGGCGTTCTTGACCTTTTCCGCCGTGACGTAGTTGTCACGCTCCATGATTTCCTGATAGTGCTTGTTGATGCGCACGCGCATCTTGTCGAGCAGGCGGTTCGTTTCGAGTGCCGCCGTGCTTCTGCCCGTGACACGCCCGCCTTTGGTGTCCCATAGCTTCGGATCGACGGTCAGCTTGCAACTGAACTGTGTTTGGCTCCCATCCACCGTGATTCGACCCATGACGGGAACTGTCCCGTCTTTCTTCACTACCTGCCGTTTGAGGTAGAAGATAACTGAAAATGTACTCTTCATCTTTCTGAACTTTTTTGGTTTCAAAATTACTTGGTGAAGACTCCTTCGTCGATACGCAAATAGCAGAGGAACGGTGCAATTATTATCCGTTACCGGAATTGTTGCGTGAGTTGTCAGTAACTCACTATATAATAGTGTATTTCGCTGTTTTTCCTAAGCTTCGATACCACCAATTATGCAGGGTAACGAATCGGTAACGTAGCGAAGTCCTAACTTGGTTCAGACTTGACTTTTCCCGTCATCCGGTTACAGAAGCTATTTTCTCAAAAAGCCTATTTCTCAATAACTTTGCTCTACTTTTCCATATCTCACCGATTATTGCTACCTTTGCATCGCCAAAAGCAAAGAGATATGACATACTTTGAGTTTACAAAGAGGTTCCCTGACGAGAACAGCGCGATAGATTTCATTGTTGCGGCCAAGTATAAAGACGGCTATGTCTGTCCGAAATGCGGAAGCGTACACAAAGGCATATACCATCAAAAGTATAATCATCGTTTCCTGTATTGCAATAACTGCAAGAGCGAGTTTTCCGCATTGAAGGGTACGATATTCGAGAACACGCATCTTGATTTACGTATGTGGCTGTATGCTATGAATCTCGTTCTTGTGTCCCGAAAAGGAATATCTGCTTTGCAGTTGAAAAGGGAGTTGGGCATGGGTTCTTATCAGTCAGCGTGGCGTATGCTCCAGCAGATACGTAAGGCGATGGAGAAAGAGGAATACAAGGAAACATTCGAGGCAGTCGTGGAGATAGACGAGACTTATGTTAGGCGGCAAGCCTCGCAAAAATAACGACCATTCGGACGATGAGGACAACAAGCCGAAAAGAGGCTGCGGAACATCGAAAACACCTGGAATCGGTGTAAAGGGGCGCAACACGGGCAAGGTTCACGCAGTTGTCGCCAATTATAATAATGAAGAGGGAAAACAATTGAATGGCAAACAACTTTTCGCCGTTCTCAAAAAAGTATGCAAGGGCAACAATACTGTTATGACAGACCAATTCTCAGGGTACAACATTCTTGACAAGAAGAATGAACGCAACTTCGTCCGTCTTAAAATAGACCATACTGTAACATACTCTCTCGGAGATGGAATCCACACCAACGGTATAGAAAGTTTTTGGGCGATACTCAAACGACGCGTATATGGAGTGTTCCATAACGTATCAGTCAAGTATATACAGAAGTATGTGACGGAGTTCTACTACCGTCTTAACCACAGGGATAATAACGAGGCTTTTACCTCACTTGTTGAACTCGCAATAGTATAACGGTATGAAGAATAATAATTTACAAATGAGGGGAGGGAGTAAAAGTGAGACTATAACCGAAAACATATTCAGAGAGTTTTACGGAAATGGAGCATTTATAGAAAAATCAGCCATACCGTCCCATTACGGATTCAAATCAAAGAAAGGCACGGGATATAAAGGTTATCCCGATTTCTTTAGAGATAATGCGAATGAGGATTTTGTGATTATCGTGGAGGCGAAAGCGGATGATTATAAAGCCGCTTGCGAGGAAGTTGAATTTTACGCAAAGGTCAATAAGATAGATAAAGATATTCTTGCAATTGCAATATCCGGACAGACAATAGGAACGTACAAGTCTTCATTATTCATCAAATTTAATGGAGGGAAATACAAGGAAATAGACACTAATTGGAAGCTACTTCCGCTTGAATCATTAAGGAAGATATATAGGAAGGAAAAAATTGGAGACTGCATTTCTGATGAAAAATTACACACTATTTTATCAGAATTGAATAATACGTTTCATGAGCCGATGAAGATAAAGGACACAGAACGTAGTTTGTTCTTTGCCGGTCTCATGATAGCACTTAAAGATACTAACTTTAGAATAACATACAAGAATATACAAGCACCCACAAAAGAGCAGCAGGATACTTCAAAATACAAACTTATTGAATCTCACAACTTAAACAAGGCTATAATAGAAGCAATCGTCAATCAAATAAACAATAGAATCAATAGCTATTCAAAGGAGATAAATTGGAAGGGCCAATTTGCTTTTATTTTAGACATAGATTACGAATTGAAACCATATAAAGAGCTCATATCAAAAATTGAAAAAAACATATTTACCCCTTTTGAGTTTGACGAAAAACAAGACATATTAGGAAAAGCGTATAAGATTTTCCTTTCAAGAGCAGGTAAGATTGACAATAAGAACATAATCCTAACTCCAGACCATATAAAACATCTGATGGTAAGGCTTGCAAGATTAAGCGTAGATGATATTGTCCTTGATACTTGCACAGGTACAGGAGGCTTTTTGATGGAGGCAATGGAGGTTATGTCTAAACTTGCTAAGGGGAACGATGAGCTAATAGAACGCATACACAGGCATCAATTATATGGTTTTGAGATAGACAGGACATTATTTGCCCTTGCTTGTTCGAATATGTTTTTGCACGGGGATGGGCGAAGTAATATGATATTTGGCAATAGCTTGATTGAAGTTGGTTCTAAAATATATAGTGAATTTAAGCGAACATACAAGCCGAGAAAATGTATTATAAATCCACCGTATGAGAAAAATTTACCTATACAGTTTGTATATAAAGCATTAGAGTTGTTGGAGCCAAATGGGAAACTAATAATCGTTATGCCGAGTATAACATTGAATAAAAACGTGGGGAGTGGAACTGAGGATGTATTAAAGATGGCACGTTTAGATTTTGTGATAAAACTACCCCTGTCTACATTCAGAGAACAAGGTAGAACAGTATATACCTCTATATTTGGGTTCACTAAAGATAGTGGCGGTCATCGCAAAGATGACCGAGTGCTTTTTTATGATTTGGTAGACGATGGCCTTGTTAGTGTACAACATAAAGGTCGGGTGGATAAATACAAAAGATGGAATGCAATAGAAGATGCAATATATGATGTAATTAACTCATCAAAAGAAATATATGACGTTTGCGAAAAAAGGCTTATATATAATGGTGATACTTTAGTACCTTATGGATTTGTTGAGCATAAAGGGCAAATGAATTATTATCCTATTTCAACGCTATTTACTATACAAACAGGTGAATTACAATCAGAGGATGGCGAGGAAGATGGAGAATATGACTTTATTACGGCTTCTGAAAAATGGAAGAAACATAATATGTACCAAATGGAAGGAGAGGCTATAATATACGCAAATAATTCGGAAGGTTCACTCGGAAGATGCCATTACGTAAATGGCAAATTTATGGCAAGTACGTTATGCCTAATACTCCAAGAAAGGAATCACATACAATTCCCGTTAGATTTGGAATACTATTCTTTCTATTTTATGTCAATAAGAAAGCAGATAACAAGCCGCTTAAAAGACGGGACTTCAAAACTTTCGATTAGCCAAGATAAATTCAAAAATTATCTAATTGAATACATCCCAATACAAGAACAGCGTAAGAGAAAGGAGATTATAAAGCAAAGGAAAAGAGACTTGGAGGAATTAAAGAGACAAGAAAAAACATTAGAAGAAACATTGTATGATTTATAGAAAAAAGTAGGGAGAAAGCCCTACTTTCCATAATTTTCGTATCTTTATGTTACATAGTTATACAAGATCAAAGTGGATAATTCCGTATGCGTTTTATGGAAGGAAGTCGTTTCCCGTTAAATCTCATGCTTTGGATTGACCGCTCCCACGACGGCCGTGATAAGATCTTCGCGGCGGAGGTATTTGACGGCCAGCCGTTGTACCTCGGCCGGGGTGATTGCCTGTATCCGGCGGATGTTCTCTTCGATGACACCGTTGTTCGTGCCGCAGAGGAGGTTTTCGATCGTCACGTCGGCGATGCCGAACGGTCCGTCGAGGATGCGCATCACCTCGCCCGTCATGATGTTCTTCACCAGCGAAAGTTCCTCTTCGGGCATCGGCTCCCGGCGCAGCCGTTCGATTTCGTTGTAAATTTCCCGAAGTGCCGGGGCCGTCACCTCGGCTCCGACCTGGGCAGCGATTCCCAGGTAACCCTCCCGCTCGAAATTGACCATGGCGGCACCCACGCCGTACGTGTAACCGTGCTCGCCGCGCAGGTTTTGCATCAGCCGCGAGCCGAAATAGCCGCCCAGTACCGTAGCGACGACCTGCATCCCGACGAAATCGGGATGTGTGCGGGTGAAGAGCAGACGCCCTACGCGCAGCGAGGATTGCACGGCGTCGGGCCTTTCGACGAAACGATAGGCTTCGCTGCGGGGAGCCGGAAATTCGGCTGTGGCGCTGCGGTCGGCACGGGGGAGTTTTTCGGCCAGGGCGCCGATGCCTTGCAACTCCTCCTCCCCGATGCGGCCGCTGCATACGACCAGACAGTTTTCGGCCGTATAGAGTCGGCGGTAGAGTGATTCCAGGTCTGCACGCGTGAGCGTGTCGTAATTTTTCTCGGGATAGGAGATGCCGTAGGGATGTTTGTCGCCGAAGAGAGCTTCGGCGAAGATTTCACGCACGACGGTATCGACCTTGCGCCGTTCGATCGTGAGGGCCTGCTTGCGTTTTTCGCAATAGGCACGCAATTCGTCCTCCGGGAAAAGCGGTTGCAGGAGGATTTGTTCCGCGACTTCGAGGGTCGGAGCGAAAAATTTCGATAACGAACTGAAGCTGATATATACGTAGTCCCGATCGACATTGACTTCGAAGTAGGAGCCGTAGAAATCGAGCTGTTCGGCGATTTGCCGGGCCGTCATGTCGCGGCTGCCTTCGCTCAACATATTGGCCGTTGCGGAGGCTGCGAAAGGCGCGTGCTGCATCGACGATCCGGCGCGGAAGACGAACGTGAAGCGCAGGACTTCGAAATCGTCGGACGGAATGGCGTAGAGGGAGGCTCCGTTCGGGAGCGTATGGCGCTGGGCGCGGGGTACATCGACCTCGCGGGGAGTGATCAGGGGCGGTTGTTTCATTGTTTGGCTCGGTAGATTAGGGTGGAACGATTTTCGGGACGGAACGTGCGGCGGCTGAAGTCGGCGATCTGTTCGGCCGTTTGCGAACGGTAGATCGTCACTTCCCGGTTGATGAGGGGCAGATCGCCGAGCATCTCGTAGAAGCCGAGGTTCATCGCCTTGTTCATCACGTTAAGCTCGCCGAACAGGGTATTCGCTTCGAATTTGTTCTTGATCTTCTCCAGCTCGTATTCGTCGATCTTCTCCGTTTGCAGGATTTCGATTTCACGCAACAGGGCTGCTTCGGCCTGTTCGACGGTGGTCGAGGGCAGCAACTGGGCCGTGAAGACGAAAAGCCCCGGATCGACTTCTCCGGAAACGTAGGCATTGACGCTTCCCAGCAGCCGCTGTTCTCTGACCAGATGCTGATAGAGGCGTCCCGATTCTCCGCCTGCCAGCAGGTCGGAGGTCATATCGCCCAGGAAGAAGTCCGGAGAAGTGCGCGAGCCTATGTGGTAAGCCAGTACGATCATCGTGGCTGGTACGTTGCGTTCGACCTCCTCCCGTCGGGATTCGGTTTGCGGCGGTTCCTGCGGAAGCGATGCCGCAGGTTGCGGATTGTCCGCGATCGGGCCGAACCATTTTTCGCACAGGGCGATCGTCCGCTCTTCGGGGATATCTGCCGAGATGGAGAGAATGGCGTTCGACGGGTGGTAGAAACGGCGGTAGAAATCGCGCACTTCGTCGAGCGAGGCTCCGGCGATGTGATCGGGCGAAAGTCCGATCGTCGCCCACCGGTAGGGATGCACGCGGTAGGCCAGGGCCCGCAACAGCATCGACATATCGCCGTAGGGTTGGTTGAGGTATCGTTGTTTATACTCCTCGATGACAACCCGTTTCTCGGTTTCGAGGTTTTCCTGCGAGATGTCGAGTCCCGTCATGCGGTCGCTTTCGAGCCAGAGGGCCGTTTCGATGTTGTCCTTGGGCAGGGTGATGTAAAAGTCCGTGTAGTCGTTGTTGGTGAAGGCGTTGTTCTCCCCGCAGGCCATCTGTACCGGTGTATCGAAGTCGGGAACCGCCTTCGTGCCCCGGAACATGAGATGTTCGAACAGGTGGGCGAAGCCCGTGCGGGAGGGATTCTCGTTGCGGGCCCCGATCTTGTAGAGCAGGTTTACGGCGGCCAGTTTGGACGAGCGGTCGCGGTTCACGACGACCGTCAGCCCGTTCGGAAGCGTATGTTTCTGGTAGTTGATCACGTTGTTGCAAATTTTTTCAAAGGTACGATTTTATTTGCAAAAAGCGTGCTCCGAAATGGAATGGCCGTTTCTCCTTGTTTTTGAAGCGTTTCGATAGAAGGTGTTGATACTGTTATTTTTATAACATTGTACGTTGCGATATTTGTCCGGAAATATGGCGGAATTTTCGTTTGGAATTTTTAACTTTGTGCCGATTCAGGCAGATTTCACAGCTGAAATAGTACAATCTAATACCGATAAAAATGGCAGAAAAGAAATTTATCACATGCGACGGTAATTACGCGGCAGCCCACATAGCTTATATGTTCTCGGAGGTTGCGGCGATTTACCCCATCACTCCGTCCTCGACGATGGCGGAACTTGTCGATGAGTGGGCCGCTCAAGGTCGTAAAAATATTTTCGGAGAAACAGTCCGGGTAGTCGAGATGCAGTCGGAGGCCGGTGCCGCCGGCGCCGTGCACGGATCGCTGCAAAGCGGTGCGCTGACTACGACTTTTACGGCATCGCAGGGTCTGTTGCTGATGATTCCCAATATGTACAAGATCGCCGGCGAGCTGCTGCCCAGCGTGTTCCATGTTTCCGCCCGCTGCGTCGCCAGCCATGCACTGAACATCTTCGGTG
>OHPR01000355.1_pt1 | contig 19400 bp, 21 predicted proteins | sample 1577761 | NCBI WGS metagenome assembly OHPR01 (sample SAMEA3879537, study PRJEB24766) | human gut metagenome | biome: human-associated habitat; feature: feces | place: USA | collected 1985/1987 | reverse complement strand
AAAATCCCTATGGCTTTTAAAGGTTGATTTATCCCTATCTAGTTTTATATATTCAGAATAAAACATACAAACGCTTAGAGAAATCTAGGCGTTTTTTTTGCATTTTACCGGCAAAAACAAATGAATAATAAAGCATCTGTGATATAAAATTGCCGATAATATGATATACTATTACTAGATGGGGGATTGCTTATGAGATATTTTTCAGTGGCTGAAATAGCTAAAAAATGGGATATATCCGAGCGCAGTGTTCGAAATTATTGTGCACAGAATCGTGTAGATGGTGCATTTATTGCCGGTAAAACTTGGAAAATTCCAGAAAATGCCAAAAAACCTGTTCGTACGAACAAGAAGAAAGAACAGCCTGTTACTTTATTGGATATCTTGAAGGAACAAAAGATAAACAAGTATTCTGGTGGGATTTATCATAAAACACAGATTGATTTAACGTATAATTCAAATCATATTGAAGGAAGTCGCTTGAGTCATGATCAAACTCGATATATTTTTGAAACAAATACGATTGGTGTAGAAAATGAAGTGTTGAATGTGGATGATGTACTTGAAACGACAAATCACTTTCGATGTATTGATATGATTATTGATCATGCCAAGACTACTTTGAGCGAGAATTTTATTAAAGATTTACACTTGACTTTGAAGAATGGTACAAGTGATTCAAGAAAAGAATGGTTTGTGGTCGGCGACTATAAAAAGGTACCAAATGAAGTTGGAGGAATGAATACAGCACTTCCGGAAGAAGTTCCAGGTAGAATGAAGGAATTGTTAAAAGAATATAATGGTAAAAAAGGAAAGACTTTTGAAGATATACTCGATTTTCATGTAAGGTTTGAGCGTATTCATCCATTTCAAGATGGAAATGGTCGTGTTGGAAGATTGATTTTATTTAAAGAATGTTTGAAATATAATATTGTCCCATTTATAATCGATGATCAGTTGAAAATGTTTTATTATCGTGGCTTAAAAGAATGGGATTATGAAAGAGGATATCTGATGGATACTTGTTTGTCGGCACAAGATAAATATAAAGCTTATTTGGATTATTTTAGAATTGCTTATGAGAATAATAAATCAAATTGAAATCAATGAATATACTGTGATTGAAGTGTCTGATCAAACGTGTTTTGGAAACTATGCGGTAATTGAAGGCAAAGAATATCCTAAAGAAATCGTATATGATTTCTTTAGGATATTCTTTAAATTAGATTCAATTCTTTAAAGGCATGGTATATACCATCATCATCTAGTGATGTTGTAATCATGTTAGCTTTATCTTTGATTTCTTGTGGAGCATTTCCCATGGCGATGCTTAGATATGCTTTTTCAAACATAGGAATATCATTAAAGCCGTCTCCAATCGCAATCGTATCTTTAATGTCGGCATTAAAGTATTTGATTACGGCATCCATGCCTGTGGCTTTATTGATGTGGTAGGAAGTGATTTCTCCGCTTTCTTTTCCTAGTGGTGCAAAGGTTGCCGGAATCACATCGTATTTGTCGGATAAATCTTGTTGGATCTTTTTGTAGGGTGTTTTTCCATTGTCAATAACGGAGACTTTGTTGTAGACAAGGTCTTTTATATTGTCGACAACTGTGATTTGGCTAGTTAGAATGGTAAGGCCATGTTTGGCTTTTTCTTCTTCGGTTTTGCCGGCACATTGTTCTTCCACCATTTTTAACATCGTGTCTTTTGTATATTGAGTGGCATAGATGCCTGTGCTGCTTTCAAAGTTAGCTGGGATGTGGTTTGTAAGAAGGTAGTTTGAAAGATATTGGCTTTCTTCTTTTGTGAGTGCATTTTCTTCTACGATTTTGTGTTCACATTCAATGGTTGCCCCACTTCCGGCAATAATGGCGTCATAGTCAATTTCTAGCATTGGGCCAAAGATTTCAATGCGCTGTCTTCCTGTGCATAGAATGACTTTGTGTCCATTTTTTTGGGCTTGAATACAAGCTTTGATGGCACTATCTGGAATGTAGCCTTCGTGATGGAATAGGGTGCCGTCGGCGTCTAAAAATATAAGTTTCATAAGGACCTCTTTCTGATTGGACGAAATGATATTTTTATTCTACAATAGAAAGGTAAATATTTAAAGGGGAGGGATAAAATGGGCGATTATATGGTGATAGGTATTGTGCTTGTTTTTGTGGTATTGATGTCAATACTTCCAAAACCAGTTTATAATGCGATTACGCGTGCTTTTTCAATGCATAAAAATGGAATTCGTAGAATTCAGAAGTATCGTACGACAACCGATTCCATTGGAAATCTAATGTTGGGTATATCGATTGTTTTCTGTATCTTCTATTGTTTCATTCCGTTCTATTCATTTTTATATGGTATATTTTTTATTGTGAGCTACTTATGTCTTTTGGCACAGGCAAATCGTGTTACCACAAAGAAGCCTAAACAAATCGCAAAAACCGTTATCTTTTTGACGAATTTATTTGCGGGTGTCAGCTTTCTAGGTGCGCTTGGCTTTTTAAATGGGCATGCATCGGTGGCTGTGATCAATCAGTTCATGATCGATTTTCATGCGCATAAGGTATTCAACATCTTATACCTTCTACAAAATCGTACTTGGATGTATTGGTTGTTTCAAGGTGCATTGTTTATGTTTCCACTCTTTATTATGTGGTCACACTTTAAATATATGCGATTGGAGAATAGTGTCAAAGCGGTTTATTTTGTGACATATATTATTAAGATGTTATTTTTGATTATGATTGTGTTATGTTTTTGTTGTGAGGCATTTGATTTCTTGGATATGGTATACCAGGTGGATGCACTTAAGAAATTGGCATAGAGGAAAGAAGGATTTAAAAAATGATTACTCAAAGAATTTCAAAATTGCGTGAGAAGATGATGGAGAATAATATACAGGCATATATTATTCCTACGTCTGACTTTCATGAAACAGAATATGTTTGCGAATATTTCGCATGTCGTAAATATATGTCTGGATTCACTGGAAGTGCAGGTGTCTTAGTTGTATTACTGGATAAGGCTGCACTATGGACAGATGGCCGTTATTTTATTCAGGCGGCAAATCAATTGGAAGGTACAGGCATTGATTTAATGAGGATGGGGCAGCCTGGAGTTCCTGAACTAGATGCGTATATTGTTGAAAATCTAAAAGAAAACGATACAGTTGGATTTGATGGTCGTGTCATGAATACAAAGGATGCCTTGGCATATAAATCTGTATTTGATTTGGCACATTTAAATATGAATGTGAATCTAGATTTAGTAAATGACGTGTGGACAGATCGTCCTGAGCTTCCTAGTACACCAACTTTCCATTATTCGGAAAAGTTTGCGGGTGAATCTATGGAAAGTAAGCTTTCTCGTTTGCGTGCTTTCTTAAAGGAAAATAAAGTCGATTCCATTGTACTAACAAGTGTGGATCAGATTGCATGGCTTTATAATTTAAGAGCACATGACATTCCTAATTTCCCGGTTGCGCTTGCATATTCAATCGTATCTTTAGATTCGGCTTCTATTTATATGGATGCTTCTCGTTTGGATGAATTGAGTGAAAAAGAATTTAGTAAGAACAATGTCACTGTTTGTGGCTATAATGATATGTATGAAGCTACAAAGACATTGAATGGTTCTGTACTTGTGGATCCTTCGAGTGTAAACTATGCGATTGTTTCTAATTTAAAGGCTAAGCCAGTATTTAAGGAAAGTCCAATCATTTTATGGAAGGCTTTAAAGAATGAAACAGAATTAAAGTGTACAAAGTGGGCGCACATTAAAGATGGTGTTGCCGTTACTAAATTCATGTATTGGTTAAAGAAGAATGCGGGTAAGATAGAGATGAGCGAAATGAGTGTTCAGTCTAAATTACAAGTTCTTCGTAGTGAACAAGAGAATTATTTAGAGGATAGTTTTGATACGATTTGTGCCTATAAAGAACATGCGGCTATGATGCACTATTCTTCAAAGCCAGAAACGAATGTTGAAATCACAAATTCGGGCATGCTTCTAATTGATAGTGGTGGACAATATTTAGAGGGTACTACAGATATTACGCGTACATTTGTGTTGGGTGATATAAGTGAAGAAGAGCGATATTGGTTTACTAAAGCATTAAGAGGACATATTCGTTTATCGGATGCACACTTCTTATTTGGATGTTCAGGAATCAACTTAGATATTCTAGCTCGTGGACCACTATGGGATCAGGATGTGGATTATCAATGTGGTACAGGACATGGTGTAGGTCACTTATTGAATGTACATGAATCACCAAATGGCTTTAGATGGAGAGTGTTACCTCATCGTAATGAAATGTGTGTATTAGATGAGGGTATGATTACTTCAAATGAGCCGGGTGTCTATTGTGAAGGTAAGTTTGGTATTCGTCATGAAAATGAAATGGTTGTCGTAAAAGGCAATGTGAATAACTATGGTCAGTTCATGCATTTTGAGCCAATTACGTTTGTACCTTTTGACTTGGATGGTTTGGATGTTTCTTTATTGACAAATGAAGAAAAGACTTGGTTGAACAACTATCATAAAGAGGTCTTTGAAAAGATCAGTCCTTATTTAACAAGTGATGAAGCTGAGTGGTTAAAATCGGCTTGTCGATCTATTTAATGAAAGAAAGAATGATACCAATCACATGTCCACATTGTGGGCATGTTTTTGAGATAAAAAGAGATACGGTTGTGATTGCACAAATGGATAGTGTCGCTAGAATTCGCTTGAATGATGGTTCGTATTTTATGCATCAATGTCAAAAGTGTAAGTCGATGTTTTATTTGTACTATCCATTTCTATATCGGGATCCGAAAAAGAAGTTTAATCTTGTCTTGACACAACAAAAGAATATAGATAATTTGAGTGAAGATGAGAGGGTTGTACTTTGTCATAGTGTTTCTCAGTTTCTTTTGGCTTTTAAGATCTATGATCAGTGTTTAAATCCTAAACTTGTACTGGTTAAAAAGAAGCAGTTGGAAAAGAAATTGGGTCGTAGTATCAAATTTGATTATTATGACAAGAAGAATGGTTGTCTTTGGTTTGAGGATATGGCTGTATCTTTAACCAAAGAGGAACGTAAAGAGATTCTTATTTTGTAGTATTGTCAAAATAGGTTATAATGTTTGGTAGAAATGAGGTTTTACGTATGAATATTTTAATTGCCGGTGGTACTGGATATATTGGTAGTCATATTTGTGTTGAATTATTAGAAAGTGGTCATGATGTTGTTGTGATTGATGATTTCTCAAATTCAAAACCAGATGTGTTGGAATCGATTTATAAAATTACAGGAAAACATGTTAAATTTTATGAATTTAACGTGTTAGATGAGGAAAAGACGGAATCTGTATTTAAGGAAAATAAATTGGATGCGGTGATTCATTGTTGCGCATTTAAAGCAGTTGGTGAAAGTGTTCAAAAGCCAATTGAATATTATACAAATAACTTGATGACTACTTTAGTGGTGGCCAAGATGATGAAAAAGTATCATGTGCCAAGTATTGTGTTTAGTTCAAGTGCGACTGTTTATGGAGATCCTGAAGTGGTTCCTTTAACAGAAGACTGTAAGCTAGGTGAAACTACTAATCCATATGGAGCTACAAAGGCGATGATGGAAAGAATTTTAACGGATGTACAGTTTGCCAACCCAGAAATGAGTGTAACTTTACTTCGTTATTTCAATCCCATTGGAGCGCATGAATCGGGTTTGATTGGTGAAAATCCAAAGGGAATCCCTAATAACTTGATGCCTTATATTATGAAGGTGGCAACAGGCGAACTTCCAGAACTTGGTGTATTTGGAGATGATTATGATACACCAGATGGAACGGGTGTTCGTGACTATATTCATGTGGTCGACTTGGCTAAAGGACATGTATTAGCGATTGAAAAGTACAATACACCAGGTGTTCATATTTGTAACTTGGGAACAGGAAAAGGGTATAGTGTATTAGATATTGTACATGCCTTTGAAAGAGTGAATGGAATTAAGATTCCTTATGTCATCAAACCTAGACGTCCTGGTGATATTGCGACATGTTTCGCAGATCCTACAAGAGCTAAGGAACAGCTTGGCTGGGTAGCTGAAAAGAACTTGGATGATATGTGTAGAGACACATGGAATTTTGCGAAGAAACAATTATTATAGTGAGGTATTTATGGCTAAGATTATTTTAACGGGGGATCGTCCGACAGGTAAATTGCATATTGGACATTATGTGGGTTCCTTAAGAAATCGTGTTCTTTTACAGAATTCTGGAGAATATGATGAAATTTATATTATGATTGCGGATGCACAGGCATTGACAGATAATTTTGATAATCCGGATAAGGTGCGTGAAAACATTTTAGAGGTGGCTTTGGATTATTTGGCTTGTGGTATTGATCCGAGTAAAACAACGATTTTTATTCAGTCTGAAATCAGTCAATTGACAGAATTGACATTCTATTATATGAACTTAGTTTCTGTAAGTCGTCTTCAAAGAAATCCAACTGTGAAGGCTGAAATTAAGATGCGTGGATTTGATGCGAGCATTCCGGTTGGCTTCCAGTGTTATCCAATTTCACAGGCTGCCGACATTACGGCATTTAAGGCGACTACGGTTCCTGCTGGTGAAGATCAGATGCCTATGATTGAACAGACGCAGGAGATCGTTCATAAATTCAATTCGATTTATGGGGAGACTTTAGTAGAACCTAAAATCTTATTACCACAAAACTGTGCTTGTTTAAGACTTCCGGGTACGGATGGTAAGGCAAAGATGTCTAAGTCTTTGGGTAACTGTATTTATTTGTCGGATGATGAAGAGACAATCAAGAAGAAAGTTATGAGTATGTATACAGATCCTGATCATATTAAGGTCAGTGATCCTGGTAAGATTGAGGGAAACTGTGTATTTACATATTTGGATGCATTCTGTAAGCCAGAGCATTTCGAAAAGTATTTGCCAGAATATGAAAACTTGGATGCATTAAAAGCACACTATCAGCGTGGTGGTTTAGGAGATGTGAAGGTTAAACGTTTCTTAAATAGTGTTATGCAAGAAGAGTTGGCTCCAATTCGTGAAAGAAGATTGGAATGGCAGGCAAAACTTCCTGAAGTTGTTAAGATTCTAGAAGAGGGTACGAAAAAGGCGTATGCGACTGCAGAAAAGACTTTGGATGAAGTGAAGTCAAGTATGAAAATCAATTATTTCAAAGATAATTCTTTGATCTAGGGGTATAGAAAATGGTAGTTGTAGATAAAGAAAATTTTATGGGTGGTACAGGTATTGCGCATTTTGAACATATCATGAGTGCACAAGAGATGCATGGTATGAATCGTGTGTATGCCAAGGTCACTTTAAAGAAGGGTTGTAGTGTTGGTTATCATGTGCATAATGGAGATGGCGAAGATTATTTCGTTCTTTCTGGAGTGGCAACATTGGATGATAATCATGAGCGAACTTTATATTTAAAGCCAGGGGAACATTATTTTACACCAAGTGGCAAGGGTCATAGTATTTTGAATGAACAAGATGAGGATCTTGTCTTCATGGCGTTAATTATTTATGATTCTCAACAAAAAATGTAAACAGATTACTAATTTGTGCAAACATAATGAACAAAATTGATATATAATACTATTGGTTTTGTGAAAGCGTTTTCGCACATAGAACTATTTCTCTCTATAATATTTCTGTGAGAAATAAACCGTCAATTAATTCTCTTAAATCGCGACTTAATAGAGGATGCATAAAGAGTAGGAATGCGCGCCTACTCTTTTTTGTTGCATAAATGGTTTAAAATAATTGAAATTAAGTACAAAATGTATGGAAAATGTAATATTATTAAATTATGAAAAGATTAAGTAGGATTGAGATATATAATTTTAAGAATATTAAAAGAGCCGAATTAGATTTTAAGAATTCTATACTGGGTTTGTATGGACAGAATGGTTCTGGTAAAACAGCTTTGATCGATGTGTTGGATTTAGTTAAGACCATTCTATGTGGTCATAGTGTTTCATCGGACTTTTCAGATTTGATTCATGTAGATGCAGACTATTCTAGAATTGTAGTGCAGTTTACTATTGATGAGAATGAAAGGCATAGTGAAATTGAATATTCGTTTAAATTCAATAGATCTTGTATTTATGATGAGATTCTTTCTTATGCGTATACGGATGGTGAAACAAGAGTTGTAAAGTCTAAATTGATCGATACTTCAAATTCGCCTACTTTTAGTCCTGTATCAAAATATAAGTCTTTGATTGGAACTTCAAAAGAGAATGAATTGGATGTTATGGTGATTAAAAAGATGGTTCGTAAGGAATTTCGATCATTTATTTATTCAAGTGAGTTTTTGGAAGTTGTTCGAAATAGAAGTAACGAATGTAAAGATAAAGAGTTTATGCGTCATATGTATATTTTAGAGAGTTTGGTTAATTTTGCGAATTATGAATTGTTTGTCGTGAAATCAAAGTGTTGTATAGATGATTCAATGGTTCTTTCTAAAAGTGCTTTGGATGTTTATAAGAGAAAAATTGAAAGTATGAATCGAGTTCTTCCTTATTTGGTGCCTGATCTTACAATGGGTGTTAAAGTGCTTGGAAAAGAATTGATGAGGGATAGTTCTGTTGGATATCGTGTTGAATTGGTTTCAAACAAAATACCATTTAAGTATGAGTCGGATGGTGTAAAGAGAATTGTATTAATACTACAACCTTTGATTGAGATTTTCAATAATACTTCAGTTGTCGTTACGATTGATGATTTGGATTGTGGTATACATGAATATTTGTTTGGTGAAATCGTAAAGTTGATGTGTGAACAAGCTAAGGGGCAATTGATTTTCACAGCGCATAATTTGCGCCCGTTAGAAATAATCAATAAGAAGTTCTAGTATTCACAACTACAGATCCAGACAATCGATATGTCCGTTATAAGAATATTGCAGCACATAATAATTTAAGGAATGTATATATAAGAGATATTGCATTAAGTGATTTCGTAAAGAGTGCAGAGATTTCTTATGGGTTAAGAAAAGCAAAAGGGTAGTGTAGTATTACCTTTGCCTTAATTGCATAGCATAATTTAATGAAAATTTAAATGTAAAGGAGCTAATATTATGGATAATACAACAAGTTTCAATATTTGTGTAGATAGTGATATTTTAAAACAATGTGAAGCCATGTATGGTGAATTAGGTGTTGATTTGAATACTGCGATCAATGTGTTTCTTAATAAGTCTCTTTGTGTAGGTGGTTTTCCTTTTGATGTAAACAAGGAGACAATGGCAGCTATGTTGGAGGCTGAACGTATTGTGTGTGATCTTTTTGTAAAACGATACTCTGACGTAGAGCAAGCGTTAAGAGTATTGAAAGAGTGAGTATACATTGAAAACAAATATATTTAAGAAAATGAAGAAACGCTAGCTTGAGACTGTCGAAATGGAATAAAAAAAGAGTAAAAGCTCTAAATTTGATTGGTGTGAGTCTGAACATCTCGCCGAGTCCTCATTGTTTTTAGCCTTGGTCCAGGCTGACGTTTCCAATCACTTTCCGTTTGGTTTTGGTAGGGTACACCGTTTTTGGTATTTCTACCATCAATCGGATTTTACACAATATATTATTAAGGCTAAGGCTATCTTCTTGTGTTGACATCCATATAAATGAGTATGGATACAATAAGCTTTAGTGTTCGTGTAGATAGTAATATTAAGAAACAAAGTGAAGCGAGTATGGTAATTTGAATATCGCAATTCATGTTAATGGTTTTCTTATTGATGTTCGTTTAGAGAATCTATGTTAGAAGCAGTATTTAGTATTGAAAGATGTTAGTTTATGACTGATTTTAATACAAATTCACTAAAAAGTACAAAGACAAATGGTTGTATAGGGATTATAATAAAGGTGTATTAAGTGCTAATACATAAAACTTCCTTTCTATCTTAAAACTATTGGAATGCGGCAGGACTTTGTGTCTTGTCGTTTTTCCTTTATAATGGGTGTGGAGGTTTTTTTTGTGTATGAAATATCCTAAGTTTTTAAATGAGAAGTATAATACGATTGGTGTTTGTGCTATGTCGAGTGGTGTAGGGCATAAGCTAGATAGTTTTGATGCGTCTATAGAGTATATTCAATCCAATGGGTTTCATATTGTTGAAACGGCTAGTGTTCGTAATAATAGTGAACCAAGTATTGATGCCAAAACTCGTGTTGATGAATTGAATTCGTTGGTGAATGATTCTAGTGTTGGAGCTGTATGGTTGGCTGCTGGGGGTGACTTTCAGTTTGAGACGTTGCCGTATATTGATTTTGATTGGATTGAAAAGAATCCAAAGTGGTACTTGGGGGCAAGTGATCCTACAAATTTATTATTTCCTGTGACTTGTAAGTGTGATATAGCAACGATTTATGGGTTTAATGCGGGTAGCTTTGATGCATATGGAGTGAATGAATATTCCAATTTATGCCTTGATTTTTTAAAGGGAAAGAATATTGAACTGCATTCAAGTTCTTTACATCAGGATGTTGATTTTTATAATGATGGAGCGCCTATTCTTAACACAAAGACAGAGTATGTTGGTAATTGTAGTGTATCGGGTAGATTACTTGGTGGTTGTTTTGAGAGTATAAATGATATGGCGGGCACGCCTTATGATTTTGTAGAAGAATTTAATGAACGCTATAAGTTGGATGGGATTATTTGGTTCTTTGATATTTTTTCAATGAATTCATGTGATGTGTATCGTGCTTTATTGAAGATGAAGTATATGGGGTATTTTAAATATACGAAGGCTATATTGGTGGGTCGTGTATTATTTAAGAATGTTTCGGATTTAATTGGGTATGAAGACGCTTTTAAAAAAGCACTACCTGATATCAATGTTGTATTTCAGGTGGATATTGGACATACATATCCGCATATGTATGTAGTAAATGGTGCCATGGCGCGTGTTGAGATTTGTGATGGTCATGGATTGGTTCAGTATAGAATGGCTGCATAAAGAAAGAGAGTTGTAGTCAAAACTACAGCTCTCTTTTATCAATCTTTCTTTGAAATATAGAGTGTACATGTAAAGTCTAGGTTTTTAGATTGGTCAATTAAGTATTGTGGTTGTACTTTTGCGCCCCAGCTATTGATTCCGCCTACGCCCATTTGTTGTTTTGTGATTCTTAGATGGGTTGTATTGGTTTGTGGAAGTTCAAATGTGTGGTTGGCATTATATAGGTGCATAAAGGAATACTTGCTTGCCATGCATTCCATTTTTTCAGACTTGATGTTTACTTGAATGGTGTCGTTGGATAGGCTGCACCATTTGCAGTCTGTGTGATTGCCGTGTTCTTGTGGCTTTAAGTATGGAATGTAGTTTGTGTCTACGTTTTCAAAGTAGAAATCGGTTAAGGCATGATCTCGATCTATATATGTGTCTTTTTCGCCTTTTCCAAAGTAGGCGAAGTTTTTGAACTCTTCTTTTAGAGCAAACTCGATTCCAAAGAGTGGTAGTGTTTGTCTTTGTGAGTTTTTGTCTAGGTGCAATTGGATTTGAATACTTTGATTGTTGTAGACTGTATAGACGAGTTTACATTCTTCTTCAATGGATTCAAGTTGAATGGTATAGATCATTTGTGCGCATTTGGAGTTTCGTATCATTTTAAAGTTGACTACATTTTGAAATAGGCTGGCATTTAGCCAGTTGGCATAGGTTTGTTTGGCACCACGATCATTGTCAGTTAAGGCTCTGTAGAAGACGGGTCTTGGTGCTTGTTTAAGTATTTCTTCATCATTTACTTGAATGGATACTAAACCTTTTCGTTTGTCGAATAAGTATTCGGTATCGATAAATTGAATGCCAATTGTTTCTTTGCCTTCTACTACGAGCATGGCTTGTTCTTTGGGTTGGTCTTGTTTGACTTCAAAGACTTGTTGGTCAAAGGATTGAATGCCTAATGGCGTTTTGTAGTAGATGGTTTTTGTGTAATAGCCTGGGGTATTGATTTGTTTAAATTGTACGGGCATTGTTTTTGTAGTGCCTGGTTCTACGCTTGTTTTAAAGATGCCGGATTGTATAACGAGTCCGTTTTGTTTCAATTCAAAGATAAAGGTATCTTTACTTAGGTCGTAGAATAGGTTTTTATTTTTAATGGTTACCGAATCGAAATGGATTTCCATATCGACATAGCGGTAGAGTTGTTTTAGTTCTTGGCTCTTGCCGGTTTCTTCTCGATTGGCTAAAAGGATGCCGTCTCCACAGAAGTTGGAGTCGTTAGGATAGTCGTCAAAGTCTTGTCCATAATAGTATTGTCCGTCTTTTAAAATGGCTTGGTCTACATAGTCCCATACAAAGCCGCCTTGGTATTGTTCGTATTCGTCTTCTAGATTGGTATATTCTTCCATGCCTCCAAGACTATTTCCCATGGCGTGCATATATTCACATAGCATAAATGGTTTCATTGGATGGCTTTCTAGATAGGCTTTAACATTTTCTGGAGATGTATACATTCTAGATTCAATGTCGGATGCGTTTTCGAATGTTCGATCTTGTGTGATGCCTTCATAGTGGACAAGTCTTGATGGGTCTTGTTCTTTGAAGTAGTCGTGTAGGATCATAAAGTTGGATCCGCTTCCTGATTCATTTCCCAGTGACCACATTAAGATGCAGGCATGGTTTTTATCTCTTTCATACATGCTTCTTGCACGGTCTAATAAACAATCTGTCCATTCGGTTTTGTTTTGTGGAAGGATATCATTGGCTCCATGGGTTTCTAGATTCATTTCGTCAATGACGTAGATTCCGTATTGGTCGCATAGTTTATACCAATAGCTGTTGTTTGGATAGTGAGATGTTCTTATGGCATTGATGTTTAGTGATTTTAAGATATGAATGTCTTCTTCCATTTGTTCTTGAGATAAGCATCTTCCAGTTTTTGGATCCCATTCATGGCGGTTGATGCCGTGGAATACAATTCGTTTTCCATTGAGTTTCATAATGCCATATTCTAGCGTGAATTTTCTAAATCCGACTTGTTCTTGAATGGTTTCAATGATTTCGTTGTTTGTATTGTATAATACTAATTCTAATTGATACAGATTTGGGAATTCACTGCTCCATAGGCATGTATTTTCTACAGGGATTTCAAATGAATCTTGCATATTGCCATTCCATACGATGTTTCCTTGTGGATCGTATAGTTTGGCTTGTAGTGTATGGGATTCATTACTACTCATTTTACAAACACAACTAAGAACACTTTTGTTTGTGTCTAGATCAATGTCTGTATCTATTTTTAAGTCTTGTATGTGTTGGCTAGGTTGTTTATAGATCATGACATCTCTAAAGATACCGGTAAAGCGCCACATGTCTTGGTCTTCTAGCCATGTGCCTGTGCATTTTTGAAAGATGCGTACGCAGAGTACGTTATCATTTTCTTGTGTGTATTTCGTAATGTCAAAACGGCTTGGGGTAAAGGAATCTTCTGCGTATCCGATAAATTTACCATTTAGCCATACGTAGATGTTGGATTCTGCACCTTCAAAGGATAGGATGAGTTTATTTCCGATAAAGTCTTGTGGACAATCAAATGTTTTACGGTATTGATAGACTTTGTTTTTGTCCATATCAATTTGTCCTGGTTTAACAACGTCATGCCCATCCCAAGGGTAGGTAACGTCTGTATAGTGTGGGTTATCAAATCCTTGAAGCTGGATGTGTCCGGGTACTTGGATATCGTTCCAGTTCGAGTCATTAAATTCTGTATTATAGAAGAATTTAAAGCATGAATCATAATTATTTGAAAGGTTGAATTTCCATGTTCCATTTAGTGAGAATGAGCTTGGTTTTTTGTCCTTTCCAATTGTATATATGTGGTCGCTATAAGCTTGTAGTCTATTTACTTGAAAGACGCGTGGGTCTTTGATCCAGTTTAAGTCTGGTGTTCGCATTGTATCACTCCTTGTTTTATTGGTAACTTAGATTATATCAAAGGCAAGTATTGAAAGGAAGGTAAAAATCAATTAAAATAGTTTGTAAATTGGAGGTTGAAAGATGTCAGACATTCTTGGTTTTGTGGTTTCAATAGCCTTAATTTATTTTGGAATCAAAGTCGCATTTAAGTTCATTAAGTGGATTGGGATTTTGTTGGTTGCAGTATTTGTGTTTAAGATGGTAGCACTTCTTATATAAGGGAACATGAAGTTCTCTTTTTTTTATGGGAAATATAACTGTAAATAGTTATGAATTGTTAATTGGGCTTGTGTGCATATGATAATTTATGGTTAGTTTTTCATGAAAACGGTTTTAATTGAAGAATGGTATAATAGAAGCAAAATCGTTTTTATATTTACTGCAACGTATAATAAACCAATAGTCTTGATACTTGTTTTGATCCCATTATGCAATATCATGGTTTTCATTATACTTCTGATTGTTTCAGACATACATTTATTAGTTTAATGATGAATGCTGAAGTAAATCTTACTGTTATAAAACAAATAGTTGGTCATAAAAGAATAATGGCAATTGCAGAAAATGGTTAAAGTCACTTTACTAATATAGAATTGATTAAACATGTGGATAAAATAGTGAAATAAACATTTAACAAATTTACAGATATGATTTTTAATAGATTGAAAACGCCTCATAAATGAGAATAAATCTCAATTACATGTTTATATAATTGCAAAATTGTGTATAATATAAATGGGGGTATTGATTATGTTAATACAATTTAATTTTAAAAATTTCAGATCATTTAGAGATGATGTTACTTTAGATTTGTCAGCAACAAAAATAAGCGAATTTAATGATAGAGTTATAGAATTAGGAAATGAAAAAATACTTCCGGTTGCAGCAATATTTGGTGCAAATGCAAGTGGTAAATCGAATGTACAAGAAGCATTTAAATATATGGTTTATTACGTATTACGTTCATTTGCATTTGGAGGAGATGCAGATGAAAAGAAAACCAAAAGTGAATTTATGCAGCCAACTCCTTTTTTGTTTGATCATAAAAGTAAAGTTGCACCATCTACCTTTGAAGTTTACTTCATAGGAGATGAAAGTGATAAATATAGACAGTATAATTATGGCTTTAGTGTAGATAGTAAAGGGGTTTGCGAAGAATGGCTTAATATTTGTGCGAAAAGTGCAAGAGGAAAATTCAAATCTATTTTTTATAGAAATAGAGAAACTGGTGAGCTAGATTTAAGTGGATTGCCTAAGAAATCTCATGATAATTTACAAACTTCTTTAGAAAATGAGACTCTCATTGTATCTTTAGGTGCAAAATTAAAGATTGAAAAACTAAAGTTTATACGAGATTGGTTTTTAAAACATGAGACTGCTAATTTTGGGGATCCTTTTGAAAATTTATTTCTTTCTAGATATGTGCCAGATGGTTTTTCAGATGATGAAGAAGTTAGAAAAAAAGTAGTTAATTATTTTTCGTCATTTGATGATTCAATTATTGGTTTTAATGTTGAAAAATTGAAAGATGACGATGGTGATGATGAACATTTAAAGATTAATACAGTGCACAAAGTGATTAATTCTGATGAAACAGTTACTTTACCTTTGAATGAGGAATCTGCTGGAACATTAAAAATGTTTGCTTTATATCCTGCATTACAAGAAGTTATGGAAACAGGTGGAGTTCTATTTGTTGATGAATTAAATTCAAGATTACATCCACTTCTTATGAGAAGTTTTCTAATCAACTTTCTCAATCCTTTGATTAATAAAAATCATGCTCAAATTATTTTTACGAGCCATGACTCATGGACTTTATCAAATAATTTATTACGAAGGGATGAGATTTGGTTTACAGAAAAAGACAATAATGGTATTTCTACTTTATACTCATTAGCAGATTTTGTTGATGAAGAAGGCCAAAAAATAAGAAAAGATGAAAATTATGAAAAAAATTATCTTTTGGGCAAATATGGTGCAATACCAGAATTGAAACCAATGATGGTAATGGAGGATGATTAGTTAATGGGAAGGGAAGATAGAAGAGGTAAAAGAAAATCTAGAGAACAATCTAGAAAGACTAGAATTCCAGAATTGGGATACTACTATATCATTACTGATACTGATCAAACAGAAAAGAATTATTTAGAAGGACTGAGAGATTCTATACCTGAAGAATTAAAGGGGAAGATTGTGATAAAAGTTTCAAAATCAAGAACAGTTGATTTAGTAAAAACATGTAAAGAGGGAGCGTCTTTATATCCTCAATACAGTGAACCTTGGATAGTTTTTGATCGTGATCAGGTAAAAGATTTTGATGGTATTATAAAAAGTGCAGAACAAAGTGGTATACATGCTGGTTGGTCAAATCCATGTTTAGAAATCTGGTTATATGCTTATTTTGGTAATATGCCAAATATTCAAGATTCTGTTAGTTGTTGTAAAAGATTCGCAATTGAATATGAAAAACGGACAGACCAAAAATATGATAAAGCAGAAAAAGATTTGTATAAGAAATTGTGTGAGTTTGGAAATGAAGAAAATGCTATAAAGATTGCTCAACAAAAAAGAAAGCAATGTATTGAAAATGGTTTGACTGTACCTTCTAAAATGATTCCTTGTACAATGATTGATATTTTAATCAATATAATTAAAACTAAAATTGGAGATAATAATGGAGGCAATTATATTTGAAAAATCAAAATAAATTTTATCAATTTAAGAATGTTCAGCTTTGGAAAGATGGTATATCATTGGGCTTTGGTACATTTGGAGTTGTTTCGGCAGTGACAGGAATTTTAGGTTTCTCCTTTACGGGGGTATTCAAGGATATTTGCATGAGTATAATTATGACAATAATTGTCGTTACATCTTCATATTTCGTAGCAGTATGTTTTCTATGGTGGAATGTACGAGATAGAATTTCTATAAAAATAAGAGGTATAAACGTTACAATATGTCAAGGCGATATTTTTGAACAAAATGGATGGAAAGTAATTGGCGTTGATGATTCTTTTACTGTAACAGAAGATGATTCAATAATTTCACATTCTTCTCTTCATGGAAAGTTAATTAAACAATTGAAAATAAAAAAAGAATTAGAAATGTTTCAAAATTCTATTTCGGAAAAGAAATTAAAGTTATCGCAAGGAGATATTTTGCCATATAAAGATTTCATGTTATTTGCTTTAACGCATTTAAACGATAAAAATGAAGGACATGTAGATAGTATGAATTATGAGACTCTTATGCGTAGAATGTGGCAAGGAATAGGAAGCATGTATTCAGGGAGACCTATTTATTTGCCGATATTAGGAGATGGAATAACTAGATTTGATGGAGTATCCGAAAAACCATCTTCTTCTCAACTTTTAAAATGCATGTTATGCTCGTTGAAATCTAGTAATGTTCAGATAAAATCACCAATAACCATTGTGATTTACGATAGAATAAATGAAATTAATTTTTATGATGTAAAAAAATTTATTTCCTAAATCATTGTAGCTTACATTAAAATGAGAATATGAGTTATGTATGATGAATTTGTTATTAAAAAATGATTGAATTTAAGTAAAAGGTTAAAAAAGACATAAGGGAGAATCAATATGAATCGTACAGGAAATTATAGTGCGTTCTATGTTAAGGAACCGTTCAAAGAAACAAATCTTGGAGCTAATGTAGCTCATGATTTTTGTTATTACAATACTTTAAAAATGTGGAAAGGAAAAGATTCTAATTTTCCTTTCAATGATTCACACAACAAAAATTATAATGTCCGTGATAACAGTAGTTGGGCAACTCTTTGTAGTCGTCTTAGGGAACGATTACGTGGATCAAAAAACATTATTCTATTTTTAAGTTCAACTACATTTGAAAGTAAAGCTCTTAAAGAGGAACTAGAATATGGGATGTATATATTGGGATTACCAGTCATAGTAATTTATCCAGATTATAATGAGAAAAGTGATATTGTTAAAAATGGTGAAATAAGTAGTAACATAAAAAAATTATGGGACAAAGTTCCAACATTCAAAAAACATATGAAAGATGTTGCAACTTTACACATTCCAATGAATCATTCCTTAATTGTATCTGCTCTTAAAGATCCAGATGTAATGATAAATACAATGAAAATTGGAACTTTCTTTTATAAAGTTTAATTCACAAGTATAAGTATAATATGAATAATTCTTATTTATGAAATATATATTTTGATGATGAATAAGCAAATGTACCGAAATTAGTAAAGAAAAGGAGGCATAATAAATGGAAACAATAACAAGCGTATTGTTAACATCTTGTATTCCAGCAGTAATTAGTGGTTTTGTAACATACATAGTAGCTAGTAAAAAAGCTAAATCTGAGATAGCAACTTTACAAGAAAGTAACAAACATGAAATTGAGAAACTTATGAAACAACATGAGGTTGATATAGAATCATTAAAAGAAAAACACCAATTAGAAATTAAAAAAAGTGAGCAGGATCATAAACATAAAATTGAAATAATGGCTTTAGAACATAAGAATGCGTTAGAAAGTAACGAAAAAGAACAAAGTAATGCTGCAATGTATGGGGTGATAGCTGAAATTTTAAAAGATCCACAGAAATTAACAGCATTAATGAGTTTGTCAAAAAATCCGATGTTTCAAAAAACAACAAAGAAATAGTGAGATTAGAGATACGTTTTTCGTTTATATAAATGATATTTAAAAATTAATCGGTTTATATAAAATAGTAGTTGATAAATCTATTTTTCCACATTAGAAAATTAAAGGCATAACTAGCAAATTGGTGACATTGCTATAATTCTTCTTTTTATCACTTACACGAATAACCATTCGTTTTTCAAATCCTTTAAACGAGTGATTTTATAGATGTTTTTCAATCTTAGTAATACGTACTGTAGCTTTTCTGTATTATCCATTCCTTGTGTTTCTCTTTGCATGACAAAAAGAGCATTGTACCGATTTATATATTTTGATGCTACTCCTTTATATTTTTGCAACTTTTCTTCAATCAATTTGTGAAAGTGGTTCACTGTATTTAAATGATTGAACTTATCATAAGACTCATGACTGATTAACACTTTCTTTGTACGGTTCTTACTTTATAAAAGTTCGTTGTAACTGTTAGATCCATCTAGCATTACAAAAGATTTTGATTCAAGACTTTCACCAAACCTTAATAGATCTATGGATGAAGGCTTGCCATAATTTAAAGTTCTGGCAATTGTATGTCCGAATCTCTGTATTGTAGTGATGATACACACCTGCTGATTAGATAATCCTCTTTTTGTAGCAGGTGTTCCACGATGCTTAGGTTCTACTCCATCAATCTTAGTCCCTTTATGATTGTATGGAGTTAACTATATACTGGATTGTGACATTAAAGGTTTCTTTGATAATGTGAATCATGAGTGGCTTATGAAATTTCTTCGAA
>OHPR01000339.1_pt1 | contig 20356 bp, 17 predicted proteins | sample 1577761 | NCBI WGS metagenome assembly OHPR01 (sample SAMEA3879537, study PRJEB24766) | human gut metagenome | biome: human-associated habitat; feature: feces | place: USA | collected 1985/1987 | reverse complement strand
TTCTGATTAAAGCCACCAAGGTTGACGGCATCTACGACAAGGATCCCGTCAAGTGCGCCGATGCCGTCCGTTTTGACAAGATTACCTATCACGAGGTGCTCGTCCGCGGTCTGCAGGTTATGGATTCCACGGCTACGGCACTGTGCCAGGATAACCGTATGCCGATTTTGGTCCTCAACATCGATGGCGAGGACACCGTCAAGCGCGCGCTTTCGGGTGAGCCCGTCGGCACGCTCGTCTATCAGGAGGATTAAGCATGGCAGAGAACATCACCGCCCATATGGACAAGTCGCTCGAGTCCCTCAAGCATAACTTCTCCAAGGTCCGTACCGGCCGCGCCAATGCCAACATTCTGTCCGACATCACCGTCGATTATTACGGTGTTCCCACGCCGGTCACGCAGGTTGCCGCCGTCAAGACCCCCGAGGCCCACATGCTGCTCATCGAGCCGTGGGACAAGGCACTCATCAATGCTATCGTCAAGGCCATCGGCGCTTCCGATCTGGGTATTACCCCCAACTCCGATGGCACCGTCGTTCGTCTTCCGTTCCCGGCTCCCACTGAGGAGCGCCGTCGCGAGCTCGTCAAGGAGTGCCGCGAGTACGCCGAGCAGGCCAAGGTGTCTATCCGTAACATCCGTCGCGACTTCAACAACAAGCTCGAGCGCGATGAGGAGCTCACCGAGGACGATGTCCGTCGCGAGCAGGCCAAGGTCCAGAAGCACACTGATGAGTATGTCGCCAAGGTCGAGGAGCTTCTGAAGGAAAAAGAAGCCGAGGTCATGGAGATCTAAGGTGCAATACGACGAGCATAAACTGGTCGAGTACTTTGCCGACGCCCCTGCGGGCGTCGGTTTTTCCGACCTTGACCTCAATAACATTCCGCACCATATCTCGTGCATCATGGACGGCAACGGTCGTTGGGCGAAGCAGCGGGGTCTGCCTCGCACTGCCGGACATAAAGTGGGGGCCGAGACCTTCCGCAAAATCGCCACCTACTGCAAGGACCTGGGGGTGGAATACCTGACGGTGTACGCCTTCTCCACGGAAAACTGGAGGCGTCCCGCCGACGAGGTCAGCACCATCATGGCTCTGCTCAAGCAGTATATGCTGGAGGCCATCGACTCCATGGAGCGGGACCAGATCCGCCTGCGCTTTCTGGGGGACCTGTCCGCCATTTCGCCGGAGCTGCAGGCCCTGGTGGACCGCACCAATGAGATCTCCACCCACATTCACGGGTTCCAGGCCAACGTCTGCCTGAACTACGGCGGCCGGGACGAGATTCTCCACGCCGCCCGCCGCTTCGCCCGGGACTGCGCCGACGGTACCGCTGACCCGGACAGCCTCACCGAGGCGGGCTTCTCCGACTATCTCTACTCCGCCGGGATTCCGGACCCGGAGCTCATCATCCGCACCAGCGGCGAGGAGCGCCTGTCGGGCTTCCTGCTGTGGCAGTGCGCCTATTCGGAGTTTTACTTCTGCGACACCCTGTGGCCGGACTTCGACGCCCGGGCCCTGGACAAAGCCATCATCGCCTACCAGAGCCGCGACCGGCGGTTCGGCGGCGTGAAATAGAGAGGATACAAACATGAAACAGAGGATATTGGTGGCTGTGGTGGGCATTCCCGCCCTGCTTGCCGTGCTGTGCATCGCTCCCGCCTGGGCCACGGCCCTGCTGCTGGCGGCCCTGTCCGTCATCGCCGCCCACGAGCTGCTGACGGCGGTGTCCGGCCCGGACAAGGCCCGGCGCTGGACGGTGCTGCCCGCCCTGTGCGCCGTGCTGCTGCTGGGGCGGCAGGTATTTGCCTGGCCGGGCCTGGAGTGGCTGCTGCTGGCGGCGGCTTTGGCCCTGCCCCTGTCCGGGGTGCTGACCTATGGAAAGCCTCAGGCCCTGACCTTTACCGACGTCTGCGCCATGGCCGCGGCGGGCTTTGCCATCCCTTGGGCCTTCTCGGGGCTTTACGGCCTGCGGATGCTGGAGGGGGGGTATCTCCTGGTGCTGACGCCCTTGGTGGCGGCCTTCTGCAGCGATGCCCTGGCCCTGTTCACCGGCATGGCCCTGGGCCGTCATAAGCTGGCCCCCCTGGTCAGCCCCCATAAGACCGTGGAGGGCGCGGCAGGCGGCCTGGTGGGCGGCATGGCCGGCATGGCCATTTTCTGCCTGGTGTACCGGGCCATCACCGGTGTGAACCTGGGCCTGCCCCTGTGCGTGGCCCTGGGCCTGCTGGGGGCGCTGCTGGGGGAGCTGGGGGACCTGAGCTTCTCCGCCGTGAAGCGCCAGTATGGCATCAAGGACTATGGCCGTCTGCTGCCGGGTCACGGCGGCGTGCTGGACCGGTTCGACAGCGTGCTTTTTGCCGCCCCGGTGCTGTGCGCCCTGCTGCGGGCTTTGGCGGCATAAACGGCATAAGGAGAATCGCAACATGACAAAAACCATTTCCCTGCTGGGCTCCACCGGCTCCATCGGCCGCCAGACCCTGCAGGTGGCCCGGGAGCTGGGCCTTTCCGTGGCGGCCCTGACCGCCAACCGCCAGGTGGACCTGCTGGAGCAGCAGGCCCGGGAGTTTCACCCCGCCCTGGCGGTGCTGTACGACCGGGACGCCGCCCGTCAGCTGCGCCTGCGCCTGTCGGACACGGACATCCGGGTGGAGGCGGGGCCGGAGGGCCTGCTGCTGGCGGCTCAGCTGCCCCAGGCCGACACCGTGGTCACCGCCGTTATGGGCAGCGTGGGCCTGGAGCCCACTCTGGCCGCCATCCGCCGGAAAAAGCGCATCGCCCTGGCCAATAAAGAGACCCTGGTCTGCGCCGGGGAGCTGGTCATGGCCGAAGCGGAGCGCTGCGGCGCGGACATCGTCCCCGTGGACTCCGAGCACAGCGCCATTTTCCAGAGCCTCCAGGGCTGCCGGGACCGCAATGAGGTCCGGCGGCTGCTGCTGACCTGCTCCGGCGGTCCCTTCTTCGGCCGCACCTATCAGCAGCTGGAGTCCGTCACCCCCGCCGATGCCCTGAAACACCCCAACTGGAGCATGGGTGCAAAAATCACCATCGACTCTGCTACCCTGATGAACAAGGGCCTGGAGGTCATCGAGGCCATGCGGCTGTACCGGCTGCCGGTGGAAAAGGTGGACGTGGTGATCCACCGCCAGAGCATCGTCCACTCCCTGGTGGAGTACCGGGACGGGGCCATGATCGCCCAGCTGGGCACCCCGGATATGAAGCTGCCCATCCGCTATGCCTTCACCTGGCCCCGCCGGGCCCCCAGCCCGGACCGGCCCCTGGACCTGCTGACCTGCGGCGACCTGACCTTCCGGGCCCCGGACATGGACGCCTTCCCCTGCCTGCGCATCGCCCGCCAGTGCGCCAGAACCGGCGGCACCGCCTGCGCCATCATGAACGGCGCCAACGAGACGGCGGTGGCCCTGTTCCTGCAGGAGCGCATCGGCTTCAACGACATTCCCCGCCTGGTGGAGTCCGCCCTTTCCCGGGTGCAGGTGAAATATGCCCCGGACCTTCCGGATATACTGGAAGCAGACAGACAGGCGCGAGCCGCTGTACTGCAAACGGTAGGAGACATGGTATGATCTATATTATCGCAGCGATCCTGATTTTCGGCGTCCTCATCGCCGTCCACGAGCTGGGCCACTTTCTGGCGGCCAAGGCCTGCGGCGTGCGGGTCAACGAGTTCGCCATCGGCATGGGCCCCGCCCTCCTGAAAAAAACCAAGGGCGACACCCAGTATTCCCTGCGCCTGCTGCCCATCGGCGGCTTCTGCGCCATGGAGGGCGAGGAGGAGGACTCCGACGACCCCGCCGCCCTGAATAACCAGGGCTTCTGGCGCAAGCTCCTGATCTTCGCCGCCGGGGCCCTGATGAACTTCCTGGCGGGGCTTATCATCATCCTGGTGCTGTACGCCGGGGTCAAGGCCGTCAACGTCCCGGTGATCCGGGGCTTCGCCGAGGGCTGCCCCCTGGAATCCGCCTCCGGCCTCCGGGAGGGGGACCGCATCCTCTCCATCGACGGGGAGCGCATCTACACCTTCAGCGACGTGTCCCTGCTGCTGGGCCGCAATAAAACCGGCGATTTTGACCTGGTCATCCGCCGGGACGGCCAGAAGCTCCGGCTGGAGAACTTCCACATGGAGCGGGGCGAGTATCTGGACCAGTCCGGCGAGAAATTCACCGGCTTCGGCCTGTATTTCGGGGCGGAGGAGCTGACCTTCGGCGGGCGGCTGCAATACTGTTGGAACCAGGCGGTGGACTTTGTCCGCCTGGTGCGCCTGAGCCTCCAGATGCTCATCACCGGCGAGGCGGGCTTTTCCGATATGAGCGGCCCCGTGGGCATCGTCTCCACCATCACCACCGTGGGCGAGCAGTCCGAAAGCGCTGCGGCCGCCGCCGCCAACATCGCCTACCTGGCGGCCCTCATCGCCGTGAACCTGGCGGTGATGAACCTGCTGCCCCTGCCCGCCCTGGACGGCGGCAAGATCTTCTTCCTGGTGGTCAACGCCCTGTGTATGCTCACCATCCGCAAACAGATCCCCGCCAAATTTGAAAATTACGTCCACCTGGCCGGCTTCATCCTGCTGATGGGCCTGATGCTGGTCATCACCTTCCAGGACGTGCTGAAGCTGTTCCACTGAATCCCCTTTGCCTCAAAAGGGCGCCGCCCTTTTGAGGCAAATTATGCCATTTATCACACAATTACAGGAGGACAACACCATGAGCAAACAGATCCATGTGGGCGCCGTGGCCGTGGGCGGCGGCGCGCCGGTCAGCATCCAGTCCATGTGCAATACCCCCACCCAGGACGTGGAGCGCACCGTGTCCCAGATCCTCCGTCTGGAGCAGGCCGGGTGCCAGATCATCCGGGTGGCCGTGCCGGATATGGACGCCGCCCGGGCCATCGGCCCCATCCGCCGCCGCATCCACATCCCCCTGGTGGCGGATATCCACTTTGACTATCGCCTGGCCCTGGAGTGCGTCCGCCAGGGGGTGGACAAGATCCGCATCAACCCCGGCAACATCGGCTCCGCGGAAAAGGTCCGGGCCGTGGCCGACGCCTGCCGGGACCGGGGCATTCCCATCCGCATCGGCGTCAACGGCGGCTCCCTGGAGCGGGAGCTTCTGCAAAAATACGGCGGCGTCACCGCCCAGGCCCTGGTGGACAGCGCCCTGGGCCACGTCCGCCTGCTGAACGACTGCAATTTTGACGACATCTGCATCTCCGTCAAGTGCTCCCACGTCCCCGTGAACATGGCCGCCTACCGCATGCTCCATGAGCAGACCCACTACCCCCTGCACCTGGGGGTCACCGAGGCCGGCACCCCCCGCCTGGGGGTGCTGAAATCCGCCATCGGCATCGGCGGCCTGCTGTGCCAGGGCATCGGCGACACCCTCCGGGTCAGCCTCACGGCGGACCCGGAGGAGGAGGTCCGCGCCGCCCTGGACATCCTGTCCGCCGCCGGTCTGCGGAAAACCGGCCCCGACCTGATCTCCTGCCCCACCTGCGGCCGCACAAAATACGACATGATCCCCATTGCACGGGAGGTAGAGCGCCGGTTGGAGGGCTGCACCAAGCCCATCACCGTGGCGGTCATGGGCTGCGTGGTCAACGGCCCCGGCGAGGCCCGGGCCGCCGATGTGGGCATCGCCGGCGGCGACGGCGAGGGCCTGCTGTTCCGCCATGGCGAAATTCTGCGCAAGGTTCCCCAGGACAAGCTGGTAGACGCCCTGATGGACGAGATCGACAAGCTGTAAGGGAGGACCCCATATGTGCGATAAAATACCGTTTTTCACCTTTTTCGAGAGCTTTGTGCCCCCCCGTGACCTGGGCCTGCTGCTCCACGACGCCTGCGTGGTGGGCGGCAGCATGGACCGGGCGGAGCGCACCATGGAGCTGGAGCTGACGGCCTCCGCCCCCCTGCCGGAGGCCGCCGTCACCGCCCTGCGCCAGCTGCTGATGGACCAATACGACCTGCGCCAGCTGCGGCTCCACTTCCGCACCCCCCGGCCCGCAGAGGACAAGTCCGACGTCCTCATGGGCCGGGAGATCAAGGGAAAGCCCGTCTCCATCGACGGCCTGAACCCCAAGATGGGTGCCGTGGTGGTGGAGGGCAAGGTCTTTGCCGCCGAGTGCTACGAGACCCGCAAGCCCGGCGTCTGGCGTCTGACCTTCGACATGACGGATTACCGGAATTCCGTCACCGTCACCAAGTACATGGAGGGCAAGGAGGCCCAGTCCATGCAGAACGCCGTATCCCCGGGGATGTGGCTCCGGGTCCAGGGCAATGTGGAGCTGAGCCGCGACGGCAAGGACATTCAGCTGCGCCCCTTCCACATCATGAAGATCCCCCACAAGCCCCGGGAGGACACCGCCCCGGAGAAGCGGGTGGAGCTGCACCTCCACACCAAGATGTCCAACATGGACGCCCTGACGGACACCGCCTCCGTCATCAAGCAGGCCATCGCCTGGGGCCACCCGGCCATCGCCATCACCGACCACGGCGTGGCCCAGTCCTTCCCGGACGCCTGGCACACCGCCAAGGGCAAGATCAAGATCCTCTACGGCGTGGAGGGCTACTTTGTCAATAACCTGGACGACCGCATCGCCGTCCACGGTCCCCAGGACCAGGACTTCGCCGACGAGATCGTCTGCTTCGATATCGAGACCACCGGCCTGAAGGTGGACCGGGAGGCCATCACCGAGATCGGCGCTGTGGTGCTGAAAAACGGCCAGGTCACCGACCGCTTCCAGACCTTCGTGAACCCCGGCCGCCGCCTGACGCCGGAGATCATCGGCCTCACCGGCATCACCGACGCCATGCTTTCCGGTGCTCCCTCCCCCAAGGAGGCCCTGACGGCCTTTCTGTCCTTTGTGAACGGCCGCCCCCTGGCGGCCCACAACGCCGAGTTCGACATCAGCTTCATCCGGGCCGGCTGCCGCCGGGAGGAGCTTCCCTTCGACCCCACCTATGTGGACTCCCTGATCCTGGCCCAGAATCTCCTGCCGGAGCTGCACAAGTTCAAGCTGGACATTGTGGCCGAGTATCTGGACCTGCCCGCCTTCAACCACCACCGGGCCTCCGACGACGCGGCCATGGTGGCCTACATGCTGATCCCGTTTTTCCAGAAGATGGAAAAAGAGCTGGGCATCCGCCGTCTCCAGGACATCAACCCCCAGATGCTGAAACTGCGGCCCCGGGGCAGCAAGTCCAGCCGCTTCCCCAAGCACATCATCCTGCTGGCCAAGAACAAAATGGGCCTCAAGCACCTGTATCAGCTGATCTCCGCCTCCAACCTGCAATACTTCAAGCGGGTGCCCATCATCCCAAAAACCGAGCTGATGGCCCACCGGGAGGGGCTGATTGTCGGCTCCGCCTGCGAGGCCGGGGAGCTGTTCCAGGCGGTGAAGGACCACAAGGACTGGGCCGAGCTCAGGCGCATCGCGTCGTTTTACGACTATCTGGAAATTCAGCCCATCTGCAACAATATGTTCATGCTCCGCACCGGCGACGTCCAGTCGGAGGAGGAGCTGCGGGAGTTCAACCGCACCATCGTCCGCCTGGGCCAGGAGCTGAACAAGCCCGTCTGCGCCACCGGCGACGTCCACTTCCAGGAGCCGGAGGACGAGGCCTACCGCCATATCCTCCTGGCCAGCAAGAAGTTCCCCGATGCCGACGCGCCTCTGCCCATCTACTTCAAGACCACCACCGAGATGCTGGAGGAATTTTCCTATCTGGGGGAGGAGCTGGCCCATCAGGTGGTCATCGACAACCCCCGCCACATCGCCGACCTGGTGGAGGAGATCGAGCTGCTGCCTCCGGGCCAGCTGTTCCCGCCCCGGCTGGAAAACTCCCAGGAGGACCTGAACCGCCTGGTCTGGGACAAGTGCCACGCCCTGTACGGCGACCAGCCTCCCCAGCTGGTGGTGGACCGGCTGAACGTGGAGCTGGGCAGCATCCTGGGGAAGTATGACGTGGTGTATATGTCCGCCCAGAAGCTGGTGCAGCGCAGTCTGGAAAACGGCTATCTGGTGGGCTCCCGTGGCTCCGTTGGCTCCTCTCTGGTGGCCTATATGTCCGGCATCACCGAGGTGAACTCCCTGCCGCCCCACTACCGCTGCCCCAACTGCCGCCATGTGGAATTTGTCACCGACGGCAGCTACGGCTGCGGGGCGGACATGCCCGACAAGGACTGCCCGGAGTGCGGCACGAAATACGTCAAGGACGGCTTCGACATCCCCTTTGAGACGTTCCTGGGCTACGGCGGCGGCAAGGTGCCGGATATCGACCTGAACTTCTCCGGCGAATACCAGGCCCGGGCCCACCGCCACGCCATCGAGATGTTCGGCCAGACCCAGGTGTTCCGGGCCGGCACCATCGGTACCCTGGCGGAGAAGACCGCCTTCGGCTTTGTCCGCAAATACCTGGACGAGCGGGGCCTCACCGCCGGCAATGCCGAGGTAAACCGCCTGACCCAGGGCTGCGTAGGCGTCCGCCGCACCACCGGCCAGCACCCCGGCGGCCTGGTGGTGGTCCCGGACGACATGGACGTGGAGGATTTCACCGCCGTCCAGCACCCCGCCGACGCCGAGGACGCCGACACCATCACCACCCATTTTGAATACCACTGCATGGAGGACAACCTTCTGAAGCTGGACATGCTGGGCCACGATGACCCCACCATGATCCGGATGCTGGAGGACCTCACCGGGGTCAACGCCCGGGCCATCCCCCTGGACGACCCGGACACCATGAGCATCTTCACCTCCTCCAGGGTCCTGGGCTTTGAAAACGACGAGCTGTTAGGCCCCACCGGGGCCGTGGCCATTCCGGAGTTCAACACCCGGTTTACCCGGGGCATGCTGGTGGATACCCAGCCCAAGGACTTCAATACCCTGGTGCGCCTGTCCGGCTTCTCCCACGGCACCGACGTGTGGCTGGGCAACGCCCGGGACCTGATCGTCAGCGGCACCGCCTCGGTTCTGGAAACCGTGGGCTGCCGCGACGACATCATGCTCTACCTGATCCACATGGGCCTGGACCCCAAGATGAGCTTCAAGATCATGGAGGCCGTCCGAAAGGGTAAGGTGAAAAAGGGTGGCTTCCAGGACGGGTGGGAGGACGCCATGCGGGCCCACCAGGTGCCGGAGTGGTACATCGAGTCCCTGGCCAAGATCGGCTACCTGTTCCCCAAGGCCCACGCCGTGGCCTATGTGATGATGGCCTTCCGCATCGCCTGGTTCAAGGTCCACGAGCCCCTGGCGTTTTACGCCACCTTCTTCACCGTCCGGGCCAAGGCCTTCGACGCGGAATACTGCTGCGCCGGCATCGACGCCGTCAAGCGGAAGATCCGCGAAATCGAAAACAACAAGGACGCCACCGCCGTGGAGCAGAACCTGATGGTCACCCTGGAGGTGTGCTACGAGTTCTATCTCCGGGGCTTCCACTTCGACACCATCAGCATCTACGAGTCCCAGGCCACCGCCTTCAAGATCACCGACAACGGCCTGCTGCCCCCCTTCATCTCCGTCCGGGGCCTGGGGGAGACCGCCGCCCAGGACACCGTGGAAAAGCGGAAGGGCAAGACCTTCATTTCCGTGGAAGAATTTTCCACCTGCTGCAGCAAGCTGTCCAAGACCCACATCGAGCAGCTGAAAGCCCTGGGCGCCTTCGCCGGTATGGCGGACACCAGCCAGATCACCCTGTTCGGATGACGGAGTGGCGCTTTGTGTGGTCCCATGGCGACGACCACGAGACGGGGCATGCCCTGTCCCGGGAGATGCTGGCTTTGTACCGGGACAAAAACCCCCAAAAGCGGGACATCCCGCCCTGTCCCGGGACAGTTTTTGTCGGAAATAACGGTAAACCAATGGAAAGTGACTGTTATTTCAATATCAGCCACAGCCACGGCCTGGTGGCCTGTGCCGTGTCGGATGTCCCCGTGGGCATCGACGTGGAGAAAATCCGGCCGGTTCCGCCCCGGCTGATGGGCATTTTATCGCTACGAGAGCGGGAATCTGTGCGCTGTGACGCGGATTTCTTCCGGCTCTGGACCCTGAAAGAGGCGCTTATCAAGTGCCGCGGGGGTGTTTTGGGCCAAATCCGGCACGTTCACTTCGATTTAAGCGGTTCATCCATTATTTGCTCCGTCCCCGGCTATTCCTTCTCCCTGCTCCCGGCCCCGGAGGGCTATGCCGCCGCCCTCTGCTGGGAAAATGTGGAAGAAGCAACAGAAAGTGAGAAACAAAAATGAGCATTTTTGGCCGTATTTTTCAGAAAAAACAGAAGAAATCCAGACAAAAACGCGCAGAACCTCCCATGGACAACCCGGCTGTCCTCCTGGGCCGCCAGCTGGCGGACTCCCTGCGGGAGAAAATCCCCGATACAGCCACCCTTCCGGAAATTCTCACTTATTTCGAGGAAATGTGCCGGATTCCCGTGGAAAATGTGGAAATTCAGGACGATTTGATCACCTGTATAACCGACCCCTTCGGCGAAGAACCGGAGTGGATTCACTTCGCTCTGACCCGCCAGTTCCCGGATGGGGAGGGCGGATTGGTGGAGATCCTGCTGGATATCGGATTTCCGGACGTGAAGGGCCGTCTCCAGCTTGAGGACGAGCTGTGTAGCGACGAGTTGGACGAAAGAGAGGATGTTTTTGACTACATTCGCCGTTCTGCCGGTTATATTGCCCTGGAGAATATCCCGCCTGTCGCCATGGACATCACCTGCGACCAGACATAAAATGGAGCCAAAAATACCGGAATCGGCAGGAATTTTGCCGGTTCCGGTATTTTTGTTGGCAAAATGCAAAGCGCCGCATAGCATGAAAGGGGAGGGGGAACCAAAATGGCCAAACGAGTTTATATCAGTCCCAGCGACCAGGTGGAAAACAAATACGCCTGGGGCAATACCAATGAGCATGTCCAGTGCCAGAGGATCGCCGAGGCGGAGACCGCCGCCCTGCGCCGCTGCGGCGTGGAGGTGCAGCTGGCAAAATTTGGAACCAGCATGGCCCAAAGATGCGCTGAATCCAACGCTTTTGGGGCGGACATCCACAATTGCGTCCACACCAATGCCTTCAACGGAAAGGTCACCGGCACCCGGCTGTTCTGCTTTGCCGTGCCCGGAAAGGGGTACGATGCCTGCCGGGCGGTCTTCGGCGCCCTGGCGCCGCTGACTCCGGGGACCTCGGAGAATATCCAGGCCAATTCCCGGCTGTATGAGGTGCGGACCCCGGCGGCTCCCACCGCCTATGTGGAGTGCGAATTTCACGACAATCCGGAAACGGCCCGGTGGATTATCCAGCACACCGATGAAATCGGCGAGGCCATCGCCCGGGGCCTCTGCCAGTATCTGGGGGTGGCCTATGTTCCGGCCCAGGCGGAAAAGCCCGCGCCCCAGCCCAAGGGAGACGGCCTGTTCCGGGTGCAGGTGGGGGCCTTCGCCAACCGAAACAACGCCGAAAAAATGCTGGAAAGGCTGAAAAAGGCGGGTTTTTCCGGGTTTATATCCAGCGAAAAATAGCACTCTGGTTGTTAAAAAGCCTTTTTTGAGACTGTCGAAAAATCTTTGCATATCGCGTTCCCTCCCGGCGCATACTATGGCCGAACGCAAAAATTTCCAACGATTTCTTGCAGGAGGGAAACCATATGGTCAAGGATTTTATCGACACCAACGACTTTTCGGCCCGGGAGCTGCTGGACATGATCCAGCTGAGCCTGTCCATCAAGGACGCCATCCGAGGCGGCTATTACCCGCCGCTGCTGCGGCACATGAACCTGGGCATGATCTTTCAGCAGTCCTCCACCCGGACGCGGGTGTCCTTTGAAACGGCCATGAGCCAGCTGGGGGGCCACGCCCAGTATCTGGGCCCCGGCATGATCCAGCTGGGCGGACACGAGACCATCGGCGACACTGGACGGGTGCTGAGCTATCTGGTGGACGTGGTGATGGCCCGGGTCATCCAGCACCGCACCATTGTGGACCTGGCGGAGGCGTGCTCCATTCCGGTGCTCAACGGCATGTCCGACTATAACCACCCCACCCAGGAGATCGGCGACCTGTGCACCATGGCGGAGAACCTGCCCCGGGGCAAGAAGCTGTCGGACTGCAAGGTGGTGTTCGTGGGCGACGGCACCCAGGTGTGCGCGTCCCTGGGCTTCATCACCACCCACCTGGGCATGAAATTCGTCCACTACGGCCCCAAGGGCCACCAGCTGACCGACGGCCACCAGGCCATCATGGAGCGAAACTGTCGGGAAAGCGGCGGCAGCTTCCTGGTCACAGACGACCGCAGCGCCGTCCGGGACGCGGACTTCCTCTACACCGACGTGTGGTACGGCCTGTACGAAAACGAGATGCCCAAGGAGCAGCGGGTGGAGGTGTTCCACGACTATCAGGTGAACCGGGAGCTGATGAGCCTGGGGGCCATCGGCTGCAAGTTCCTGCACTGCCTGCCCGCCACCCGGGGCGAGGACGTCACCGACGAGGTGGCGGACTCCGCCGCCTCCCTGTGCTGGGAGCAGGCCGGAAACCGGCTGACGGCCATGCGGGGCCTGCTGGTCTATTTCACCCGCTGCCGCCCGCAGCACACCGAACTGGAGGAGGCCGCCGCCCGGGAGCAGCTGGAGCGCTTTATGGCGGACCGGGGCCTGAGCTGACATGGAGAAGCGCAAATTCCGCCTGGCGGACGTGGTGCTGTCCGTCATATGCGTGGTGTTCGTGGCGGAGGCGGCGGCGCCGGTGGCCTCCATCGGCAACAGCCAGTATTTCTGGTGGCTGTTCATGATCCTGGCGTTTCTGCTGCCCTATGGGCTGATCTCCTCGGAGCTGGGCACCGCCTTCCCCGGGGACGGCGGCCTGTACGACTGGATCCACACCGCCTGGCCCGACTCCCGCTGGGGCGCCCGGGCCTCCTGGTACTACTGGATCAACTTCCCCCTGTGGATGGCGTCTCTGGCGGTGATGTGTCCGGAGCTGCTGGGCTATGTGCTGGGCTGGCAGCCGGGGCCGGTGTGGTCCCTGGTGATCCAGCTGGCCTTTATCTGGATCGTCACGGTGGTGGCCTTTTACCCGGTGTGCGACAGCATCGTCATTCTGAACCTCAGCGCCGCCATCAAAATTCTGCTGGCGGTGACGGTGGGGGTGCTGGGCATTGTGTATGTGGCCCGGAACGGCTTTGTCAACGATATGTCCGCCGGGACCTTCCTGCCCTCCTTCGACCTGGACAGCCTGTCGTATATCTCCGTCATCATCTTCAACTTCCTGGGCTTTGAGGTGGTGTGCACCTACGCCGGAAGCATGGCGGATCCCCGGCGGCAGATCCCCCAGGCCATCGTTACCGGCGGCGTGGTGATCGCCGCCATCTATCTGTTCTCCGCCTTTGGCATCGGAGCCGCCGTCCCCACCCGGGACATCAGTGTGGACTCCGGCCTCATCGACGCCGTGTCCCTGATGACCGGCCGCACCGGCGGGGTGCTGGTGGGCATTGTGGCCCTGCTGTTTCTGGTGACGCTGTTCGGCAACATGATCTCCTGGTCCATGGGGGTCAACTCCACCGCCGCCTACGCCGCGGAGCGGGGGGACATGCCCGCCGTGTTCGCCCGGCGGCGGAAGGACAACGACATGCCCGTGGGCTCGGCCCTGGTCAGCGGGATCGTGGCCTCGGCGGTGTGCCTGCTGGGGGCCGTCATCCAGGCGGTAAGCCCGGATTCCTCCCTGTTCTGGAGCTTCTTCGCCCTGAACCTGGTGATGCTGCTGCTGAGCTATATGCCGGTGTTTCCCGCGTTTCTGGCCCTGCGGCGGAAGTATCCGCAGGCGGAGCGGCCCTTCCGGGTGCCGGGAGGCCCGGGAATGCTGCGGGTGCTGGCCTATGTGCCCATGGTGCTCATCGGCCTGTCCATTCTGTTCACCGCCGTGCCCCTGTCCACGGACCGGGAGACCCTGGCCACCATTCTGCCCATTACCGTGGGCTCTGTCATCAGTGTGCTGCTGGGCGAGCTGCTCATCGCCGTCCGGCGGCACCATCAACCCAGATCAGGAGGATAACGACTATGGCAAAACGTATTGTGGGAACCACCCCCCGGCAGGACGGGTATCGCATGCCCGGGGAATTTGAGGAGCAGACCGGCGTGTGGATGCTGTGGCCCCAGCGGCCCGACAACTGGCGGGGCGGGGCCAAGCCCGCCCAGCAGGCCTTTGCCGACGTGGCCCGGGCCATCGCCCGGTTCGAGCCGGTGACGATGTGCGTGAATCCCGACCAGTTTCAGAACGCCCGGGCCCGGCTGCCGGAGGACATCCGGGTGGTGGAAATGACCAGCAACGACGCCTGGGTCCGGGACTGCGGCCCCACCTTTGTGAAAAACGATCAGGGGGACCTGCGGGCGGTGGACTGGACCTTCAACGCCTGGGGCGGCCTGCATGACGGGCTGTACTTCCCCTGGGACCAGGACGACCTGGTGGCCCGGAAAATCTGCGAGCTGGAGGGGGTGGACAGCTACCGCACCGACGGCTTCGTGCTGGAGGGCGGGTCCATCCATGTGGACGGCCAGGGCACGGTGCTGACCACGGAGATGTGCCTGCTGTCCCCGGGCCGGAACCCGGAGCTGAGCCGTCGGGATATCGAAGAAAAGCTCTGCGACTATCTGGGGTGCGAAAAGGTCATCTGGCTGCGGGACGGCATCGACCCCGACGAGACCAACGGCCACATTGACGACGTGGCCTGCTTCGTGGCCCCGGGGGAGGTGGCCTGCATCTGGACCGAGGACCCGGAGAACCCCTTCTATCAGGCGGCCCAGGACGCCTTCCGCACCCTGAGCCAGGCCACCGACGCCAAGGGCCGCCGCCTGACGGTGCACAAGCTGTGCCTGACCAAAAAGCCCTGCTGTCTGGAGGGGGCGGAGACCATCGACGCCGTGGAGGGTACCGTACCCCGGGAAAACGGCGAGGTCAGCATCGCCTCGTATATGAATTTCCTCATCGTCAACGGGGCCGTTATCGCCCCTCAGTACGGCGATGAAAACGACCAGCTGGCCATCCAGCAGCTGCAGCAGATGTTCCCGGACCGGCAGATCGTGGGGGTCCAGACCCGGGAGGTGGCCTTCGGCGGCGGCAACATCCACTGCATCACCCAGCAGCAGCCCAAGGCGTGAGCGTGGGGGAGGAAGTATTTTTGCCAGGTACACGCCCCGGCAAAAAATGATTGCATTTGCTTTGCCGCCCGCGGGCGGCAAACTCTGCGAGGCTTTTTTGACAAGAAAAATCCCGGGAGCGCCAAAGCGCTCCCGGGATTTTATGTAACCTTTTTGGCTATACGTCCGGACGGAACGATCAGATGATGTTCAGGGTGACGTTGTCGGTGGACTTCAGGTTGTTGTAATCGCTGTCGATGGTGATCTTGCCGTCAACGATATCCTTCAGCATGGTGTTGTACTCGTCAACAGTCCACTTGGTCAGGGACCAGGTAGCGGTGGGCAGACCCACAGCGTTCTCGCTGGCGCCCAGGGAGGTGCCCATACCGCCGATGGAGGCAAACTCGTTGCTGTAGAACTTGCCCAGAGCCCACTGCACGGAGTCGGCCAGGCCCTTCATAGCGGAGGTGATGACGGTGTCGGACTCGGTGGACTGGTCAACGTCCACGCCCACGACCTTACCGTCGGCAGCGCCGGCAGCAGCGGCCACGGAGGCGAACATGGAGCCGCCGCAGGCGAACACGACCTCAGTGCCGGCCTCGTACCAGCCGGAAACCATGGTCTGCAGCTCGGGGGAAGCGGAGAAGCTGGCGCCATACTGCCAGGAATAGTTCATATCGACCTTCACGCCCAGCTCCTTGGCAGCGGCGTCAGCGCCCTGGACGAAGCCATAGCCGTAACGGCAGCAGGCGGGGTTGGTGCCGCCGCCACCGCCGGTGAAGCCCAGCTTGGTGAAGCCTTCCTTGACGACAGCGTAACCAGCCAGATAGCCGCACTGCTCTTCCTTGAAGGCGATACCGGCAACGTTCTTCAGAACGGGGGAGCCGTCAACGCCGGCTTCCTCGGTGATGGGATAACCATCCACGAACACGAAGGAGACATTGGGGAATTCCTTGGCGGCCATGCGCAGAGCGCCTTCCTGCATGAAGCCGGCGCAGACAACCACCTTGGCGCCGTTCTCCACGGCGGCCTTCATGGCCTCGTAACGGTCATCATCGGTGGCCTGGTCCTTGTTGGCGGGCTGATAATACTTATAGGACAGCTTGTTGTTGGCAGCGTACAGCTTCACGCCGTCATAGGTGCCCTGGTTGAAGGACTTATCCTTCAGCTGGCCCACGTCGGTGATGAAAGCGATCTCGTACTTGCCATCCTCGGAGGTCATCTCGTCGTTGATCTGATCGGGATTGGTGATGGTCTGGGTCTGGTTGGGATCATCGTTGCCCTTGTTGGGGTCCTTGGCGGGCTGCTTGGAGCAGGCTACCATAGACAGGACCATGACCACAGCAAGGAGCATTGCCAGAAACTTTTTCATGGTGAATCTACCTTCCTTTTTAATTTTGGGCGCGAAACGCCCCTTATAAGCACATTATAGCAGGGTGGGGTGAAAAGTGCAACCTTTTTTGTGCTAAGTTCTGTCTTTCGCCGGACTTAACCCCGCTGGGCCATTTTCACGGCGGCCTCCAGGCCGATCTTCATCATGTTGGTGAAGGTGGTCTGCCGCTCCTGGGGGGTCAGCTCGGTGCCCAGCACCAGGTTGTCACTGATGGAGCAGATGGCCAGGGCCCGCTTGCCCAGGAAGGCGGCGGTGCAGTACAGGGCGGCGGCCTCCATCTCCACGGCCATGACGCCCATCTTCTTCATGCGGCCGTTGCGGCCGGCGGCGTCATAGAAGGTGTCGGAGGAGTACAGATTGCCCACGGGCATCTTCACGCCCAGCTCCCGGGCGGACTCCACGGCGGCCATCAGCAGGTCGAAGTCGGCAATGGGGGCATAGTGGACCCCCAGCTCATACTGGTCGGCAAAGCTGGAGTTGGTGCAGGCGCCCTGACCGGCCACCACGCTGCCCAGCTCCAGGTCCGCCCGCATGGCCCCGGCGGAGCCGACGCGGATGATATTCTCCACGCCGTACTGGGTGTACAGCTCATGGGAGTAGATGCCGATGGAGGGCATTCCCATGCCGGAGGCCATCACGGACACGGGCACACCCTTATAGGCGCCGGTGTAGCCCTGGACGCCCCGGACGTTGTTCACCAGCACGGGGTTTTCCAGGAAGGTTTCGGCGATGAACTGAGAGCGCAGGGGATCGCCGGGCATCAGAACGGTTTTGGCGAATGCGCCGGGGGCGGCGCTGTTATGGGGGGTAGACATAGCTGAGTTCCTCCTTGTATTGTGTTTAATTGTGTTTATTCCTGTTCCAGGGCCTTCACGGCCTTGACGATGCGGCTGGTGCCCAGGCGGTCGGCCCCCAGGGCCACGAAGTCCCGGGCGTCGTCCAGGTTGGCGATGCCGCCGGCGGCCTTGATCTTCACATGGGGGGCCACATGGGCCTTGAACAGGGCCACGTCCTCCCGGGTGGCTCCGCCGCCGCCGAAGCCGGTGGAGGTCTTGATATAGTCCGCGCCGGACTCAGACACCACCCGGCACATCTCCACCTTTTCGGCGTCGGTGAGCAGGCAGGTCTCGATGATGACCTTCAGGAGCCGTCCCTGGCAGGCGTCCTTCACGGCGTGGATTTCATCCAGCACCCGGTCATACAGGCCGTCCTTCACCCAGCCGATGTTGATGACCATGTCGATCTCGGACGCGCCGTTGTTCACGGCGTCGGTGGCCTGGAAGCACTTGGAGGCGGTGGTGTCGTAGCCGTTGGGGAAGCCGATGACGGTGCACACGGCGATCTTGCCCGCCACATACTCCGCCGCCTGCTTCACATAGGAGGCGGGGATGCACACGCTGGCGCAGCCGTACTTCACGCCATCGTCGCAGATGGCCCGGATCTGGTCCCAGGTAGCCGTCTGGGACAGCAGGGTGTGGTCCACCCGGGCCAGAATGGGCTTGAGTTCGTTGTTCATGATAAAAATCTCCTTTCGGATGCCGTACATATTTTTGCGGATACGATTCCATTGTAGCAGAAAAAACCGCCTTTGTAAACCTTGACACCGGCGGCGGGGCAAGGGTCTGCAACAGCGAATTCATGAACAGGAGCAGCAGGCAGAGGGTACATATCGAACATGACCTCGTAGGCTACATCCCCTTGGACGAGCTGCTAAAAGCGGAACAGGCATGACCGAAATCATGCCTGTTTCAAGAAATTTGATTTTACTGTCTTACCAGCAGAGAGCATTTCGCCGCAGCTTTTTATAGCGCTTTCACACAATATAGTGCGCCAAAAGCGTCAGATAAAGTATTTTTTCCGGCAGTAGCGGTACGGCGTGTCGGGGGTTTCGGCCCGGGCCAGGAGGTTGGCGGCAAAGACCAGGTCATGGATGGCGATGCCGTAGTTATACACCAGAATGCGCTGGACGTTATCCGTGCGGCCGGGGGCGGCACCGTTGAGCACGTCGGTGACGTTGGTGGTGACGGGGGCGAAGTGGTCGAAATACTTGAAGCCCCGGATCTGCTCAATTTCATCGGTGAACACCCGGTCGAAGAACAGGTCGCAGTTCTGGAAGCCCATGGTGCAGATGGGGATGACGGTGCAGCCCTCCTTGAAGTACTCGTCGGTGACGAAGTTCTCCGTGACCTTGGTAATGGCGGAGATCACCAGGTCAGAGCCGCCGATGACCTCCTCATAGGTGTCGCACAGGACGAAATGCACGTCCGGGTCCTGACGGAACAGGTCCATGATGCGGTTTTCGTGGCCGTGGCGGCCGATCATCTTCACCATGGCCAGGTTGCCCCGCTCATAGATGCAGGGCATGACGTTGTAATAGTCGCCGTCCTGCTGGGAGATGTGGATTTTGGGGGGCAGGGTGTAGCCGGACTTTTCCCGCAGGGCCTCGTCCACTCAGCGGATGAGCTCGCTGTCCGGAGTCTCGGCTGCAATGGCCCGGACGGCTTCAAAATCAAGTGCTTTCGTGTGTTCTCTCTCCATTTTCATCTTTCTTCTCTCATATAAGCCCTCCGGCTTTTGCCGGAGGGCTTCAGGGGTCATCAATAGAGCTTGGCTCCGGCGGGGATGCGGCCGTCCACCATCAGCAGGTGGAGCTTCTCCTGGCCGTTTTCGTGATGCACGGCGGAGATGAGCATACCGCAGGACTCGATGCCCATCATGGGCCGGGGCGGGAGGTTCGTGATGGCGATGCAGGTCTTGCCTACCAGCTCCTCCGGCTCATAATACTCGTGGATGCCGGAGAGGATCACCCGGTCCGTGCCGGTGCCGTCGTCCAGAACGAACTTCAGGAGCTTCTTGGACTTCTTCACGGCCTCGCATTCCTTGACCTTCACGGCCCGGAAATCGGACTTGGAGAAGGTGTCGAAATCCACCAGGTCGGTGAACAGCGGTTCGATCTGCACGTTGGAGAAGTCGATCTTCTCCTCCACGACAGGGGCGGTGGGAGCGGTCTCGGCGGGCTTTGCGGGCTTCTTGTCGGTATCCAGCGGCTTCATTGTGGGGAACAGGATCACGTCCCGGATGGAGTCGGTGCCGCAGAGCATCATGGCGCAGCGGTCGATGCCGAAGCCCAGACCGCCGGTGGGAGGCATGCCGTATTCCAGGGCGAGAACGAAATCCTCGTCCATCATGTCGGCCTCGTCGTCGCCGTTGGCGCGCTTTTCGGCCTGGGCCTTGAAGCGCTGATACTGGTCGATGGGGTCGTTCAGCTCGGAGAAGGCGTTGCCCATCTCGCAGCCGCAGATGAACATCTCATATCGCTCGGTAAGCTCCGGCTGGGCGGGGCTGCGCTTGGCCAGGGGGCTGACCTCCACGGGGTACATGGTGATGAAGGTGGGCTGGATCAGGGTCTCCTCCACCTTCTGGTCGAAGGTCTCATACAGGGCGTTGCCCCAGGTGTGGGGCACGCCGTCCATATCCACGCCCACGCTGCGGGCCAGCTCCACGCCCCGGTCGGCGTCGCCGATGCAGGCCATAAAATCGGCCCCGGTGACGTTCTTCACGGCATCGGCCATGGTGACACGCTGCCAGCTGGGGGTCAGGTCGATGTCGTGGCCCATCCAGGTGACCTGGTAGGTGCCCAGGATCTCCTTGGCGGCTCCCGTGAGGATGCCCTCCAGAATGTCCATCATGCCGTCCAGATTGGTGAAGGCCTGATACAGCTCACAGGTGGTGAACTCGGGGTTGTGCTTGGTGTCCATGCCCTCGTTGCGGAAGATCCGGCCCACCTCATACACCCGCTCCATGCCGCCCACGATCAGCCGCTTCAGGTGCA
>OHPR01000336.1_pt1 | contig 20445 bp, 16 predicted proteins | sample 1577761 | NCBI WGS metagenome assembly OHPR01 (sample SAMEA3879537, study PRJEB24766) | human gut metagenome | biome: human-associated habitat; feature: feces | place: USA | collected 1985/1987 | reverse complement strand
CTGTATTGCGCCGACTGCGGGGCCAAGATGTATGTTCACCGTATCAATAATGGTAAGCTCATTCCTCAGTACACCTGTTCCAACTACACGAAGGTTCCCTGTGGGACGCGCTGCCCGACGCAGCACCGCATCAATGAAAGTGTAGTGCTCGCGCTTGTGGCCAATACGCTGCGAGCGATCGCAGCATATTCGCAGAATGACCGCAAGGCGTTTATCCAGACGGTTGAGGACCTGAATGCCGCTCACTGCTCCACCGACGGTACACAGAAAAAGAAACGCTTGGCTGAAGCGAAAAGACGCGCTGATGAGCTGGAGCGGCTCTTATGCAAGATTTATGAAGACAAGCTCCTTGGCCGACTGGCAGAAAGCCGCTATGCCGTGCTGGATGAGCGGTACGCCAACGAGCAGGAACAGCTGATCCGGGAAATCGAAACGCTGGAAGCGACGATTGCGGCGTATGAGAACCGTCAGCAGTCATCAGAACGGTTCATTGCCCTGCTTGATAAATATGAACGTTTTGACCCCCTGACCACAACTATGCTCAACGAGTTTGTGGAAAAAATCCTCGTCCACGAACGCGCCCGCAAGGGCAGTGTGGAAACCACGCAGGAGGTTGAGATCTACTTCAAATTTATCGGTAAATATGTGCCGCCTCACTTTGGTGAAATGAAACTCACTCCGGAAGAAGCGGAAGCCTTGCGTAAGCGGGAGGAGCGCAAGGACAAGCTTCATCAGGCGTACTTGCGGCGCAAGGCCAGCGGAGCGCAAAAGAAATACGAAGATAAGGTCAGAGCAAAGAAAAAAGCTGAAAGGGAGGCAAAGAGCGCAGCCCTCCGAGCCGACGCCATCGCAAGGGGCATATTCATCCCCGTCAGTCAGTTGCCCACGTCGGCGCCCCGGAGAGCGACGGTCCAAAATCGCCCTGCAATTTGAGAAAACATCATCAGGAGGAATGAAACGTGAACAGGTTCACCTATACCCGCGTTGGCGTCTATTGGATTCCCGAGCTGAAGCTGACGGAACAGTCGCTGCATCCTATCGGTAAGTACGGACGTATGCGGCGGCGGTATTTGAAGGAGTGCCGACCCATGCTGTACAGCCACCTCATCCTGACAGAGAGGCTCCATCCGCACCTGGTTGAAACCGACGAGGCGGCAAATCGGCGTATGGAGTTGCTGATGCCAAAGCTGGCCAGGGATGCAGGCGTGACCGAGCGGCTGAAAGCCAGCGATCCCATGGCATGGGTGGGAAGGATGAATGCATTGAGGGCTCAGGTGGAGGAAATCATCCTGCATGAGTTAATCATGGAGTGAAGCGCGAATCCCTATAGACGCTGTCCCGAATCCGGCGCGGTGAGCATCAGGCTGGATTCGGGACAGCTGACTAATAACTGATACCCGGCTGGACACCATATGATCAAACTATACCTGACAACATTCAAGTTGGCATTCACATCATGATTTGTACATTTCGCGCCAAAGCTGCCATCGCTATATCAAGCCGAGCGCTGACAATCGCTCTTGTTTATACAGGATTTAAGCCCAGCACTTTCAACTTGGTGTCAGAAGTACTAAAGAACTTTTTAGCATTGAGATCAACCTGATTTGTGGTAATACTTATCATCTACCAACTCTTTATTTCAATTCCACCCATTCGTCCAGGTTGATCCACATCGCCGGACGGACGCCCAGGGTATATGTCTTGACCGGGTCGCTTGAAAATTTTCCGTCGTAGCGCACGCTATCCCCTTTTTTTCTATTGTTCGGGAAACAGAGCCACCAGCGGCATTCACCCTTTTCGTTGGTATAGGGCATCTCTTTGGACAGGGCATAGGGCGTTGCCTGGGCGGCACGGCCTTCAAGCTCTGGCCAGACAGCCTCTACATCCTCCCGGCACATCAAAAACACCTTGTCCTGCGTATTTCGTTTGCCCTTTCCGAGGTCAACATACCGCTGGGCTATGACCGCTTCCTCCTCCTGCGAAAAAGCCGTCTTCAGAAACTCGTCATTCAGCCAACGCCGTATTTCAGACGACTCCCATGTGGCTGTGTCGAATCTGCTGTATTTCATGGCATCCAGCGCATATTTGGACAGCACCATCGCGCGGGTTCCTTCCCGTTTGACAATGATCCATTCAATCGGCTCCACGCCATCAATGGAAGCGTTTCCCTGCCGGTAGCTTCCCAGCATGATCGACGTGCCAACCGTATAGTCAGCATACCTATCCAAATTTTCCTCCGGGACAGGCTGCATCAGCCCCTTCGCCGCATCCAGATCTACCCAGCAGGCAAGGCGGTAGCCAGCTTTTGACCAGTAGCCTCCCGCTTCACGTTCCAGCTCGCCTTCCTCGCTGATGCCACTGTGATGGATATACCGGTATGCAATTCCTTTAAAAAGAGCGGCAAGCTTCGGAACCCTCAAATACCATGCTGTAGTGGGTGTATCAGGAAAGTAATCTCCCAACCGAGCACGTTCTGTTGCATTCAAGCGGCTTAACCTCATGGCTGGTTCCGGCAGATACCGCTCCACCTCCGAATAGCTGAGAATAAAGATTTTATCCTGCGTATCGTTTCCCACCACACCTGCGTCCGACAGCGGATGGGGCTCCGCCTTGACCAAAGTCGTCAGGATCGCCTTTTGCTCCTCCGGCAAGAAGGCTTCATCGAGAAAGTCCGTGTTCAAGGAGTACCGCAGCTCGCTGTTTTCCCAATTGGTACGTCCGGCCCAGTTTATTCCTGATGATCCATCTCCTATATCATTTTGATTAATATTAATATAAGAATATCCCTCCTTACCCCAAAAGCGAATCACATCCCGCGTCAGCAGCAGCGCCCGGTTATCCTCCACCGCAATCACCTGCCAAGGAAGGGGATCCGGACCATTTGACAGGTCGTCATCATGCTCATAGCGGCCAAAGTATACCTCGCTTCCGACCGTGTATTCCTGCGCAGGGAACTCTGCGATAACGGTCTCTTCCGGCTGCACCAGCGGTGACTCCTGCATTTCCGCCTCCTGCGAAGCAGGCGGCGTTTCCTGCGCCACAAGCGGTATCTCAGGATTCGTATAGACAAACGTCACGCTGTGATAGCATTCTCCATCCCACTCATACAGCGTATGCTCAATATCCATGGCCTCGTCACAGTAGCGTGCGTGCCGCAGCGTTTTACCGCCGTCGGTTTCAACCATCATCATTTGCAGCATCATGTAGTCCCCATAGGCATCCGACTTTTCCAGAGGATCATACAGCTTATCCAGCAAAGCCGCTACGGTTTCAAACTGTTCCTCGTGCTGTGCCTGCCCGACACCTTCGCCAAACGTGTATGTGGCCACCGTCAGCTGTTTCGTTTCCATGTCCACGTCAACGGCAAAGCTGCACCCCGGTATCCCCAGGAACGTGAGGCCAGTTTCCCGACTGGCTTCACAGACCTGCCCGAACGCGTTCTCCCCGGGCAGTGCATAGGCCGTTTCCAGAGATGGAAAAAAGAATGCGCCATCCGCTGTGAGGCTGTTTGCCCCTTCTTCCCCTGATGCCGCAGAGACGCTTAAAAAAAGGATCAGCAGACAGAGGACAACCCTTTTGACTTTGCTACGCATATCATGATCCCTCTTCCGTGGTTATTCTTTCTATGCCAGTATTATAGCATGTCACTATAGAAAAAACCATATAAGACTTTGATTGACAAGGCTATTCTGTTATAATGATGATAACAATGTGGTTGGGAGGTCTGTGCTATGAAACGGGGAGTTCGTTTTCTGTGCCTGTTAACGTCTCTAATGCTCTTTGCCGCATCTGCAATGGCGGATGATTTGAGCGAAGCAAGGCGTCTGCTTGAAGAAGGTAAGTATCAGCAGGCATTGGATGCCGTGGATCAAAATGGCGATACGATGGAAGGGTATCGCTACAAAATGTATATCAAAGCCGTGGAGTTAGGCGAAAATAATCAATTCGACCTTGCCATAAACAGCTTTCAGCAGCTGAACGGCTATATTGACAGTGAATTCATGATCCAGTATTATCATGCACGTAAGCTGGAATATAGTCAGAATTATGAAGAAGCCGCGCAGCTTTTTGCACAGATTGGCGCTTTCCGTGACAGTGCGGCGCATTATGCTTCGTGTATGGATCAAATGCTTGACCGCGACTATGCCGCTGCATTAAGCCAGCTCGACGCAAGCGCGCAAATCACAGAATCGCAGGCGCTGAAGTTGTTTGCAGATCTGGCGGATAAACGCTATTCAAACGATGCAAATAAGATGCTTGATCAGATCTTTGCAACCGCTACAGCCGCCTATGCGGAAGGAAATCGCTCTTTTTCCTTCTCGCTACTCTCACTTTTGGCTTCGCACGGATACGCTAACGCTGAAGCAAGCCGCATTGAATGGATATATCAGTACGCTCTGGAACTAATGTCAGGGCAGAACCATGCGGATTATCGGCAGGCGGAAGGATATCTGAGGGAAGCCATATCCGCCGGATATGCGGATGCATCGGAGAAGCTGCTTGAATGCCAGTATCAGATGGCGCTGCTGGCAGATCAGGAATCGGATTTTGCTTCTGCTTATGAAGGCTTTAAGGCCCTCGGCGACTATGGAGATAGTCAGGAGCGAGTGGCTGCGTATGACGCGGCTTATGCTGCCGCTGGCCAGCTTTATCAGAACGGACAGTATGCGGAGGCAGTCGCCGCTTTTGAAGCGCTTGGCAACCTGTTGGATTCCGCAAATAATGGAAAGATCGCTTGGTACGCACAGGCCGAAGCACTGCTCGCGCAGGGTAAATACGATGCGGCCAGCGAAGCATTTGCGCGCGCGGGAGACTATAAGGACGCCAGCTCCCGCATTCTGGAGCCTTACTATGTTCAGGCCGAGGCGCTGCTTGCACAGGGTGAATATGACGCCGCAAGCGAAGCGTTTGCGCGTGCGGGGAATTATAAGGACGCGATCTCCCGGATTCTGGAACCTTACTATGTTCAGGCTGAAACGTTGCTTGCACAGGGCGAATATGACGCGGCCAGCGAGGCGTTTCAGCGTGCAGCTGATCATGAGCAGGCCGCCGTGCTTGTCCTCTCTCCGCGCTATTACTCGCAGGCGGAAGAATTGCAAAACAACGGTCAATATCTTGAAGCAGCACAGATGTTTGAGCAAGCCGGAGCTTATGAAGACGCAGCCGCGCGGGCGAATCAATGCCTGTATGCGTATGCTGACTCTCTGTTAGCCGAGGGACAGTACGACGCAGCACGCACGCAGTTTTCCACCCTTGCAAATTATGCAGACGCAGCCGACCGCATCTCAGAGGCTTATTATCTTGAAGGGAAAGAATGGCTGACGGATAATCAATTCGAAAAGGCAAGAGAATCCTTTGAAAAGGCCAACGGTTATGGCGACGCTTCCGAAAGAATAAAGGAGGCATATTACAGGCAGGCTGAATCGTTCTTGCAGTCAGACCGCTATGAGGAGGCAAGCGCCGCTTTCCGCAGCGCCGGCGACTTCAAGGATGCTGCCGATCGGGTGAACGAGCCATACAATAAGCAGATTGCCGCCTTGCTTGCTGAGGAACGTTACGAGGATGTGCAGAAGGTGCTTTCAAAGGCTGACATTTATACGGATGCCTCTGAACGCAGTCTGGAAGTTTACTATATACAGGCTGAGGCTCTGCTCGCACAGGGAAATGAAGATGCTGCCATCGAGGCGTTCTCGAAGGCAGAGGGGTATGCTGATGCTGCGGAGCGAATTTCTGCCATTTACCGTTCACAGGCACAGCGATACCTGGATCAGGGCGAATACGAGCTTTCTATGGCTGCTTTTGCAAAGGCGGGAAATGATGAAGAGTCGCACGAATGGAATGCACAGGTTCATTACAAAAATGCCGAGGCTCTGCTTGCGGAAGGTAGATATGAGGAAGCTATACAGCATTTTACGCTTGCCGGAAATTATCAGGATGCATCCATTCGCGTATCAATGGCCTACTATGAGATGGCCAACCATTTTGTAGAAAATGGGCAGTATCCTGAAGCAATTCAGGCATACCGTCAAGCTGGGAACAACACGATTGCCCAGATGCGTCTTTCCGATACTTGCTATGCCTACGGCGAAATACTTCTCTCAGAGAACAAGGAAGAGGAGGCGCTTGCTGCTTATATAGACGCAGGCGAACATGCTGAGGCACAGCAGCGTATACGCGAAATTATGTATCAGCGTGCTTCAAATGCTCTGGCGCAGGGCAGACAGAACGAAGCAGCACTGCTTTTCCGCCGCGCAACAGGTTACAAGGATGCCCAGCTGCAAGCGTTGCAATTAATGAAAGATAGTCTTCTTGCTGCAGGTTCATCCCATAGCGCCGCGCTCAGGACAGATGGAACTGTTTTGTCTGCCGGGGCCAACGACTATGGTCAGAGCGAAGTCGCAGAATGGACCGAAATTGTCGCAATTTCAGCTTCCCCCGGTCATACCGTCGGTTTAAAAGCAGATGGAACTGTGGTTGCTGCAGGGTTGAATGTCCACAGGCAATGTGAAGTTTCCGACTGGTCAGACATCATCGCAATTTCTGCCGCATTCGATCATACTATCGCGCTTAAAGCGGACGGAACGGCTATCGCCTGCGGAAAAAACGAGGATGGACAATGTAACGTAGGACAATGGAATAATCTTATAGCCATATCGTCAGCTGATGGTCACTCAGTTGGTCTGATGCCAAATGGAACCGTAAAAGCTGTCGGTAGCAACGAGCAGGGGCAATGCAACGTGTCAGAATGGACCGACATTATAGCCATAGCGGCAGGAAAAGGCTACACCGTTGGTCTTAAGCGAGATGGCACGGTCCTGACCACCGGGCTAATTGACGTATCCACATGGACGGATATTGTAGCCGTATCTGCTTCGGATACACATCTAGTAGGCCTGAAAACGGATGGCACGGTCATCGCTTCTGGTGACAATAAAGAGGGAGCCTGTAATGTAGGGCGGTGGAAGAACATCATATCCGTCTGTGCTGGAAATGGATTTACGATTGGGCTCACCGAAAAAGGCAAAGTGTCTGGCGTCGGAAATAATGATGACGGACAATGCAAGACCAGCGGTTGGAAGAGTGTCGGAAATTACATTCCCGGTCTTGAGCCACAATAAAATCGCTTCTGTTTCATTTAAGTCGGGCGTTCAGGCCCGACTTTTCATATATTTATACGTTACTGAATGGTGCTACGAATGTGAGGAAAAAGTTGAAACTATATGTATATTTATCAGCAACGTGCATCATTGCTACACGACAAATTGACAGAACTCAAATAGAAGTATGGGAATATCTCATCTAAGCGTAATCCATCATAATACCTGCTGAAGTATTTGTATCCGTTTTGATAAAACTCAATAGCAGACCTTAACAGCACCATCCAAAGTCGCAACGAATACAAATTGATTTACTGCAGCGAAGGATTATTCCAGCAACTGCTCTTCGGGAAATACGTACCGTATCAAGGCGGTTTTTGACGCGGATGGTCATACCAAAACGACGTACTCCAACTCGATCAGCTATTGATTTATGGAAAGCAAAGACTATTCCGTTCAGCGCAGCGTTGAGTCTATCTTCGCTGCGTTTTCTTTTGCCCGGTTCTTTTAAGAAAGTATGATTGTCACCGCAACTTTTTTAATTCTTGTGCGCTTAATATAGTGAAAGGGAATATAAGAAAGGAGTTGATTCCTTTGGGCAGTAGCACCTCGTCGTTCATGACAGGGTGCAGCGACATCACGAAGTACAACAATGCATGGTTTGTTCGATACAATGAGGACACGAGCAACATAACGCCGACACATCGCGCTGTGGTACGCATCCACATAAGGAACACAACCAATCACCCCCAAATTGGTGTATGACAGCCCATACGAAAGAGACCGTCCGTACAATACAGGCTATACAAGTAAGGTGACCGGCGTTTCTTTCAGAGCACGGTTGGATGATCGGGATTCTGGAACGCTCGAATTCCATGGATACTATTATCATTCTTATTAAAGCATAAGATAGCTCAAATACTCATAAGCAGCATGCTGTTTGCATGGGGTAAGAGCCTTCTTACCCCATGCAATATAGCGTTTATCCGTGTGGGAAGGATGACAGTCTATGAAAAAATTTTTTGCCGGATTATTCATTGCAGTATTATGCATTGCTCTTATTGTTCTCGCTTACGCAGAGGAAGAAAGCGCCCCCTGTTATACACCCGTTTTAATGGATTGGGACGCAAAAGACGGAAAAGATCTGGAGCAAAAGATTTTGGAGTATTGGAGAACAAATGCACCGGGCTGGGAGGCCGGGTTATATACGCCTCAAAAGCGTTCCATGACCTTCCGTCTTGGCGGAACAACAGAAGAACTGATCAAAGACTACAGAAATTGGGATATCGCTATTGTTTCCTCCAAAGAAGTGGATTTGCAAAAGCTGGCGGACGAAGGCGTGGTGATCAGTTGCGCTTATAATCCCAGCCTTGGTCTAAGCCTGCACCACTCGCTTCTGCCTGAAGCGGTGCGGAAAAAACTGCCCATCCACCCTCTCTATGATTATATGGCTTACTGCTATGATTACAACCCGCAAACCGACGAGGCGATCTTTCTGGTTTGTAACGAAAAGAGACGACCCGCAGGTTCTCGGGAGAGCTGGGTAATGCAGATATTGAAGAAACGCGGCCCGGATCGAACGCGCGCGTTGGAGGGTATCTGCCGTGTGAATGATTGGACACAGATGGGTGTTCCGCCTTGCACGGTGGATGAGCTGCTGCAAATGCAGAACGACTGGGATTGGGCTAGCCTCAGGATTGACGAAACGGACAGGCTGGAAGCCCTCGACCAGGAAGGGCTTCTCTATGATTTTTCGCAAGATTCATACTGGGTTGGCCGGGAGCCAGCCTGGCAGGAGCCTAAGGGGCTATTCAGCGCAGACGGCAGGATGATTGGGATTCCTTACAATCCCATCATAACTGGAGAATATGAGCCAAACACGATTCTGGTATTTATCGTAAATGCAAAAAGCGCACATTCATTGCGGGCGCTGGAGTATGCAAAGCACTTCGTGAAATCATATGAATGGGTATACAACGTTATCGAAACCGGTTGGAGCGATCCTGATATTGAAAAAAAGTATGGCGAGCACTCCATTTGCATTTACAAAGACGAGGTGGATTGGTAACTTTTCAAGACTGTCCGGATTCGCACAAAGTGCGCTTTACGGAGCTTCATGGTTCATTTTGCCGCTTATGATCTCGAATGTGCCAACGGCGTAACGCCAGGAGGAAGAAGCACTTGAAGTATTGTTTTGGAAAGAGAATATGCGCCCTGCTGGCGTTCGCCCTGAGCCTGACGGTTCTTTTTTCCGCTATGGGCGAAACCAATCTGTACCTGGGCGGGGCCGATAAGAACAGCGCAGAATACAAGCTGTTTACCCAGAATCATCCTGAGCTCACCGTTGATACGGAAACCAACATCTACCTCTCTACGGACGAAATCATCAGCGCTTTTCTTACAGGCGAATTTCCTTTCGATACTTTCGTCATGACCAGCAGCGGCTTTGATCTCAACCGAATGTTTTCCAAGGGATACTGCTCGCCTCTCTCCGGCAGCGCTGTGCTGACTGAAAAACTGAGCGAGATGTATGAACCCATTCAACGGTTGCTCACCCATGACGGCAATATCTATGGCGCGCCCTTCCATTGCTATGTGGGCTACTATACCTATTGTCCGGATGCGTGGGCCGAAGCTGGCCTTACTGCGGAGGACGTTCCCACCTCTTTTGTGGAATATCTGGATTTTCTGGAGGCGTGGGCAGAGCATATCCGGGATAACCCGGAAGACGATATCAGCGTTTCCAACGCCTTTGACAGTGAACAGTACGGTGAACATAGCTACATAAGCTACTTGGTAGACCGTCTGATCACCAACCATATCATGCAGTGCAATTACGCAGGGGAACCCCTCCGCTTTGATACGCCCCTGTTTCGGGAGCTGCTGGAACGCTGCCAAAGCATTGGTACGGACTTGTATCTGTATGAGCCGGAGCAAAAGGCTGACCTGGCGCTCTTTGAGGACCTGTATGGGATGCGTGAGTTAAAACACCTGGTTCCCCTTCGCCTCACGAGTGATCAGCCTGTTCTTATCAAGGCGACGCTGTATACAGCCTTTCTGAACGTGCGCAGCCAACACCAGGCTCTTGCCACGGAATATTTGGAGGACTGTGTGACCTGCACCGCTCCGGAGTTTGGCGCATACCTGTACCGCGATGCCGAGCCTGTGGAAGATCCTGAATTTGTCCGTTCTATGGAGGCGGTACAAAAGGAGATTCAGACGCTTGAGCAACGACTGGCCGCTTCAGAGAACATGGAGCCGTTGGAACGAAATTCCCTAAGCAGCCAGTTGGAGCAGAAGAAAAAGGATTTTGAGGCTATGGCCGTTTCCGAGCAGCGCTACCTTATCTCCGAAAACGACCTAAACCTGTATCGCACCTATGGTGAAAACCTCTATTTCCAACCTCCCAGCATCTTTGACCCCTCCACCGAGGAAGGGCAGAACGTGAAGCAATTGCGGGACAGGTTCTGCACAGGCAGTTTGACCATGGAACAGTTCATAGGTCAATTGGATCAACTGGCGTGGATTCTTGAAATGGAAGATCGGCATTTTTAACGCAAAAGGAGAGGTATGCATGAACGATTTCTGCCGGAGGGCATTGCGATTAGCAGTGTGTATCCTGCTCTGTATACCTATAACCGTTTCTTCGGCCACACAAATCTCCACACACGATCGTAGCCAGATTGCCCGATATCTGAAACCATAGGATGTATTCTCTGCAAGGGAATTATGTTCAGCCTTGAGCTCTTGAGGTCTCCAATTTAAAATAAGCAAAGACTTTTGTGGCCTTTAAGAAAACATTTTTGTGAGCGAAGTGGCGTGGTTTAGCATGACCTTAACAGCACCATCCAAAGTCGCAACGAATGCAAATCGCTATACTGCATCGAAGAATTATTCCAGCAGTTGTTCCTCAGGAAACACCTATCGTATCAAGGCAGTTTTTGACGCGGATGGTTATACCAAAACGGCGTACTCCAACTCGATCAGCTATTGATTTATGGAAAGCAAAGGCTATTCCGTTCAGCGCAGCGTTGAGTCTATCTTCGCTGCGTTTTTTTGTCCGATCAACTAAAAAAGTTTGATTATCACCGCAACTTTTTTGAATCCCGCGCGCTTAATATAGTGAAAGGGAATAGACGAAAGGGGGTATTCCATTGGGCATAGCTTTGTTTTGGCTTCGGCTAGAAGCAAAGAAAGCCCTTGTAAAACAATGCCCGACAGCAACCATCGCATAGGCGATGAACGTTCTACAAGGACAACGTCACTATAGCGCAATCCGCGTTCATTTGCAATCGCCAAATCCGACACAACTGAAAGGAGAATTGTTATGAAGAAAACGCTGGCGTTTGTTATGATTTGTATGCTTGTTTTCGCCGCCTGTTCCGTTGCATCTGCATCTTGGGTGTCATATAGCGGAAAGTCGTTGCCTAAGATCTCTTCCGCCATTACGCCGAATGTAACGCTGGGTACGACCAATTCGAAGAGCAGCAGCACGCAATCAGGCCGGCACAAGCTTGAGACTTGCAAAGATTCGAGCGGCAACACCGTTACCAATACTCAGTGTGTGCGTATGTGGCGCGCAGATGGCACGTCCGTCACTGGGGAACTATGGCACAAAGCAGGAAAAACATATAGCATGGGTGTTGGTAGCACAACAATGATAAAAGGCAAGACCTATACTGTCAAGGCCAGAGGCAATACAGATAATGCCGGACAAGTAACTGTATCCGGTAAGATTGATGCCGATGGCGGAGATCCTATCTAAACCCGTTTTGGTTCGGTGCGGCTAAAAACCGCACCGAACCCTCGTTCTACGGCTTAGTGTCTCTTTGCGCAAAATACTTTTTGTTTAAACTGCACTACTTCGGAGGTGCGTTGATGAAACGGTTCCATTTCATTCGCTTCTTGTGTTGCACGTTTTGCTGCGCCCTATCCATCTTGCAGTGCTTTTCTTCACAAGCTGAACAGAGCCAATCCTATTCCACATTACGAACGGAATGTCCCGATGCTTTTCAATACAGCACGACCGTTGGAAATGCTGTGATCAATGTGGATGCGCCGATTCTCCTGCCCGACACACATTCCATACCGCTCTTACGCCTGCGGTGGATCATGTATGATGAAGCATACAATAACAGAAGGATTATTTCGGCTGGGAATACATCAGACCTCGCCATGCATAACAACATTTATTACTCGCGCTTTATCATTGCCAGCGATCAAGCTTCCGGCTCTGATATTTTGCCCGATGAAGCAGCCAACGCGCTGGAACAGCTACGTAAGGCCAATGGCATATCGGAGGATATTCGCATTTGGGCGCAATATGCCACCAGTGGGATGTATGCCATCCCCAACGGCTCTGCCACCGATGAAGCCGCATTTATGCGACAAAACAAGCCTGTAAAAGGCTACGAGAAAGGCATGTACATCGTAAGGGCGCGACAGTATCTTTTTGGCATCCCAATTTTCTTTACTTCCTATTTTCAATATAGCAATGAAAACGAACCAGAGGATCCCTGTCCGACCATTTCTCTGTCCTATTTAGATAAAGACAACTATCACTTGGAGTACAGCGTTGTTTCTGTGGAGAGCATCATCACAGAGAACGTAGCGTTAGCACCCTTTACGAAGATTTGTGATCAAATCAAACTCTTTATGGATCTGGGTCTTATCCATAGAATTGACAAAATCGAGCTGGGCTACATGTTGTATTATGAAAACGATGTACACGCGTCCACGCCGAGAGCGGAATACATCATGCTGGCCATTCCCACATGGACCATCTACGGCTATTTTAATTATGCTGCATTTTCGGGTGAAACAGAAACATTTAGAGAAGACAACAATGCGGATCAACGGATAATCAATGAAAAGGTGCGCGCGGTTTGGGGAAATGATTGTATGCGGATCGACGCCTTAACAGGTGACTTTGTCGATATGTCGGCAAACCCTGCGCCAAGAGTGTACCGTTTGACTGGAGATGAATGATTTGCATCAATATACACGCATTCCCTTGGGACGTGCCTTTGCTTTGAGCCTGCTTATCACCCTTTGCGGTCTGGTCGTCATTGAGATACCTGAAATGCTTCTGTTACCGCAGATATACGCCGACCGTAGCTACTATCCTTCCGCACTTCAATTCGTACTGGATCCCATTTATTTCGGAGGCTTCATCCTTGTTATTCCGCTTGCAGCAGCTCTGCCATATACGAATAGCTTTGTGATGCGCCTGAAAACCGGCAACTGGTATTATGCCATGATCCGTTGCGGGAAAAAACGTTATCTTCAAAAGGAGTGCTTAAGCGCCTTCATACGGGGTGGAGGTGGCGTTGCGCTGGGCTTTGTGACTTACACAATCCTATGCAACATGCTCTTTCTGCCATCCAATCCGCAGAAATATACCTCTCATATCCTTCCATTCGATGATACCATCTACGAGCAAATGTATCAATCAGCTGGCGGCATACCCATGTACTTGTATCTAACAACCGTTCTCTTCCTGTGTGCAGGCTGTTGGTCGCTCGTCGCGCTGGCAACGGCGGTCTGGATGCCCGATCCGCTCATCGCCGTCACAGCGCCTTTGATTCTATACTACCTTTGGCTTTGGGGTGGTGTGCGCCAAACATGGCTGGTTACTGCTATATCGCCAACAGCATTGTTCAACGACCAGCTAACGCTTCCTAAAATGCTGGGTGCGATGGTGCAATATCTAACGCTGGGCGTTGCTTCAGACGCGCTGTTTCGCATAGGTGCAAAAAGGAGGATGACCCATGCGCAATAGCATCAAACATGTCTTGCTCGCTGCATACACAAACAGTGTGACGTGGATACGCTCACCACGCGTATGGTTTGTGCTGCTGATTCAATGCATTATGTGCTATGGCGGCCTTTATGAGCTTGGCAATTCGTTGCATCAATTTGGATGGAAGATTACACCCGTTGAATGCTTTCTCTTTATTGCCTCTCGGCAAAGGTTGCTAACAGGTACGCTTTTCTTGGTCTTCATTAGTGAAATACCGCCCCAATGCGGATTCCACCATTTTCAATGGATCCGAACAACCCGAAGCTGCTGGGTATATGGCTGCGCGCTATATTGCTACTTGATGGTGCTTGTCATGCTACTTTCACTAACAGTCGTGAGCTGCCTTTCCTTTGCCGGACATCTACAATGGAGTACGCAATGGAGCGACTCACTTCGCGTGGCGAAGGGGATTCCCGAAAGCATGTCCATCATTCCGGCGGTAATTCGTTCCCGCTTCTCGCCCGTCGGCGCGTATTTTGCATTTGTATTGCTAACAGGAAGCTACTGGTTGCTTATGGCGCTGATCGTAATGCTCGCGGCATTTGCAAAGAATGCGCAGGTAGGACTGTCTGTTACAATGGTGATTCAGCTTCTGCCGTGGATTGTCAACACCTTTACGACGCTTCAGGAAAGCACATGGTTTCCCGTATACTATTCCGATATTTTCATGTTGAAATATGCAACGTCGGGCGTGGAAACCTTTTGGCAGTGCGCTGTAGCTTTTTTTATGGCGAATGCCTTACTTGTTATAATGATGCGGCTGTGCATCCGCAAATCACCGCTTTTTGCTGATTCTACATATAGACAGTAGGAGGAATAAGCATGAATCACATTGAGGTTCGGGCCGTTACCAAAACATTCGATAGACATACTGTGCTTGATAATGTAAGCCTTAGCGTAGCCAAAGGGCGCTGTATTGGACTAGTCGGTGCGAACGGTAGCGGGAAAACGATGCTGATGCGTTGCATATGCGGCTTTGTGCTTCCCGACAAAGGTGAGGTGTATGTAGACGGAAAGCAAATAGGTAAGGACGTCGATTTCTCTCCTTGTACGGGTATTGTGATCGAAGCACCAGGCTTTTTACCCGTGTATTCAGGCTTGACTAATTTAGCCATTCTCATGGCCTATTGTACAAAAAAGAAAGAATGTGACCTTGGTGCAATTATGCGCAGCGTAGGGCTTGAGCCGAATGATAGACGACCGCTGCGAAAGTATTCGATGGGTATGAGACAAAGGCTTGGCATTGCGCAGGCAATCATGGACGCACCCGATATTTTGATCCTTGATGAACCGTTCAATAGTCTTGATAAAGATGGTGTCAAGGAAATAGCTGCTTTGCTTCTTTCGCTTAAGCATCAAGGCAAGACCATGATCCTTGCCAGTCACCATTCCGATGATATCGATCTGCTTTGTGACGAGGTATATGAGATGGAAAGTGGCAAAATCAGCAAACAAACAGGAGGATCCAGCAAATGAAGAAAATAGTAATATGGTTGTTGGTATGGTTGCTATGTATAAACCTATGTGTGGGTATTGCGGTCGCTGAAGCAGTTATGATCCCTAATGTCCTGGAAGGTTTTGAAGAAAACGAAAGCATTTTGGATATTTGCTGGGTAAACGACACACTTTACATCCTCGGAAACGAAGCAATTTATAGCTGGCGTTTCGGAGACGAGCGGGTCCAGCTCTATTGGCAGCAACCAGAGATCGACGCATATCGCTATCTGGAAACGCCGCCCGAAGCCGCAGACAAGCACGCCTTGTGGGAACAGGCAGTTGAATTTCTTGTGACAGACGGAGTATCGCTCTATGCGTGGCAACCGTACAGTGCTCAGCTCTTTGAGGTGCAAGCGCAGGGTTTGACTCTTGCCGCCGAGATACCTCTCTCCGTATTGACCTATAATAATGAAGGAAATACCATCCGTCGGGAGCAATACCAGGTCGCTATGCAGGGTGAACGGTTGCTGCTATTGTTGGGGACGGACGATTCATCAGACTGGACAAAAACGGAATTGATCGGCTTTGATTTGCCAACTGCGGAATTAAAGAGTTTATCAACCGAACCACTTGTACAATTTGCAGTTGCGGATCAGACCAAACTGTTCATCTGCCAACGAGATGATGAAAACAGTCAATATACATTCCATTACATGAATACCGAGACTGGCGAAATATATCCTCTTTTTTTCACACAGAGCATGGAGCGTTCATTAGGCAGCATGAGCTGTTGGCGTGGTCAGGCATTGCAATGCAGTGATGGGCAAATTACGGGGTATGATGTCGCGGGCACGCCGCAGACAATGGCCTATGTGCCTGTATACGATGCATGCAAAACGTTTTGCAGCGCAAAGGGTTTGTGCGCCGTTTCTACCTTCAATACCGTGTTTCTTCGCGATTTGTCGCAGCCTGCACACGAGACTGAGCTACGTGTGATGGGCTCTATCCCATCACACGCGCTGCTCCGCTTCTCCTTGGAGAACCCTGATATTGCTGTTATCACTTTGCCCCAAAGCACTCAGGACGCCTTCGTGCAGTCTGTTCTATCCGCTAACAGCGATGTGGACATCTATGTAGTCCAAGCCCCGGGCGTATATGCACAGTTGCGCGAAAAGGGATACTTAGCTACGCTTGACGCGTCCTCTATGCTCACAGAGCAAGCGAAAATGCTGTATCCGAGCATTCAAGAGGCGATCATTGCCAATGGGCAGCTGATGGCGTTTCCCATTGCCATTAGCGCAGAGAGTTGGACACTAAACCAAACGCTATGGGATCGTTTCGAGCTAGGTGATGTGCCTGCCACATATGCGGAACTGCTCGACATGATGCTGCTTTGGCAGGACGAATATGCAGATGAATACCCTGATTATACATTGATCGACCTGTATGGTGGTGTAGCGGGTTGCATCCGGTTACTGGTAAAGGAATACATTTTGCAATGCAATACTGAGTTTCCTGATTTTAGAAACGAGGTGTTCCGAAATGCTATGCTTGCGGTTCTCGCACATCAAAACGTGCTTAACGCGAACAAGGAGAACTACGGCATGCCATTGATCTATACCTATGAGCAAGGCCTTGGTGTCGCGTATAACGATGATGAGCAAACGCGCATGATGCTCATGCCAGCCATTTCTGTCAACGAACAACAAAGGTTAAGCGGTACTTTGACGCTGCTAACGATGAGTAGCAAGAGTACTCAACAACCTGCTGCCCTGCGTCTGATCGAATATTGTGTCGAGCACTTAGATGAGCAGACACAATACATGATGATGCCAGCCTTAAACGAGCCACTCCGCGAAACAGATCACGAGAAACGCCTGGCCGAATTACAAGCAGAAAAGGCAACGTTACAAACACGTCTTGCCGCCGCTGATGAAATGGCAGCTGCCGAACTGTCGGAAGCACTTGCGCAGGTGGATGCCCGTATTGTCGCTGAAGAGGAGTCTTGGAAGATTTCTCCCGAAAGTATAGAAAACTACCGTGCGATTGCAAATCATCTTGTCATTCCTTATGCTTCGCCATTTTTGGGTAACGATACGGGACTTGACGCGTTTGAGACAGTCATCGACGCAGCTTGGGGGCAACTGTTGGATGAGACTAAATTAAACAAGTTTCTTGACAATTTAAATCGCATATCCCGTATGATCATGCTGGAGAGCGAATAGAGGCGACTGATTGAAATAATAGAATAGATCATGATATAAAAAATAGTGATGATATGTTCGCATGATTCGAATCATATCACTTCTACTAACACCCGACTGTGCTAGTCGGGTGTTTTCTCCACGAATGTTTTTTTCCGATGTCGCTCACCGCCCACTTTCCTTTTGGATTTGTTATCTGAAAGGAGAGAGAAAAGTGAAAATCACCATTCGGTACGGTGAGCAACTGTTCATTGTTGATGTCTCGGAAAACATTTATCTGGCACTGGATGAAAACCGCCGCAAGGCTGAAAACTTGTATCATGAAAAGCGCCGCCATTGGGATGCGCGCGCCTTCGATGAAGGCATCATAGCGAAGGAAAGTCACCATCACAGCATCTATATGGAAACGCCGAAGGAAACGTACTTCCGAAAAGAAAAGTTCAAAGCGGTCTATGAAACGCTCGCGACCTGTACCCCCATACAGCGCGAGCGTTTTTTATTGTACGCTTTGGACGGTTTGAGCTTTGCGGAGATCGCCCGCCAGCAGGGCTGCTCCAAGTATGCCGTAAGAGATTCAGTGGAAGCCGTTCGACAAAAAATACAGAAACTTTTGATGGACTACCCCCACGAAAGCCCACTTTCTGGCTATTAAGTGAAGGCCTTTGAATCCGGAGCAATCATACGAAGGAGGACGATCATGCCCATCATCAACCTGAGGAGTCAATATCCCCATCTTTCGGAGGATATCTTCATGGAAATCTCCGACCCGATCTTCGAGGTATATGACCATTCCCGCAAGCAAATCAACAATTATGATCGCAGGGCGCGCTACCATCGTGCATTTTACTCACTGGACGTTGGCGACGGCATAGAAACTCATGCCGTTTCACGCGTGCCGTCGCCGGAGGAGCTATGGATGCGGAAACTGGAGAAGGAACAGCTTCGGGAGGCACTTGAGCATTTGCCGCCGGTGCGGTCGCGGCGCATCTACGCTTACTTTATGTTGGGTATGAAAATGGTTGGCACCGCCAGGATAGAGGGCGTTTCTCGTACAAGTGTGAGCCAGTCCATCCGAAGCGGTTTGAAGAACCTAAAACGATATTTCAAGATACGTTTCAAGCAAACAGAGATGGAGTGACGGTATGAAAGAGTCAGGAAGGATTAAGACCGAAAAGGAACGGAGGGAAAAAGAAATCCGGCAGCTTGAGAATCGTCAGAAGATACTTTTGAACAAGCAGCACGATGCGCAGCGTCGGCTCCGCACCCGCCGTCTGATTGAACGCGGGGCCATTTTGGATGGTGTTTTACCGCTGACTCCTGACCTTCCCGGCGAAGAGGTCAAAGCGTTCCTGATTGCCCTGTCCCATCTTCCGGGAGCGGCGGAACTAGCCGATAAAATACCTGGATCCGGGGACAAGCCATAAGTCCCTTGTTTGCAAGGGCGCACTTATACACCGTTGCCGGTGTTGTGCGCCCTGCCGGGAGCTGCCAGCTTACTGCGTCCACGATGGGGCGCTACGCTCCCCAAACCCCTCGTCGTCGCAAAGTACGCTTTGTTCCGTTTCCGCCTTGCGGCGAAAACTGCACACGCTCCCTTGCTCCTCCGCTCCCCACGAAAACCGCTTCGCTGGGTTTCCGTGGGGACCCCAAAGTTATCCGCAAAGCCAAACACCCGCTTCGCATCTGTTCGGTTCCACGGAGCCTAAATCCCTTCACAGAAAAGAGGTGCGTGTTATCGCTATCTGCCATGTCCCCATCAAAATTATCCAGCGCAGCAAGGGCAAATCCGCCGTTGCCGCAGCCGCCTATCGCAGCGGCACCAAACTGACAAATGAGTGGGACGGTCTGACCCATGACTACACCCACAAGGGCGGCGTTGTCCATGCGGAAATTATGCTGCCTGCCCACGCCCCGCCGGAATTTGCAGATCGCTCCACTCTCTGGAACAGTGTGGAGCAGATCGAGAAAGCAAGGGACAGCCAGCTCGCCCGCGAGGTGGAAGTGTCCCTGCCCCGTGAACTGACACCAGAGCAGCAGCTTGCCCTTGTCCGGGCCTATGTGAAGGACAACTTTGTTGCCGCCGGTATGTGCGCAGACTTCGCACTCCATGACAAAGGGGACGGAAATCCCCATGCCCATATTCTGCTGACCATCCGCCTGCTGAAAGAAAATGGCGAGTGGAGCGCAAAGTGCCGCAAGGTCTACGATCTGGACGAGCGCGGCCAGCGTATCCCAAACGGTAAAGGGGGCTGGAAGAATCACCGAGAGGACACCACCGACTGGAATGACAAAGGAAAAGCTGAAGCCTGGCGGGCGGCGTGGGCGGACTACACCAACCGGGCATTGGAGGCAGCGGGAAGGCCAGAGCGTATCGACCACCGCAGCTACAAACGGCAGGGCTTAGATAAAATCCCTAATGTCCACATGGGCGTAGCTGCTACCCGCATGGAGCGCCGAGGAATTGCAACCGAAAAAGGTAATCTCAACCGCCAGATTGCCGCCGACAACAAGCTCCTGAAAGAGATTAAGGCTCGCATTACCCGACTTTACAACTGGTCTAAGGCCGAGGCGGAGAAGCCGGAGGGCCAGCAGCCCAGCATGATTGACTTGTGGGAGACCCAGCAGCAGCTCAAGCGGCCTGACACCCGCACCGGCAAAATCCGGGCTTTGCAGGAGAGCGCCGCCCTGTTCAGCTTTATGCAGGCAAACGGGATCAAGACCATGCAGCAGCTCCACGATAAAATCTCCGATATGAACAGCAGCTACTATGACCTGCGGGGGAAAATCGTCAAAGCCGAGCGCCGGATCGCCACCCTCACCGAGCGCGGGGAGATGTGGGCGCAGTACAACAAGTACAAGCCCATCCGCAAGCAGCTTGCCAAGGTAAAGCCGGAGAAACGGGAAC
>OHPR01000311.1_pt1 | contig 21940 bp, 18 predicted proteins | sample 1577761 | NCBI WGS metagenome assembly OHPR01 (sample SAMEA3879537, study PRJEB24766) | human gut metagenome | biome: human-associated habitat; feature: feces | place: USA | collected 1985/1987 | reverse complement strand
CAGACCGATATCAGGGAAACTGCGTGAATAACTGATACTTGATGTTTTGGTATTCTGAGTCAACAACTGTGAATTATAAAGGTTGTTGATATTTGAGCGTTCGTAGCTACTGGTCGAGAAGTTTACACTGGCAGAGAAAGTACTGTTCGGACTCGCCTTGGCATCCTGGCGATGATTCCAGACAATCTTAAAGTCCTTGGCAACTGCATAATCCGGCATCCCTTTGTCCCCCGTCTTAGTGACCTGATAATCCGCTTGCAGCGTACCGGAGTATTTATATCGTTTATTATAGTTGGTCAATCCGGAAAGTCTCCACGAACCTTTGGTAAAGATATCTCCCGTCATTTTCAGGTCCATGATGTCACTGATAGCAAAATAATATCCGCCTTCTGCCAGACCGAAACCGCGACTGGAGTCGTCCATATAAGTCGGCATGATGAAACCGGAAGAATAGCTGCTGGAGAACGGGAAGAAAAAGAACGGAACAGCCAACGGCAAAGGTACATCTTCCACCACCAGATAAGCAGGTCCCGTCACTACATTCTTTTTAGGACGCACCTTGGCCCTTGTCAACTGCATATAGAAGTGAGGATGGTCATGGTGGTCACAAGTCGTATAGCGCCCATGCTCCATAAAAATTTCATCATTGGCCCCCTTCTTGGCTTTGCTTCCGGTCACGTATCCTTCCCCCTGTTGAGTTACGATTTCGGTGATTCCCGCTTTTTTAGTTTTGAAGTTATACCGGATAGTTTCCGTATCATAAGCGGTATCTCCCTCTTTAAATACAGGTTTACCTTTTTCCACTCCCAAAGAGTCTTTGATACCGTAGGCGTGCACCGTACTGCTATCCAGATTCATTGAAATAACTTCCGCTGCCAACTCTATATTCTGGTAATTAACTTTTCCGCTACCATACAACGTAGCGGCTCCGCCCAAAGTAAAAACTGTGGAGTCGTTAGATTCATAAATAACCGGTGCGTCGAGCGGTTGTTTCTTCTTAGCCGGTGCGATAGAGTCCATGCGTACCGTAACCGTATCTGCTTTCAATGAATCATTTCCGTGGAGGGAATCATTCTGTGCAGTATTGGGGGCAATCATTCCTCTTCTTCGACGTTGAGACGTAGCCTCATCGGGAAGCATCAGTAAGACAATCAGCAGTATAGATGATATAAGTATTTTTGCTTTCAATGGCGCCATTAACTAATAGTTTACGCTTGAAGTGGCAAAAGTACATAAACTTCACCAATTATGAGTTAGAATCTTCGTTATTTAATTATTTTTTAGTGCTATAAAAAGAGAGAACACCATCTGTCAAAACGGCTTAGGCCTTCTTCACCATATTTAGCAATACTATGACGGGCTTTCTCTACCGACTTTTCCTCGTCCAGGTGAGTCTTAGAAAAGAATTTATCGGCAAAGCAGATTAACTGTTCTTCCAGAGTTATGGGCAACATCTCGCGATGGGGTACAGGAAGCTGCTGGTCGACAATGTCCTGCAAGGATAGTCCGGCCCCTGTATGGCGTTCGCAAACCAGTGCATGCTGCGGGAAACCTTCTTCACGCAAGATTTCAGCTCCCAAATAACCGTGAGCTATATAAGGATGCGAACCGAAACACTGAATCGTAGGCGCATCGGTCTGAAAAATACCGATATCATGTAATAGGGCGGCTTCTTTCACGAAACTCCGGTTCAAACGTAGTTCGGGATGCGCATCCAGTATTTTCATGGCCTTTCCGGTCACAGAAAGACTGTGTATTACTAAGATTTGCCGCTGCTCCGTATTTTCCGGATAATACTTATCAATGATTTCGTATGGATTCATGTGCTCTATTTTTTGTTCTCTTGATGAGAAATTAATATTTTTGTGCAATATTACAAAAAATCACCGACATGAGAAATAGAACTTCCCTCATTCTTTTTTTTCTGTTTGTTACAGTCTTTCCTGAATGCATTAGCGGCAAAGTTGTCGCAGGCGCCGGACGCTTCGAACAATATCTGCCGTTCATTCAAGGCAAACGTGTCGGAATGGTGGTCAATCATACCTCTGTTGTAGGAACGGGGCAGACTCATTTGCTCGACACTCTGTTGAAACAGCATATCAACGTAGTCAAGGTATTTGCCCCCGAACATGGTTTCCGTGGAAATGCAGACGCGGGGGAGACTGTGAAAGACGGCAAAGATTCCCGCACCGGAGTCAGTATCGTCTCTCTTTATGGAAACAACAAAAAGCCGACTGCCGCCCAACTGAAAGACATCGACGTTATTTTATTCGATATTCAGGATGTGGGAGCACGTTTCTATACCTATATCAGCACAATGTACTACGTAATGGAAGCCTGTGCAGAAAACAATAAGGAAATGATTGTACTAGACCGGCCCAATCCGTGCGACTACGTAGAGGGTCCGATACTCAAACCGGCCTACCGGAGTTTTGTCGGTATGCTTCCTATCCCGGTACTCCACGGATGCACTATCGGCGAACTGGCACGAATGATTAACGGAGAAGGCTGGATTGCCCACAAGAAAAATCCTTGTTCATTAAAAGTAATTCCAACCACGGGTTGGATACACGGAGAACCCTATTCGCTTCCCATAAAGCCCTCTCCCAACCTGCCGAACGATCAGTCCATTCGCCTGTATGCGTCACTCTGCCCGTTTGAGGCTACCCGCGTCAGTGTAGGGCGGGGAACGACATTTCCTTTCCAAGTATTGGGCGCACCCAACAAGAAATACGGAGATTTTACTTTCACTCCCCGCTCTCTCCCCGGTTTTGACAAGAATCCGATGCACAAAAATGTAGTCTGCTACGGCGAAGACCTCCGGAACGCAGACGATGTGAACGGATTTACACTCCGCTATTTCCTGCATTTCTACCGTTTATCCGGCGAAGGTGCCGCTTTCTTCTCCCGTGCCCGGTGGTTTGACTTGCTCATGGGCACGGATAGTGTACGCAAAGCTATCCTCAGAGGCGGTTCGGAAGAGACTATCCGAAATAGTTGGCAAAAGGAATTACAGGATTACAAGAAGATGAGAAACAAATATCTTCTTTATGAATAAAAAACAAGTATCATACTTTCATTCTTTTTCATAAATCCCTTATAACTAAAGATATAAGTATGATAGATAACTATTATCTCCGGTATCTATCATACTTATACTATTAAAATGAAGTATCTATTTTACCTCCAAAGGTACGACATGATAATACGTACCATACGTTTTCCGTCTGGATTTCACCCCAAGCCGTTGCAAGATACGTCCGAAATAAGAAGCCTGTCTGGCAGAGAATGTCATCTTACTTGCTTTCTGAATCCGTCGCAGGATGTCGATAGCCAACAGCCATTCACCTTCCTCCTCTTCTTCTGCCCCACGATAATAAACCATAAATAGCTGTTCAATAGCGGGTGATTGTTCAAACTCACGATTGCTTTCCGTCATGATAGCCTCTTCTTCGGAGTCAAACCAATAACGTTCGTTATGATAAAGCAGTTCCAACGCCTGTGCATACAATTGTTCATAATCAATGGGACGCGACACATCTATGCCTCCCGTCATATAAATGCCGATGAAACGACGGCTACCGGAAGTATCTGTCAACAAATCCCGATGATTGCTTGTAGCGATGAACGAAGCATACCGGCGAAGTTCTTCCACCGCCGAAGCATTCGGACGGCGCGTGTTCACCACCGGTTTTTGCAGAATATGCTTCAGAAAAGCCTGCTGGGTGGGACTTATCTGGTCGAATTCATCCATATTAATAAGCAAAAAGCGATTCAGATACAACTCCGCATCCCGCTTCCGACTGAAATCAATGCTGTCCGTATAGTACGCCTGTAAAGCAGGAGGAAGAAGCATTCTGCAAAAAGTGGACTTCCGGTATGCCTGCGGGCCAATCAGCAAAGGCGAAGTGCTGTTCGCATGTCTTTTATCCATCCCCATCCAATGGGCAATCATGCTCAGGAACCATCGCCGGAACAACGGTGCCCAGTGCGGATTATCACAGGGAACGCGGTTAGCCAGTTCCAGAATCCGGTCTTTACCATCCCAGCGAGGCAAGTGGTACAAGAAATCCTCCACAGGATGATAGATAGGCACATGGTCGGAATCCAGATAACGGATGACATCCCTGTCCCACATTTTCACTCCTTCACACATGGCGTTCATCGTAATACTCGCCAATACCCGCTTGTCTACCGGGCGAAAATAGAAGTTGAAACTATGCCGTTCGCGATATTCCACCTCCGTGGTCAACGCATTGTATCGGAATTCATAACGACGCTTCATAAATTCATCCATCTGCATGGCGAAAAGCTGTTCGGCCGTCAAACTGCTCTTCTTTCCGAATCCTTTGGCGGTCCGGTATACACTTTTCACCGTTTCGCGAATCAGCAACTCGTCCGAAGGGAGCCTGTAATGCGCCTTCGTCCACCGCACGGTATCTTCTTCGGGAATACCCGCCCGGAAGCAATGCTCCGCCAGACACACCAGCAACGGTTGTATATCGTCTCCCTCCCGATATCCGTCCAGTTCCTCAAGCGCTCTGTTGAATGCAGCGGAGAAAAGCACCGACAACGCTTCATAGTTCTCATATCCGGGCGCCATTCGTTGCAAAGGAGAATCGGTTTCCCGCGTTCGCCTGATGAAAGCCGTTTCGGAGGGAAGGCTGACGGGCTGTTTCATATAAATGGGCATCGCTTCCGGATTGAAATAAAGTTCGGGATCGTACGTCAACCGACAATATTGTTCGAGCAACGGTTCTTTCAGTTCAATATCAAAAGGCAGTTGCGGCTGATAATATTTCACGGCCGTCTGATAAGCATGCGCATGAAAAAGCTCTACCTGCTCGCGTGAGACCGGCAAGCGATCGTCCGGATAAGTGAACCGTACCCATATTTTGACAGATTTACCGGAGGAGCCTGTGAAAGCGAGGAACGTTTGCGGAAACTCTTTGACTAATTCCTTTATCTCGTCGGCTTCCGTCCTTCCCGAAAGATGATTGACTTCCATCATCACTACGCCGTTATATTCGTTCAAAGTCATCACTCCTTCTTTACGGACAAAAGCTGCGGCAGGAATCACTTTGGGAACCTTACGCACCCCTTCAATCGAATTTCCCGGAAGAGTATATCTCAAAGCTTCCCTCATTTTGGAGACAGGTTGCGCCTTGACTTCCGTTTTCATCTGCTCCAGAAGGAGCTCTATTTTCAACGTCCGTAAGGTATTTACCTTGCCATCGTCTCTGACTAATGTTATTTTCATCTTTTTTTATTATTCATTCTAGTAAAAGGGAAAGCTGCACTATAACTATACAAAGATACAACAAGCACTTCGTCCAAACAAATTTCCGTATCTTTATTTGCCGCATCATACGGCTTTATTTTACAGAAATAATACTTACTAAATTTGCAAATAAAGCCGGGATAATGTATCTTTGCAGGCAGTAAGACTTCAGCCCGCATACGTGTGCCGTACAGCCCATGTATGCGGGCTGTGCAGTTTATATTCGCGGGCTGTACAGCCCACAAATGTGTGCCCGAAAAAAGCAGCTGCTCCAAGCTGATTATTCAGGCAGCAGAGGTAGGTTATCTTACTGCAAAACAAGCATTAGAGCGCCTTTGGAAAGGCATTTCACCCACATTAACCAATAAAAGAAAAGAGATGTACGCAAAGTATGATTTTCGCAAAAAGCCGTCTTCAAAAGAAGATGAAGATAAACAACCGTTGTATCCCCGCATCGTATCGAACGGGACTATCGACTTTCAACGCATTGTAAAAGAGATCGCCCAGGCTTCCAGTTTTACCCCGGCAGACATCGAAGGAGTTCAGCTGGCTATTGAAAATAAAATATCTGAATATTTAATCAGTGGTTATCACGTTCAATTGGGCGACCTCGGATATTTTTCAGCCAAGTTGAAAGCACGTCCGGTAATGGATGCCAAAGAGATACATGCGCAGTCCATCTATTTCGACAATGTAAATTTTCGTCCTTCATCTTCTTTCCGAAAGAAGGTTCGCGGATTTGTAGAAAAAGCGAAGTCGGGATTTGCACATTCTGCCGAAATTCCGGTGGAAGAACGTCGTCGCAGGTTGGAGAGATTTCTGGATGAACGTCCGATGATACGACGCAAGGAATATACGCAACTGACGGGACTCCTGAAGAACAAAGCGCTGAATGAGTTGAACGGTTGGGTGAAAGAAGGGGTACTCGACACCATTGGAAGCGGTAGCCATATAATTTATGTGCGGGCAAATACTGGGAAAGATTAAACAATAAAAGCAATAAAACAGGAATGACAGATGCTCATTTTTCATGAAGAAAGTATGATAGATACCGGAGTTCGGAATGATCTATCATACTTATTTATCAGTATACCAGCATATTAGCAAAAAGGATGAGAGTCATGAAAGTTATTTTTTGCCTTGAGAAACGGTACAGTTGGAAAATAGCGGCGAAAATCGTGGCAGTAGCTCCTAAATATCAGTTATTCACCGATGCAACTACAATGTACTGCAATCATTATTCCATTTCCTTCTTTCTCTTCTTCCACAGTTGCCACGAATTAATAATATTTTGCCACAGCACATACGATCCCGGAGCAACAGAAGACAACGGATTGAGATAGGTATGTGCCATCCAAATAGCCAGAATTGTATTCTTCTGCCCCAATGCCTGACCGCCACTGATACGGTCATTATAGACAGAGCCGATTGTTTTCCCTAAGAAAAACTGCAAACAACAAGCAACCAAAGCCCCGACTGCAATCATTATTTCGGTAAAGCCGTCCGCAGGGTCATTCAACAGCGAATACAACGTTTGGGCTGTAACAATAGCCAGAGAGACTGCCCACAAATAGAAAGCAAGTTCATGATAGCCCAACAGCTTCTGATGCACTTTCGGCAGACATTTGCTCAACAGCCACGCAGCCAGAAAAGGACAGATCAATAATGGAAATACTTTACTCAATATAACAAAGAATGCTCCCCAAAAACTAACATCGGGATGTACTTCCACCAAAGGAAAAAAAATAGGGACGGCAATAGCTGCTCCAATATTCCCTAGCAATGTGTAAGTAGTCAGACTCGCCGCACTCCCTCCCAATTTGGAAGTAATCACTGCCGCAGCAGTAGCCGTAGGGCAGATAATGCAAACCATGACCCCTTCCGCCACAATTTTATTGAAACGATAAAGCAGCAAGTAAGCAGCCAGCGCCCCCGCAATCTGGATCAACAACAGCCATGCATGAAGTGGCTTTGGTTTCAAATCATGCGGAGATACTTTACAAAAAGTGAGCAGCAGCATCGTGAATATGAGATAAGGAGTCAGGAAAGATAGACTGATGAACAAAGGATACCCCACAGCGCCTACCAACATAGCGATAGGTAATGTCCAATTCTTTAAAAACTTAAGCATCGGCATACATTTTAACTTCGGGGTGCAAAGTAACGGAGATTTCAGGAGAAAAGCTACCTTTAAACCGAAAAAAACACAAAACTTAATGGCAAATAATGAGTTTTCTACAAAATTCTACTACATTTGCAGCGTATTACAGATATGAAACTGAATAGACCATACATATTATATATATGCATTTGCCTCTGGCTACTTTTCCTGCCCTCATGCACCAACCGTTTATGGGGGAAAGATTTTGTCGTAGTCATTGATGCCGGACACGGCGGACACGACCCGGGAGCTATCGGCAAAATCTCTAAAGAGAAGAATATCAACCTGAACGTTGCCCTGAAAGTAGGAAATCTGATAAAAAAGAACTGTGATGATGTCAAACTGATTTATACGCGCAGCAAAGATGTGTTCATTCCTCTGGCACGACGGGCGGAAATCGCAAACAACGCGAAAGCCGATCTTTTCATCTCCATTCACACCAACGCACTGGCAAACAACCGTACAGCAAAAGGTGCTTCTACCTGGACCCTGGGTCTGGCCAAATCAGAAGCCAACCTAGAAGTTGCCAAACGAGAGAATGCCGTAATTCTCTACGAGAGCGACTACGAAACAAGATATGCCGGTTTTAATCCGAATTCTGCAGAATCTTATATCATATTCGAATTTATGCAGGATAAATATATGGAGCAGAGCGTGCATCTGGCTTCACTGGTACAGAAACAATTCCGACATACTTGCAAACGAGTGGACCGGGGCGTGCACCAAGCCGGATTCCTTGTATTAAAAGCAAGCGCCATGCCCAGCATTCTGGTGGAACTAGGATTTATCTCCACTCCCGAGGAAGAACGTTACCTGAACTCGGAAGCAGGTGCCAATACAATGGCGAACGGAATTTACCGTGCTTTTCTGAATTACAAGAGAGAACATGAACTGCGCCTGACAGGAGTCAGCAAGACGATTATTCCTGCCGAAGAACAGGAGGAGAAAAATGCTCCGGTAATCGCACAAGTTTCTCCAGCCTGCCGTAACAGCGAAAACAACGCCCAAACGTCCTATTGTAGTAGAAAGTGCAACCAATGACAGTGAAATTACGTTTAAGATACAGATACTCACCTCTTCCAAGCCTCTCACTAAAAATGACAAAAGGTTGAAAGGACTGAAAGGAGTGGACTATTATAAAGAAAAAGGAATCTATAAATATACGTATGGTGCCTCTGCCGATTATAATAAGGTATTGCGTACGAAACGTAGCATCACGGCACAATTCAAGGATGCCTTTATCATCGCTTTCCGGAACGGCGAGAAAATGAACGTCAACGAAGCGATCACCGAATTCAAGAAAAGAAAAAATAAATAAAAATATAAAATGAAGTACATTACAAAAGAAGTCAGAATAGGTATTGCAGGTATAATAGCACTATGCGTACTGATTTATGGAATTAATTGGCTGAAAGGTATACACATGTTCCAGCCTTCCAGTTATTTCTATGCCAAATTTCAAAACGTAAACGGACTGACCAAATCAAGTCCGGTATTTGCAGACGGTGTCCGCGTAGGTATTGTACGTGACATCTATTATGACTACGTGAACCCGGGAAATGTGATCGTCGAAGTTGAACTGGATACGGAACTGCGTATCCCCAAAGGAAGTAGCGCCGAACTGGTATCCGAGTTAATGGGAGGTGTGCGCATGAACATCCTTCTCGCCAACAATCCGCGCGAAAAATATGCCGTAGGAGATACGATTCCCGGCAAACTGAATAACGGAATGATGGAAAGCGTGGCACAGCTCATGCCTAAAGTGCAGGAAATGTTGCCCAAGCTGGATTCAATTCTGATCTCCCTGAACAATATACTGGGAGACAAGAGCATCCCCGCCACCCTGCATTCAATGGAGACTACCACCGCCAACCTCGCAGTAGTCAGCTCACAGATGAAAGGACTAATGAGCAAAGACATCCCCCAGCTCACCGGGAAACTTAATACAATCGGAGACAACTTCATAGCCATTAGCGGTAATTTAAAGGAAATAGACTATGCAGCTACTTTCAAAAAAATAGACGAAACTTTGGCTAACGTAAAAATACTTACAGAGAAATTGAACAGCAAAGACAACACGCTTGGGTTGCTTTTCAACGATCCGTCATTATACAATAATCTGAACGCAACGACAGAGAATGCCGCCAGTTTGCTTGAAGACCTGAAAGCACATCCGAAGCGTTATGTTCACTTCTCATTATTCGGTAAAAAAGATAAGTAAGTTTTCATCGTTATATAGATTTTATCTAAATAACGAGAGAGCGTAAAAAGAATGTGGATCACTCTGCAAATGTCTATCTACAAACCGAAATAATATTCCCGTACAAACAGATAAATGAAAGAAAAGCTACATAATTTAGGGATATAAAAAGCTACTATACAGATACTTATAAAAATGCAATAGCCTTCAGAGGCATCATGTTTTTATAGAAATGTATAAGTCACTGAAAGTAAACACATTATTGTTTTCATGAAATAAACAAGAAAAAATAGATTTGTTTTTTCCAAATAAGATTCCGAATTTTGCAAGCGTAGAAGTTTTGCTTAATTAATAAATGTATTAAAAGTTACTATGATTGAATCAAATCATGCCGTACTTTGGAACCGCTGTCTCGAGGTAATTAAAGACAATGTTCCCGAGACGACATATAATACTTGGTTTGCCCCGATTGTTCCATTAAAATATGAGGACAAAACATTGATCTTGCAGATCCCGAGCCAGTTTTTCTATGAAATTCTGGAGGAGAGATTCGTAGATCTAATCCGCAAGACATTATATAAGGTCATTGGCGAAGGCACCAAGTTGATGTACAACGTCATGGTCGACAAGACTTCGATTCCGAATCAAACCGTGAATCTCGAAGCAAGCAATCGTTCTACCGCTGTTACTCCCAAAAGTATATTTGGTGCCAACAAAGCACCCAATTTCCTGCAAGCTCCTGCTGTTCAGGATTTGGATCCACACTTGAACCCCAACTATAACTTTGAGAACTTCATCGAAGGATACAGCAACAAACTGTCAAGAAGCGTTGCCGAAGCCGTAGCACAAAAACCGGGAGGTACCGCTTTCAACCCGTTATTTCTCTACGGAGCTTCCGGAGTAGGAAAAACGCACCTTGCAAACGCAATCGGCACGAAAATCAAAGAAATATATCCCGAAAAAAGAGTTTTATATGTTTCGGCGCATTTATTTCAGGTTCAATATACAGACTCAGTACGTAACAACACGACCAACGACTTTATCAACTTCTACCAGACTATTGATGTACTTATCATTGATGATATTCAGGAGTTTGCCGGAGTTACCAAAACTCAGAACAACTTCTTCCATATCTTCAATCATCTGCATCAGAACGGCAAGCAGCTCATTCTGACTTCCGACCGCGCTCCAGTGTTGCTGCAAGGTATCGAAGAACGTCTGTTGACCCGTTTCAAATGGGGTATGGTAGCCGAACTCGAAAAGCCGACCGTAGAACTTCGCAAAAACATCCTGCGTAATAAGATACACCGCGACGGATTGCAATTCCCACCGGAAGTGATTGATTATATTGCTGAAAATGTGAATGAGAGCGTACGCGATCTGGAAGGTATCGTTATTGCGATTATGGCACGTTCTACTATTTTCAACAAGGAAATAGATCTGGATTTGGCACAACACATTGTGCATGGCGTAGTTCACAACGAAACAAAAGCTGTAACAATTGACGATATTCTTAAAGTCGTATGCAAGCATTTCGACTTGGAACCGTCTGCTATACATACGAAATCCAGAAAAAGAGAAGTGGTTCAGGCACGCCAGATTGCCATGTACCTGGCTAAAAATCACACAGACTTTTCAACATCCAAGATAGGCAAATTCATTGGTAACAAAGACCATGCAACAGTACTTCACGCCTGCAAAACAGTAAAAGGCCAACTGGAAGTAGACAAGAGCTTTCATGCAGAAGTACAGGAAATTGAATCACTGCTGAAGAAGAGAAACTAAATCAACGATAAAAATAGCAGGTATTAAGTATTATCCATGCGTGTGCATATAAAGCAAATGTAACTGCGATAATACTTGATACCTGCTGTTTATTTCAAGTACTTATTTCAAAAAACCTTGTTGACGAAGTACTTTCAACAAGTTATCGGACATAAATTCATTATCTTTCTTTGTATAACGTATGTCTGTAAAAACCTGAGCAAGCGTTTCTTTCTGATTCTCTTCGATGAATTGTTTATTTTCAGGCAACGATTCCTTATAGGCATACAGTTTATCAATATCTTCGGATGTGTAGTCATGATAGGTTTCCTGATGTACAGCCGCTTCCAAAGGTAAACGGTCAACTTGTGCAGGGATACTGTCCGGGTAGCCTACCGTTATAGTTGTGAGAGGGAATACCAGCTCCGGAAGTTGCAGAGTATCAATAATCATCTGCGGATTATAAGTAGTTGTTCCCAAATAGCAAATTCCCAGTCCGGCTTCCTCTGCCAACGTACAGAAGGTCTGGGCAACAAGCAAAGTATCCATGGCGGCATTCATAAAAGACATTAAATTGTCAAAATAAACATCAAAAAAGGTAAAATTACACTTTGACATAAAAATTTTTTACCATTGGTTGGTTAAAATGTGCAGGCGAAAGTTTCTCCTTCATTTCTGTATCACGCGTAACAATTACACTATAAAGTTGCATTCCTCCCATTGTAGAAGCACGGAAAGAGGTTTCAAGCAAATCATTTAACAAATCGGGAGCGATATCTTTTAGTAGATATTTCCGAATAGTTCTTCTGTTCTTTACGGTTTCAAACATATATTTTTTTTGCAAAGATATAAAAAGAAAAATTCATTCCGCTATATCGACAGAAAAGAATAGTTTTCTTTTTGGAGAACTTTAACCTTTAAACCTTTCTGCAATTTCATTGTTTATCAACTACTTAGCAAAGACAAATGGAAAACTTGCAACCTGTTAATAAATTATTTCATTTTTATTTTGATAGATGAAAAAACATTCTTAGATTTGCAACCACATTTGTTAATGATAAGTAAACTTCTACACATTACTTATTAAAAATAAAATCTAAGACACATAACATCGTGGAAAAACAAATTTATTCTTATGATGAAGCCTATGAAGAATCTTTACGATATTTTCAAGGCGATGAGCTTGCTGCCAGGGTTTGGGTAAACAAATACGCAGTCAAGGACTCTTTCGGAAATATTTACGAAAAGTCTCCGGAAGATATGCATTGGAGAATTGCAAATGAAGTGGCACGTATCGAATCTAAGTACCCGAACGGACTGACTGCAAAGGAACTATATGATCTATTGGATCATTTCAAATATATCGTTCCCCAAGGCAGCCCGATGACAGGCATCGGTAATGATTATCAGGTGGCTTCATTATCCAACTGCTTCGTAATCGGAGTGGACGGCGCCGCAGACTCTTATGGTGCTATCATCAAAATCGACGAAGAACAAGTGCAATTGATGAAAAGACGTGGTGGTGTAGGTCACGACCTGTCTCACATCCGCCCGAAAGGTTCTCCCGTTAAAAACTCGGCTCTTACTTCTACCGGCCTTGTTCCGTTCATGGAACGTTATTCCAATTCGACCCGTGAAGTTGCCCAGGACGGACGTCGTGGCGCGTTGATGTTAAGTGTGTCTATCAAACATCCGGATTCCGAAGCATTCATTGATGCAAAAATGACGGAAGGAAAGGTTACCGGAGCAAATGTATCAGTCAAACTGGACGATGCTTTCATGCAGGCTGCCGTAGAGGGCAAACCTTATGTACAGCAATATCCCATTGACGCTGCCAATCCTGCATTCACAAAAGAAATCGACGCTTCTACCCTATGGAAGAAGATCGTACATAATGCATGGAAATCAGCAGAACCGGGTGTATTGTTCTGGGATACGATTATCCGTGAATCTGTGCCCGATTGTTATGCTGATCTGGGTTACAAGACAGTATCTACTAATCCCTGCGGTGAAATACCATTGTGTCCTTACGATTCTTGCCGATTGCTGGCTATCAATCTATATTCTTATGTGGTAAATCCGTTCAAACCAGATGCTTATTTTGATTTCGACCTGTTCCAAAAACACGTGGCTCTCGCTCAACGGATCATGGACGATATTATCGACCTCGAACTAGAGAAGATCGAACGTATCATGACCAAGATTGACGAAGATCCGGAAAACGAAGAAGTGAAACGTGCGGAACGTGTACTTTGGGAAAAGATATATAAGAAGAGCGGTCAGGGCCGTCGTACCGGTGTGGGTATCACTGCCGAAGGCGATATGCTTGCTGCTTTAGGATTGCGTTATGGTACGGAAGAAGCAACAGAGTTCTCTGAAAAAGTACATAAGACAGTGGCTTTGGGTGCCTATCGTTCTTCTGTCGAAATGGCAAAAGAGCGCGGTGCTTTTGAAATCTACAATAACGAACGCGAACAGAATAATCCGTTCATCAAACGCCTTGCCGAAGCTGATCCGGAGCTATATGCAGAAATGAAGAAGTACGGACGCCGTAACATTGCGTGTCTGACTATCGCTCCTACCGGTACAACCAGTTTGATGACGCAGACCACTTCAGGTATCGAGCCTGTATTCCTGCCTGTTTACAAACGTAGAAGAAAGGTGAACCCGAACGATACGAATGTGCATGTAGACTTTGTAGACGAAACAGGGGACGCATTCGAAGAATACATTGTATTCCACCATAAGTTTGTTACATGGATGGAAGCGAACGGTTATGATCCTGCCAGACGCTATACACAGGAAGAAATTGACGAACTGGTTGCCAAATCACCTTACTATAAAGCTACCTCCAATGACGTAGACTGGTTGATGAAAGTGAAGATGCAGGGAAGAATCCAGAAATGGGTTGACCACTCTATCAGTGTAACTATCAATCTACCGAACGATGTAGACGAAGATTTAGTGAATCGGTTATATGTAGAAGCATGGAAATCCGGTTGCAAAGGCTGTACGGTATATCGTGACGGTTCACGTTCCGGAGTACTGATTTCTACAAAATCAGAGAAAAAAGAGGAACTTCCTCCTTGCAAACCGCCTACGGTAGTAGAGGTACGCCCAAAAGTTTTGGAAGCTGACGTTGTCCGTTTCCAGAACAATAAGGAAAAATGGGTGGCATTTGTCGGATTGCTGGACGGACATCCTTATGAGATCTTTACCGGTTTGCAGGATGATGACGAAGGTATCTTGTTGCCTAAGAGTGTGACTTGCGGGCGTATCATCAAGAATGTAGACGAAGATGGAACAAAACGTTATGACTTCCAGTTTGAAAACAAACGCGGATATAAGACTACTATTGAAGGGTTGTCCGAAAAGTTCAACAAAGAATATTGGAATTATGCCAAATTGATTTCCGGCGTACTCCGCTACCGGATGCCGATTGAACAAGTAATCAAGCTGGTCGGTTCGCTCCAGTTGAACAGCGAAAGTATCAATACCTGGAAAAATGGTGTGGAACGTGCATTGAAGAAATATATTCAGGACGGAACGGAAGCCAAAGGAAAGAAATGCCCGAACTGCGGCAACGAAACTTTGGTTTATCAGGAAGGCTGTCTGATTTGTACGACTTGCGGCGCTTCCAGATGCGGATAAACATACTCGTATGTTAATTAATATATAAACAAAAGGTTAAAAGGAGTCCGGTGCGGCTCCTTTTATTTTTTATTCAAAAAAATGTCTTATACTTGCAGTATCATTAGTATCCAATCAAAATCTAATATATATGATTTTATCATTTAATATAGAATACCGCACCAACTGGGGAGAAGAGGTCAGAATTGCCGGGCTGTCTCCGGAATCTATCCCTTTGCATACCACAGACGGTATCTACTGGACGGCAGAACTGGAATTCGAAGTTCCCAACGAAGGATTGACAATTCATTACAATTACCAGATAGAACAGAACGGAATTGTGACCCGCAAAGAATGGGACAGTTTTTCCCGATGTCTTTTCCTGTCCGGTACCTCCAAGAAGAAATATAGAATTAATGACTGCTGGAAGAATATTCCCGAGCAATTATGCTTTTACAGTTCTGCTTTTACAGAAGCCCTGCTGGCACATCCTGAAAGGGAAGAAATTCCGCAAAGTCACAAAAAAGGGCTGGTTATCAAGGCTTATGCTCCACGTATCAACAAGGATTACTGCCTGGCAATCTGCGGCAATCAAAAGGCATTAGGCAACTGGAATCCGGAGAAGGCCGTCCTCATGAGTGATGCAAACTTTCCGGAATGGCAGATAGAACTGGATGCAAGTAAACTGAAGTTCCCGCTGGAATATAAGTTTATCCTCTATAACAAACAGGAAAAGAAAGCGGATTGTTGGGAGAAGAATCCTAACCGGTATTTAGCCGATCCGGAACTAAAGACCAACGAGACACTAGTAATCTCCGACCGGTATGTCTATTTCGATATTCCTGCATGGAAAGGAGCAGGTATGGCTATACCCGTATTTTCCTTAAAATCAGAAAAGAGCTTCGGAGTCGGGGATTTCGGTGATCTGAAACGGTTGGTTGACTGGGCTGTATCTACTCATCAGAAGGTGATACAGATTCTGCCGGTCAATGACACAACAATGACACACGCATGGACTGATTCTTATCCTTATAATAGTATTTCTATTTATGCTTTTCACCCGATGTATGCGGATATAAGGCAAATGGGAACGCTCAAAGACAAAGAAGCGGTAGCAAGGTTCAACAAAAAACAAAAAGAATTGAACAGTCTGCCGGCCATTGACTATGAAGCAGTCAACCAAACCAAATGGGAGTATTACCGCCTATTATTCCGGCAGGACGGAGAAAAGACATTATCTTCCAAAGGTTTCAAAGAGTTTTTCGATGCCAATAAAGAATGGTTGCAACCGTATGCTGTTTTCAGTTATTTACGGGATGCCTACAAAACACCGAATTTCCGTGAATGGCCTAAATATTCTACTTACCATGCAAAGGAGATAGAAAAGATGTGCCAGCCGGAGACGGCAGATTATCCGCATATCGCCCTTTACTTTTATATTCAGTATCATCTGCATTTGCAGTTATTGGCCGCTACCCAATATGCTCGCGAGCAAGGTGTCGCACTGAAAGGAGATATCCCTATCGGTATCAGCCGGAATAGTGTGGAAGCCTGGACGGAGCCTTATTATTTCAACCTCAACGGACAAGCAGGTGCACCTCCCGATGATTTTTCGATAAACGGACAGAACTGGGGATTCCCTACCTACAACTGGGATATCATGGAAGAGGACGGTTACCGCTGGTGGATGAGACGTTTCCAAAAAATGGCGGAATACTTCGATGCTTACCGGATCGACCATATTCTCGGCTTCTTCCGTATTTGGGAAATACCGATGCACGCTGTACACGGCTTATTAGGACAATTTACCCCTTCTCTCCCTATGAGCCGGGAAGAAATTGAGAGTTTCGGTTTTACATTCCGTGACGAATATCTGCTTCCTTATATCCATGAGTCTTTCCTCGGGCAAGTGTTCGGACCGCATACCGAATTCGTGAAACAGAACTTTCTTCAAACAACTGATGTATCCGGTATCTACCACATGAAACCGGGATTTGAGACTCAACGGGAAGTGGAAAATTTCTTTTCCGACAGAAAAGATGAAGACAGTATTTGGATTCGGGAAGGACTTTATTCTTTAATTAGCAACGTACTTTTTGTTCCGGACAAGAAAGAGGAAGGAAAATATCATCCCCGCATCGGAGTACAGCGCGACTTTATTTTCCGTTCATTGAGTGAGGCAGAAAAGAATGCTTTTAACAAGCTCTATGACCAGTATTATTATCACCGGCACAATGCATTCTGGCAGCAACAGGCAATGAAGAAGTTACCACAACTGACACAATCCACCCGTATGTTAGTTTGCGGAGAAGACTTGGGAATGATTCCCGATTGCGTTGCATCGGTAATGAACGACTTACGCATCCTTAGCCTGGAGATTCAGCGAATGCCTAAGAATCCGTTGCACGAGTTCGGACATCTGAGCGAATATCCATACCGGTCTGTCTGCACGATCTCTACTCACGATATGTCCACTTTACGTGGCTGGTGGGAAGAAGATTACCAACAGACCCAACGTTATTATAATACGATTTTGGGACATTATGGCATTGCTCCAACTGTTGCAACCCCCGAACTATGCGAGGAGGTGGTACGTAACCATCTCAACAGTAACTCAATTCTCTGTATTCTTTCCCTGCAAGACTGGTTGTCGATTGACGGAAAATGGAGAAATCCCAATGTGCAGGAAGAACGGATCAACGTACCGTCGAACCCGAGAAATTACTGGCGATATCGAATGCATCTCACATTGGAACAACTAATGAAGGCTAAAGAACTTAATAAGAAGATAGGCGAACTTATCAAATATACAGGGAGAGCTCCCCAAAAATAAGACTAAAATAATGGGAGATACCAAGAATAACATGAAGATAAACAACAGTACTATTTTTTTAAAAGATATCCGTTGCTACGCCTACCACGGAGTAGCACCACAAGAGAATCTTATCGGAAATGAGTATGTCATTGACCTGAAACTCAAAGTAGATATCAGCAAAGCCGCACAAACGGATGAAGTGACAGATACAGTCAACTACGCCGAAGTACATAATGTGATAAAAACCGAAATGGCGATTCCTTCCAAATTGCTGGAACATGCCGGTGGCAGAATCGTACAAAAACTTTTCGAGACATTTCCTGATATTGAGGAAGTGGAGCTTCGCCTTTCTAAGCGGAATCCACCTATGGGAGCAGACATTGATGCCGCAGGCATTGAGTTGTATTGTAGTAGAAAATAAAAGGGTATCCAGCTTGGGATACCCTACAAATTATATTCTTTCTGCAATTAATCTCCCGGAAGTTTCTATTTCTTCTTCTTTCTTCTATTCACAGATTCCACAGCCTCCGTCACGACAGGCTTATTCTCGAAACGTTTCGTATAACCGGAATAGTCGGGATGAATACGTTCGTAATCAGGATCCATAAATAAAGGACTGGAGATTATATGGTCAGCCGTCGAACGGTTACAACAGAAAACTATGTTTTCCACACCTGCCAGACGGGTTAATGCTTTTACATCCGTATCATGCGGTTGCAGTGTCATAGGGTCAGTAAAGAAGAAAAGATAATCAATCTGACCATCTACAATGCGCGATCCCATTTGCTGGTCACCTCCCAAGGGACCGGATTTTAGAATCGTAAAATCCCATTCCTCATCCGGATGTTTCTCCTTCAGTGCTTTCAATATTAAGGTACCGGTAGTACCTGTACAATAGAATTTATTTCCCATTAATAGTTCTGAATTCCATAATACCCATTCGATGAGATCTTTCTTCATGGCATCATGTGCTACCAGCCCGATACCTTTTCTAACTTTTGATTCCATTTCGTTATCCTTTTAAGTCCGACAATTGAGAGAATCGTTTGCATCCTCTCACATAAAACTGCCACAAGATACTATTTTTTGTCCGTTCAGGTATCAGATCCAACCTTTTTTTTCTCATATTTTCTTCACGGGAAGAAGAAAATGAAGGACGAATCTGCTTATATTCTTTCCTTGCACGCATCACGGCACAAGCATTATCCCAATCGCCTTTCAGCAAAAAAACAAATGCCGCCACATAGTCCAGGCAAGCCCGGATACGCATCACTTTATTTAACTCCTCTGCCGGGAGATTTTTATACAACATGACAAGGTTATTACGGAAATTAAGAAAGGTCTTTCGGGGGTTCTCTTTTTTAAGTGTAGCCCCACCTACATGATAGACCTTACTTTGAGGGACACAAACAATCTCCCGTCCGCGAGAGCGTAACCTCCAGCACAAATCAATTTCTTCCATGTGCGCAAAGAAACGTCCGTCCAGTCCGCCCACTTCCTTATAATCGGCACGACGAATAACCAAAGCCGCGCCTGTTGCCCAAAAAACGGGAATGACCTTATCATACTGGCCTTCATCCTTCTCAACCACTCCCATTATACGTCCACGACAAAAGGGATAACCATATTTATCCAGAAAGCCACCTGCCGCCCCGGCATATTCAAAATGATCTTTTTGCCGCCAGCTCCGTATTTTCGGTTGGCAGGCAGCAACTTCCGGATGAATATCAAGATACGCAATCATCGGTTCCAACCAATGTTCCGTTACTTCAACATCCGAATTTAAAAGAACAACATAGTCGGCTTCCACCTGCTGTAAAGCCAAGTTGTATCCGTCTGCAAAACCATGGTTCTGATCCAATAGAATCACCCTAACCGAAGGAAAATCCTGTCGGAGCATCTCCACCGAAGCGTCCGTAGAACCATTATCAGCCACACAAACCTCTACCCCCTCTCCTTTCGAATACCGGACTACCGACGGAAGAAAAGTGCGAAGCATATCACACCCGTTCCAATTCAAAATGACTACTGATACTTTCATTGCTTTTGCTTCTCTTTCAGCCTTTCTTTCTCCTGTTCCACGATGTCCGCCCATTCTTCTCTGGAGGCTTTCCAACGCTTATGCGACCACAGCCAATAAGCCGGCTCCCGACGGATTGTCTGTTCCAGATACCGGGCAAACATTTCAGTAATTTCTCCTTCGGCTGTATCCTTAGGAGTTTCCGTCATCAATTTAAATTCCGCTTCACAGTATCCTCTGCGTTTTTTAGTCAGTTCACAGTAAAAGACCGGGAAATTCATCATCTTGGCAATCCGTTCCGCCCCATTCAAGAAAGCTGTTTCCTGACCTAAAAATGTAGTCCAATACCTGTCATTACCACTAGGCCACTGGTCGGTTATCAAACCGACAACCATTTTCTTTCCTTCACGTTTCAACTTTATAATCTCCCGTGCAGTAGAATGCTTAGGAATATTGTATCCCCCGAAACGAGAACGGATACGTTTAAACAGTTCATCCAGATATTTATCTCTTAATGGCTTATAGACCTGTACGGGTACATCTCCCGGCTTCATTATTGCTCCCATTCCGATCAACCACTCATAATTGGCATAATGCGGAATCATCACAATAATCCCGCCATACTTCTCCGTCAGTTCGAGATATTGTTCCGTATTCTTGTAAATCATCCGTTGGCAAAGATCTTCAGCCGACATGTGCAGAAGTTTTAAGTCTTCAAGCATATAATCCGACAGATAACGATAGAATTTACGCTCTATCTGCAACCTTTCAGCGGGAGTCTTTTCCGGGAATGACTTCGTCAAGTTTCCTCTGACAACCTTACGGCGATATTTTCCCACATAATACATCAACAGATAATTGAAATCCGAAAGTATATACAGAACCCGAAAAGGAAGAGCTGAAAACAGCCACATTCCAGTGGATACCAGCCAATAGATAAATCTCGATTTCATACTTATATCAGAATTGTACCTTTAAGTGCTGTCTTATCTTCGTTAAAATCTCCCAAACGGACATTGATTACCTGATTATCCAATGAGTTGTCCGCTTCCACTTCAACACGGATATAGTTCTCCGTAAACCCATGCATCGGAGTCCCCGCTTTTGATTTTTCCATTAAAACCGACATTGTCTGCCCGATATGTCGGGCGTAAAAAGCCTGCGTTTTCTCATCAGAAAGCGCTAACAGCCGCTGACTGCGCTGATGTTTTTCTTCCGGAGAAACAACATAGTCTATTTTCAATGCCTGCGTGCCGGGACGTTCGGAATAGCTAAACACATGCAACTGTGTCACATCCAATCCGGCGATAAACTGATAAGCCTCCTCGAAGTATTCCTCCGTCTCGCCGCGAGTACCCACAATCACATCAACACCGATAAAAGCATCCGGCATCACTTCCTTAATCTTTTTCACCTTCGATGCGAAAAGAGCGGTATCATAACGACGACGCATCAATTTCAACACCTCATCGCTACCGGATTGCAACGGAATATGAAAATGAGGCATAAAACTACGCGAACGGGATACGAACTCAATAATTTCGTCTGTCAGCAGATTTGGCTCAATGGAAGATATACGGTAACGTTCTATGCCCTCAACCTGATCCAATGCTTTTACAAGATCAAAAAAGGTTTCTCCTGTTGTCTTACCGAAATCTCCGATATTGACACCTGTCAATACAATTTCTTTTCCGCCTTCGGCAGCAGCTTGCCCGGCCTGTTCCACCATAGAAGCGATTGTTCCGTTACGGCTACGCCCACGGGCAAAAGGAATCGTACAATACGAACAAAAATAATCACAGCCGTCCTGCACTTTCAGGAAAAAGCGGGTACGGTCTCCACGGGAACACGAGGGTGAAAATGAACGGATATCTTTGGTTGCAGTAGTAAAAGCCTCTCCTTCTTCATGTTTTTGCAGGTTGCCGAGATACCGGAGCAAATCACTTTTCTGTTCAGCACCCAACACGACATCCACTCCTTTTATCTGTGCCACATCGCCGGGTTTCAGTTGCGCATAGCATCCGGTCACTACCACAAAAGCACCGGGATGTTGTTTCACCAACCGATGA
>OHPR01000307.1_pt1 | contig 22175 bp, 17 predicted proteins | sample 1577761 | NCBI WGS metagenome assembly OHPR01 (sample SAMEA3879537, study PRJEB24766) | human gut metagenome | biome: human-associated habitat; feature: feces | place: USA | collected 1985/1987 | reverse complement strand
CCGGCTGGGCGTGGAGGTACGGCTGAATGCGCGCGTGACCGGCCTTTCTATCCAGGACGGCCGGGTGGCGGGTGTGACGCTCGCCGGCGGAAGCAACGTGCCCTGTGCCGCCGCCGTTATATGCACGGGCGGCGCGAGCTATCCGTCCACCGGCTCCACGGGCGACGGGTGGACATGGCTTCGGGCCTGCGGGCATACGGTGCTGCCGGCGCTGCCTTCGCTGGTGGGGCTGGAGAGCCCGGCGGAGTGGGTGCGTGCGCTCACCGGCCTGTCGCTCAAAAACGTGCGGCTTACGCTCTTGCGCGGCAAAAAGCGCCTCTACAGCGACCTGGGCGAGATGCTCTTCACCCATTTCGGCGTGAGTGGGCCGCTGGTGCTGAGCGCGTCGGCCTATCTGACCGGTCTGCCCGCGCAGGAGATGAAACTCGTTTTGGACCTCAAACCGGGGCTGACGGACGCGCAGCTGGATGCGCGCATTCTGCGCGACGTCGCCGCCGCGCCCAAAAAACAGCTCGGCCACGTGCTTTGCGGCCTGTTTCCCGCCCGGCTGGCGGAGACGGTAGCCCGGCTGTGCCGCCTGGACCCGCTCAAGCCCGCCGGCGCGCTGGAGCGCGAGGAGCGCCGCCGCCTGACGGAAATGACCAGGGCCCTTGAGTTGCCTGTTTGCGGTACGCGCAGCCTGGAGGAGGCCATCGTTACCCGCGGCGGTGTGAGCGTGCGGGAAATAGACCCCTCCACCATGCAGAGCCGCCTTGTGCCGGGCCTGTATGTGGCGGGCGAGGCCATCGACGTGGATGCGCTTACCGGCGGGTTCAACCTGCACATCGCCTTTGCCACCGGCCTGCTGGCCGGGCGCGCCGCCGCGGCGCAATGCCTTGATATACGGGAGTAATGGACATGCAGTTGATCGTATTGGACCTGGAGTGGAACCAGCCGACCAGCTATCAGAGCGCGGCCTACCGCCGCGTGGGCGACCGGCTGCTCTTTGAGGTCATTCAGTTTGGAGCGGCCAAGCTGGATGAGGGGCTGGAAATCGTGGACACCATCTCCATCCCGGTGAACCCCACGCATTACCAGACCATTCATCCGCGCGTAAGGCGCATGACGGGTCTCACGCGGGATGTTCTGTGCGATGCCCCCGCCTTTCCGGAGGCGATGGAGACGTTTATGGACTGGTGCGGCGAGGACTGCGCCTTCGTCACCTGGGGCTGCGATGATGTGAGCGTGCTGCAGCAGAATGTGGACTTTTTCCGGGTGGAGCGTCCTCTGCCCAAGATGTATGACCTGCAGCGCCTCTACGCCGCCGAAGCCGGCAAGAGCGGGCAGACGGCGCTGAAAACCGCCATGGAGGCGCTCGGCGTGGAGGTGGACGAGGAGCGCAGCTTTCACAACGCCATGCACGACGCATACTATACCGCGCAGGTGCTCCGGAAGCTGCCGCATCCCATGGAGGTGCTCAGCTATGAGGAGCAGCCGCGCAAGCTGTGCCACAACGACCGGCGCAGCCGCTTCCGCGTGACCGACCTGGTGCCCTCCGTGCGTGAGGCGCTGGAGGGCGAGGCGCTGGCCGCGCCCAAGTGCCCCACATGCGGCCAGCCCACCAAGCGCCAGACCGCTTTGATTCCTCAGGCGCCGGGCAAATACGTGGCGCTCAGCCGCTGCCAGCAGCATGGGCAGATGTTTGTGAAGATCCGGTTTTCTCAGCTGCCTGACGGACAGAAGGGCATGCACTTGAGTGTGCTGCCGGCCAACCGGCAGACCCGGGCCTATGTGCACACCAAGGAGCTGCAATATCAGTACCGCCTCAAGCGCGGCGACTACGAGCACGTGGACGTGGAGGACCTCTCTGCGGCGTATTCCAGCAACATGCCCTTTGAGGACGCCTGAGGAGGGAGGTGGCGCGGCAATGGCAGAACAGGCCATGATTCATATTACGATGGGAGCGCAAAGCGGGGACTTTGCATCCGGGACCACCGCGGGGCAGGCCGTCCGCGCTCTGCTGCCCGCAGAGCAGGCGGAGCGCGTTCTGTGCGCCGTGCAGGGCGGGATATGCGTGGAGCTGTCCGACCCGCTTACGGAGGACTGCGCGCTGGAGCCGCTCACCTATCAGGACGAGGAGGGACGGCGCGTCTATGAGCGGTCGCTTCGCTTTCTGTTCCTTTTGAGCCTCAAGCGCCTCTACCCCGACAAGCGGGCGCGCATGCTCAACTCTGTGGGCTACGGCCTGTACCTGCGCCTTCTGGACGGCGAAATCGGGCATGAAATGGCCCGCGCCATCGAGGAGGACATGCGCGAGCTGGTGCGGCAGGACCTGCCCTTCCAGAAGGAGGAATGGACCCGCGAAGAGGCCATCGCCTACTTTGAAAACGAGGGGTGGCTGGACAAGGCCCGGCTTTTGCGCTACCGTCCGCAGCAGAGCATCCGCATGTACCGCATCGGCCCGCTGTGCGAATATTTTTACGGAGCCATGCTGCCCTCCACGGGTATGATCCGCGCCTTTGCGGTCAAGCCGCATTATCCCGGCGTGGTGCTGATGGCGCCCTCGCCCGCCAATCCTGACGAGCCCGCGCCGTATGTGTCGCGCGCCAAATTCCTGCGCGAGTTTGCCACCTCCCAGCGGTGGTGCCGCATCCTGGGCGCGGAAAACGCGGCGGATGTGAACCGGATGATCCGTGAGGGCCGCCTGCGGGAGTTTATCCGCGTCAACGAGGCGCTGCACGACAAATCCATCGCCGGCATCGCGGACGAGATCCTGCGGCGTGGCGCGCGCGTGGTGATGATCTTCGGCCCCTCCTCCAGCGGCAAAACCACCTTTGCCAACCGGCTGGCCGTGCACCTGCGCGTGCTGGGGCAGCGTCCGCATCTGGTGTCGCTGGACGATTTTTACCGCGACCGCCGCGATATTCCGCTTGAACCGGACGGCAAGCCCGATCTGGAGCATGTGGACGCGCTGGATGTGCCCCTGCTCACCTCCTGCCTGGAGGAGCTGCTCAGCGGACGCACGGTTGAGATGCCGCGCTTTGATTTCAAAACCGGGGCGCGCTGTCCCAAGAGTTACGAGCTGACCGTCGGCCCCGGCGAGCCGCTCCTTCTGGAGGGCATCCACGGCATGAACGACCGCATCACCGCCGAGGTGCCCGAACAGTTGACGTACGGCATTTACGTCAGCGCGCTCAGCTGCATCAACCTCGACGATCACAACCGTATCCGCACGACGGACGTGCGCCTGCTGCGCCGCATCGTTCGCGACATGCGGTTCCGCAACACCTCGCCGGTGGAGACCATCGACATGTGGCCCAAGGTGCGCGCGGGGGAAGAGCGCTGGATCTTTCCCAACATGGAAAAGGCCGACGTGATGTTCAATACCTCGCTGCACTACGAGCTGCCGGTGCTCAAAACCATCGCCTACGAGCTGCTGCTCTCCATCCCCCGCACCGCGCCGGAGTATCTGGTGGCGCATCGCCTGCTGAAGGTGCTGCACTATTTCCTGCCGGTGGACGGCGATGTGATGGACGAAATCCCGCCTCTGAGCATTCTTCGCGAGTTCATCGGAGAGTGTTCATTTTATGACATGCATTGACATGCGGCAGGGGATATAGTATAAATAAGTGTTGCCTGTTGCCGGACATGCAGATGGAAGGATGTTAGCCTGTGGAAATCGTAGCGGCAGTCATTGAGGCTGTCATGGGTATCATGAGCGCCTGGCTGGTATTGATGCTGCTCTACCAGCTGTGCATCAGCTTCTTTGGCTTCAAGCGCAATACCAAAAACTATCAGGATCACGATCCGCAGATGCGCTTTCTGGTGCTTGTGCCCGCTCACAACGAGGAAGCGGTCATTGCGGATATCATCGACAACCTGGAGCACATGGAATATCCGCGCGAGCTGTATGACTTTTATATCCTTGCCGATAATTGCACGGACAGGACCGTGGAAGTGGCGCGCCGCATGGGGGCCAACGTGCTGGAAAGCCACAAGGAAAGTCCCGATGCGCCGACCGGCAAGCCCATCGTTTTGCAAAAGGCGCTCAACGCCCTGGATGGATATCAGGATCATTACGACCTGGTGATGTTCTTTGACGCCGACAACCTGATCGACCCCAACATGTTTCTGGAGGTCAACAGCCAGTACCTCTCGGCAGAGGGCAAGGCGGACATCATCCAGTGCTACCTGGGCTGCAAAAACCGCAAGGGCATGGTGGCCATGTTCTATTACATGACCTATACCATTACCAACCGGTTTTTCCAATACGCCAAAAGCCGGCTGGGCCTCAACAGCGTGATCGGCGGCACGGGCTTTGCCGTATCGGCGAAGTACCTGTACAAGCGCGGCGGATGGACCGCCATGTCGCTTACCGAGGACTTTGAGCTGCAGATCGAGGCCACCTGCGACGGCAAGCGCATTTTGTGGAACAATAACGTGCGCATCTATGACGAAAAGCCCACGCGCTTTTACGCCAGTTTCCGCCAGCGCACGCGCTGGGCGCAGGGACACTGGTTTGTAGCCTTCAAAAACACGGGCCGGCTGTTCCGGGCCCTGTTTCAGAGGCGCATCCGGCTGGGGGAATTTATCTCCACGTTTTTCTATATGTACAGCCTTACCCCCTATGTGGTGCTGATGGTGCAGCTGGCCCTGGGGCTCCTGATGGAGCTGTTCAAACTGGTGGGCTGGATTGAGAGCCCCCCCGTACACGCCACCATGGAGAGCTGGCTTACGCTGAACTGGCCGAGCATCGTGCTGTTTATCTATTCCTTTATCTTTTTGTTCTATATGGGCGAGTGGCTGGACAACCACCGGCGTGTGGATCTGAAGATCCTGTTGCCCATGTTGTGCAGCATGGTAATCAACACCATGCTGGCGGGATGGGCGCAGGTGGTGGGCCTGTTCAAGCACCGTCATCAGACGAACTGGGTCAAGACCGAGCATTCCATCAATCATCTGGAGGACATGACGGTACGCCTGGAAGATGTGGGCCTGGCCGGCGTGGAACCGGACGAGGAAAGCAGAGAGGACAGCGTCAGAGCCTGACGCGCCGGGGAGGGGAACGCGTTGCCGACGAAAGGGGCGGCCGTCAGTGTGATCGTGCCGGTCTACAATGCGGAAAAAACGCTTGTGAGCTGCATCGGGAGCGTGCTGCACCAGCCCTTTGAAGATATTGAAGTGCTGGCCGTGGATGACGGCAGCACCGATCAAAGCCTGGCGCTTCTGCGGGAGATTGCCGCGCGGGACGGAAGGGTGCGCGTGTTTGCGCAGGACAACAGCGGCGTGGCTGCCGCGCGCAACCTGGCCCTGAACCATGCGGTCGGAACATACGTGCAGTTTGTGGACAGCGATGACCTGCTGGCGCCCGACGCCACCGGGCGCATGGTGGAGGCCATGGAGCGGCGCAGGTGCGACCTGGTCATCGCCCCGTATACGGAGGTGCTCGGCCAGCTGCGCCAGAAGCGCGGATTTCTGGATCAGGACATGATTCTCAGCCAGCGTCAGTTTTTGGACAGGCTGTCCGCACATCCCAACAGCTTCTTTTATGCCGTGCTTTGGAACAAGCTCTACCGCCGCGATGTGATTCTCCGCAACGCCATCCGCTGCGACAGACGGCTGCCCTGGGGCGAGGATTTTGCCTTCAACACGCAGTACTACCGTTGGGTGCGATATGTGGCGGTGCTGGGCGAGCCTGTGTATGACTATGTGAGAAGCCCGGGCGGGCTCGCACTGTCCACCTCGCGGCAGGCGGTGATTCATCCCTGGAACGCCATGAAGGTGAAAACGGAGCTGTATCGCTATTATGTCCGCCTCTATGAGCAGACGGGGCTGTATGAGGAATATCGCCGCGTGCTGCCGCAATATCTGTTCAAGGTCACGCTGAATAACTGAAACAACGGGGCCCGCCAAAGCACAGCCGCTTTGACGGGCCCTTCCCTTGTGCCATCGCGATTCTGACGCTGAGCAGTGAACCGCGCCGCGCCTTACTCCGTGACGGCCTCGCAGGCGCTCACGCGGATCAGCGCCGCGTCCACCAGCTCCAGCTCATCCTGACGGTCGTTCACGCGGTTGGAGGAACGCTCGGCGTTGGTCAGCATCCACGCCTCGCCGTTCCAGGTGAACATGATTTCGCCGGAGAATTCCTCCCTGCGCGGCTGGGCGTCGCGCGCCTCCACGACCTGGCCGTTGAGGTCCACCAGCGTGAAGCGGGCATGCGTGTACGTCTTTTCCGACCAGGTGCGGCAGAATACATAGCCGCCGTCCACCGGCGTAAACTCGGTTCCGATGCCGGTGGGCACGGGCAGCTCCCACAAAAGCGTGCCGTCCTGGTCCAGGCACAGCAGGCTCATGGCCGTCGTCTCGCGTGTGTCGGGGTCCGTGTGGGACCAGAGGAAAACGATGCTGCCGTCCTTTTGCAGGCAGGGCGAACCGAAGTCCCCGGAGGCATATTTGTCAGGCGAGAACCTCCAGCGCTCGATGCCGTTTGCGTCCACATAGGCCAGGGCGGCGAGGCGTTCCCCCTCCACCACGAAGAAGCCGCAGACGATCTGCCCACCCGGCGTGGCCAGCACCGAGCGCCCGCCGGTGCTTCTCACAGAGGAGTCCCCGGTGTCGGGCAGGGTGTATATTCCTGATTCATCCGCAAACTGGGTGTCCACCTCGTAGCTGGAAAAGATATAGCCCCCCGCGCATCGGTCGCCCGGAAGCTCAAACGGGGCGGTCGCGGGCAGGCTTGCCTCGCCCGCAGGCTCGCCATCCTGCGTGAAGTAGCGGATGGCAACCGCTTCCGTCACCTGGCTGGGGCTGTTGTAGTACAGCACGGCGATGCGTCCGTCCGCCAGCACCTGCGGCACCACGTAGCGGGTGGTGCCCTGCGCGCCGTCGATGACCTCCCAGGCGATGCTCATATCCGGGTTCAGACACAGAAGCCAGGCGCGCCTTTCTCCTGAGGCGAAGGGTAGCTGCTCCTGGCCTTTGCGTCCCAGCTGGGTGGAGCCGTTGAGCAGCAGGCACCCGTTGGGCAGGGGCGTGGCTTCATAGAAGGTTTCCTGCCCGGTGCCGCCGAAGTACCAGGTATCGGCGGTCTGATCGTCTGCCAGGGCGGCGGGACACAGCAGCGCCAGCAGCAGTAGCGCGATCAGCAAGCGCCCCATGAGGCGTTTGAATGCTCTGTTCATCATAGGATTCCTCCTGATTCGTTTTTCGTCTGTCCCTTGCCGTCACCATCATACTACATCACGTCTTACAAATTGTCAACCATCGGATACGTTTGTTACAAATTGAAAATCGTCGGAGAGGGGATTGACAACAAGTAAGACAGAATGTATTATAAGGCTGTCTGTAACACATGTCGTCTTATCAAAACGCGAAGGGGGAAACCCATATGAAATCGCAGCGTTTGCCCGATACCGAATTTGAAATCATGACCTATATCTGGGACCGCGAGCCGCCCGTGACCACCACCATGGTGATGGAGGCGCTGGGTCGGGCGCGGGGCTGGAAGATCCAGACCGTAGTCACGCTTTTTGCGCGGCTGACCGAGCGCGGCTTTCTGCGCGTGGAGCGGGGCAACGGACGGGAGCGGGCGTTTTATCCCATCATCACGCGGGAGGAATACCTGCGCATGGAAACGGAGAGCTTTGTGGAGCACTACCACCGCAACAGCTTCAAAAGCCTGCTGACCGCCCTGGAAAGCGAGCGCCTGACCGAAAGCGACCTAGATGAGCTGAGCCGGTGGCTTGAGCGGCAAAAGGAGGGCGGCCGTTCGTGAAAAGCTATTTTTTGGCCATGGTCTGCACGGGCGCGGGACTGTCGGTGCTGTCGCTGGTCTACCTGGCGCTGCTGCCGCTGCTGAGGCGGCGGTACGGTCCACGCGGACTGTATCGCGTGTGGGTGGTGGTGCTGGCGGGCCTGCTGATTCCCTTCAGCCTGCTGGCAAGCCGTCCGCTGATGACGGTGGAGCTGCCGCGGGCGCTGTCACGGCCCGTCGGAGGCGGCGCGGCAACCGCAGCCCCGCTGACTGCCGAAAGCCAAACGGCGGATGCCGTGCAGGCTCCATCGGCTGTGCAGGCGTCTGCCGCCGCGCAGACCGCTCAGCAGCCTGTCCGGACCGATGCCGACGCTCAGCATGCATATGTGGAGAATACGACCGGAACGACCACGGCAGACCGGATGCTGACGGCCGTGGAGGGGGAGCAGAGCGCTTCGGCAAGCGCCATCATCCCCGTGGGCTGGCTCTCCGTACTGGCGTGGGTCTGGCTGGCGGGCGTGGCGGCGGTGCTGGCGCTGGCGGCGCTGAGCCACCTGCGCTTTGTGCGCACCGTGCGCCGCTGGCAGATGCCCTGCGAGGCGGAGGGCTACGCCGAGGCGCTGCAAAGCTGCCTGTCGGAGATGCACATCCGCCGCCGGGTCAGCCTGCGCCTGTGCCCCACGGTGTCCAGCCCCATGCTGATGGGACTGCTGCATCCCGTGATTCTGCTGCCGGATGAGGAGCTGACCACCGAAGAGCTGGCGCTGGTCCTCCGGCACGAGCTGACGCATCTCAAACGCGGCGACCTGCTGGTCAAGGCCGGGCTGGTGCTGGCCTATGCCCTGCACTGGTACAATCCCGTGGTCTGGGCCATGGGCCGCTCCCTGTGCTTCTATCAGGAGGCTTCCTGCGACAGCCATGTTACCGCTCGCGCGGATGAGGAGGAGCGCCGCTTCTATTCCGAAACCATCCTGCGCGTCATCCGGCGGCAGGCGCGCGCCCGTACCGCCCTGTGCACGTCGTTTTACGGCGGGCGCAACGGCATGAAGCGCCGCATCATCGCCATTATGGAGGGTCGCCGCCGCACCGGCGTGGCGCTGGGGGTGCTGGCGCTGGCGCTGACGGCTGTGCTGGGCGGCGCGCTGGCTCTGGTCGAGGACGAAAGCCCCGCCCTGCCGCTGAACGCCTGGGTGCATGCCGCCGAAGGCGCGGGAACCGTGCTCCTGACAGGCCCCAGCGCCAATGACGTGAACTGCCCCATGGGCATCTACCTCAACGGCACGCCCGTCACCGTGGTCGAGCTGTGCGAGAGCAGCGCCCTCCTGGAATGGAACAGCGTGGAGGGCGAGCCCAACTGGGCCAGCGTGCTTATCGCCGGGGACGGCGATACCTCCGGCATTCCGGGCTGGATGCCCCTGCGCGACCTGGTGTACGAAAAGCCGGCGGACGCGCTTCCCACCGCTACGCTGGCAGGTGGGGAGGAAAGCGGCTTCACCACCCTCTACACCCTCAACCACCGAGAATCCGACGTGGCCGCGCTGGAGCGCGACGGCACCGGGGTGACGGTGCTGGGCCAGCTGGACTATTGGCTGCACGTCTCTCTGGAGGGGGAGGGCATGTTTATGCTCATGGAAGACGCGGCCCTCTCCGACGAAGCGGACGCGCTGCTCTACGACCTTTTGCCCGACCGCTTTGACGGCATCACCCGCATCCAGTACGACAACGACCGCAACCTCAATCGTCTGCTGAAAAGCATGCACGAAAAATACGGTGAGAACGTACCGGTGGAATTCTGGTCGCTGGAGGACAAGGCATGGTACGGGCAGCTGGAGGAGATGTATCTGGGCGCGCACGACCACTACTACATTTTGCCCGGCGAGGATGATCTCCCGCTGGAGGAAGCCGAGCAGATCGCGCTGGGCGCCTACGCCGAAGCCTGGGGCAGCGACGCCGTCCCCGCCGATGAGCTGGAGCTCTATCCCGGATTCTACCGTCTGGGCCACAGCGAGCCCGTCTACTGGTCCTTCTACATCTGCGAGAAGGATACGCACAACGTACTCTGGCACGTCGAGCTGGACGGCAAAACCGGCGAGCCCAGGGGGTCCAGGGGGTGACCCCCTGGACCCCCGCTCCGCCGGGAGGACGTGGGCGACAGAGGCCGTTCCCGCGGGCATGGGGGCTGCTTTTCTGTGCCCGCCACGGCCCCCTTTTTCCGCAGCGTAAAGCCGGAGGGCCTTCCGCCCTCCGGCGGCAACAAGCCCGGTGGCCTTCCGCCACCGGGCGTCCTTTATTGCTTGCAGCCCGCCGCAAATCCCCCTGCCCGCCCCAAAGGGCGGGCAGTCCGCCGGTCCAGGGGGTCACCCCCTGGCCCCCCTGGAGAGGGAGAGGACGTTTTCTACGCCTCCGGCGTAGCAGAACATGTCCACGGGCTGGCAGCGCTCAAAGCGGTAGCCGCCACTGGTGAGCAGCTGTACGTCGCGCGCCTGGGTGGGCACGTGGCAGCTCACATAGACCACGCGGCGGGGACGGGCGGCCAGCACGGCCTCGATGACGACGGGCTCCACACCCTTGCGGGGCGGGTCAAGCACGACCACATCCGGGCGGAGGCCGTCCGCAACCAGCCGGGGCAGCAGGTCCTCCACGGCGGCGACGTGAAATTCGGCGTTGGTGATGGCGTTGCGCGCGGCGTTGCGGCGCGCACCCTCCACGGCCTGAGGCACGATCTCGATGCCGATCACGCGCGATGCGTGACGCGCCAGACACAGCGACAGCGTGCCCGCGCCCGCGTAGGCGTCCACGGCCACGTCGCCGGGAGCGAGGGCGGCAAAGTCCACCGCGGTCTGATAGAGCCGCTCGGTCTGGTCGGGGTTGACCTGAAAAAAGGAGAGGGGCGGCATTTCAAAGGTCAGGCCGAGCAAGGTCTCAAAAATGGCGTCCTCGCCGTAGAGTCGGTGGCTTTCGCGGCCCAGGATGACGTTGTTGCGCTCGGCGTTTACGCTTACGTGCAGGGAACAGAAGCCTCGTGCATTCGCATTCAGCAGTTCGATGAGGCGAGGGACGCCGGGCAGCTTGGCGCGCGTGGCCGTGAGTACGACCATCAGGCTGCCCGCGCGCGAGACGCGCGTGACCACGTGGCGCAAAAGGCCGCGGCCGGTTGCTTCGTCATAGGGCTGGATGTGCTCGGCGCGCATCCATTCCTTCACCGCCGCGATTACGCCCGTAAGCCCGCCCATGGCCACCGGGCAATCGTCAATGGGCACAATCTGGTGGCTGCGGCGGCGGTAGAAGCCCAGAACCGGCGCATCCGCCGTGCCGCCCACGGGCAGGGCCGTTTTGTTGCGGCAATGCCACGGATGCTCCGCGCCCAGGACGGGCGGCACATCCTCAGAGCGGAGCGGGAGGCCGCCGATGCGCGTCAGGCAGTCGAATACCTGCGCGCGCTTGGCGGCAAGGGTGGCCTCGTAGCGCATGTGCTGGCCGCTGCATCCGCCGCAGCGGTCATAGACCGGGCAGGGCGGCTCGACACGGTCGGGCGAAGGAGTGAGCACCCCCATCAGGCGGCCAAAGGCATAGCGCGGCTGCACCTTGACGCACAGCACATCCGCCTCCTCGCCGGGAAGCACGCCGGGCACGAATACAGGCATGCCCTCGTTCAGGCATACGCCCTCCAGCTCGCTTCCCAGACGCTCGCAGCTAAGGCGCAGACGTTGATTTTTCTGTATCATAGGCCCTCCCTCGTGGCAAGGGGGAAGGAGGCGCGGCGCTCCAGCCAAAGCTCCAGCAGCGCCAGCGCCACCGCGCCCTCCACCACGGGCACGGCACGCACGGCCACGCAGGGGTCGTGGCGGCCGCGCACGGCAAGGGATGTCGGCGCTTTTTGGGAAAGGGACACGGTCTGTTGCTCCAGACTGATGGACGGCGTGGGGCGGAACGCGGCGCGCACGATGATGGGCATGCCGCTGGTAATGCCGCCCAGCAGGCCGCCCGCGCTGTTGCGCGCGGTGGCCACCCGCCCATCCGACATCACATAGGGGTCGTTGTACTCGCTGCCGCGCAGGGCGGCCGCGCCAAAGCCCGCGCCGAATTCGACGCCCTTGACCGCAGGGATGGAAAACAGCTGGGCGGCCATGACGGCCTCCACGCCTTCAAAGAAGGGCGCGCCCAGTCCGGCAGGCAGGCCCACGGCGGCGCACTCCACCACGCCTCCCAGCGAGTCGCCCGCGGCGCGGGCCTCCATGATGGCGGCATACATGCGGCTCCCGGCTTCGGGGTCCAGGGTGGGCACGGGCTGCGCGTGGCATCGCGCCAGCGCTTCCATATCCGGACAAAGGGGATCGAGCGCGTCATCCCGCTCGGAGGAGATGGACAGGACATGCGCTCCCACGCGTACGCCTTCGCGCGAAAGCAGCTGCAAGGCCACGCCGCCCGCAAAGGCATAGGGCAAGGTGAGGCGGCCGCTGTGATGTCCGCTGCCGCGCAGGTCGTCAAAACCGGCGCTGCGCACCCAGGCGGGGTAGTCGGCGTGGCCGGGGCGCGGTCGGTCGGGAAGAAAGCCGTAGTCCGCGCTGTGGGTGTCGGCGTTATCGAACAGGGCGGTCAGCGGCTGGCCGGTGGTAGCGCCGTCCTTGAGGCCACTCACGATGCGCGGCAGGTCGCTTTCGCGCCTGGGGGTAGCGATGGCGCTGCCGCGCGCGGCGCGGCGCTGCAAAAAGGCGCTGAGCGCGTCCATATCGAGGGAAAGTCCGGCAGGCAGGCCGTCGAGCGTCACGCCGACGGCGGGACCATGGCTTTCGCCGAAGATCTGCACGGAAAGCATGCGTCCGATGCGGCTGCTCATCTGGCGATCCCTCCCAACTGAGAGTAGGTATCCACAAAACCGGGCCAGGATTTGGAGATGCACTCCGCGCCCGTCACCGTGATGGGGCCGTCGGCAATCAGCGCGGCGGTGGCCAGCAGCATCACCATGCGGTGGTCCCCGCGTGCATCGGCGGTGAAGCCGCCGCGCAGGCGCACGGGACCGGTGACGGTCAGCGTGTCGCCGTCGGGGCTGACATCGGTTTTCGCGCCCAGCCGGGCCAGCAGCTCCTGCGTGGCCAGCAGCCGGTCGCACTCCTTCAGGCGCAGGCGGCTGACCCCCGTCAGGGTGGAGACGCCGCGCGCCTGAGTGCAGGTCAGCGCCAGAATGGGCGCAAGATCGGGAATGTCGGAGCAGTCGATGCGGGCGGGCATCAGCCCGGCGTGCGACGGGCTGGCGGCATACCACTCGCCGCGCGTCTGACGGATGCGCAGGCCCATCTCCTCCAGCACATCCACGATGCGCGCGTCGCCCTGCAGGCCGTCGCGGCGCAGGTTGGGCAGCATCACGCCGCCGCCCATAGCGTCCACACACAGAAGCACCGCCGCCTGAGACCAGTCGCCAGATACGGCGACGCTTTCTGGCGCGGGCGCGCAGGCGGGCGAGAGGCCAAATACGCCTTCCTCCCGCTCCGTGAAGGAAATCCCGAAGCGCTCCATCAGGCGAAGCGTCATATCCAGATAGGGCCGGCTGACGATGGGGCCGGTTACGGTGAGCGCGGCGGGTGCAGGCGTGCCGTCCGGGGTGATGGCATGGGCCAGCGCGATCAGCAGGCCGGAGGCAAACTGGCTGGAGCGGGAGCCGTCCACCTCATAGCGGCCTGCGGGCAAAAAGCCGCTTACCTCCACCACCGCAAGCCCGTCCGGTCCGGCAGGCGTGCGCGTCATGCGGCCTCCGGCCTGCCGGACCAGCGGCTCAAAGGCGTCCAGCGGCCGGCGGAACAGCGCAGGTTCCATCAGAAAGCGCACTGCCTGTCCCCGCGTGAGAAACGCGGGAATCAGCATGCGCAGGGCGGCGGCACAGGCATGCACATGGCACTCTGCCGCAGGCGCGTCTGTGGAGGGCTTGCCGGGCGGCGGCGCGGGCGTCACGATCAGCGCGCCATCCTCCAGGCGCACTTCACCGCCCAGGGCGCGCACGCCGTCGATCATGGCCAGGGTATCGTCGCAAAGCGGTGCGGAAAAGCCGTTCAGGCGGCATTCGCCGCGCCCCAGGGCAGCCAGGAGCAGCGCCCGGTGCGCCTCGCTCTTGGCAGGGGGAACCGCCGCGCTCCCGCTGAGGCGCGCGGGACTAAAGGTGATGGATGACATGAAAAAAACTCCCCTTTAACCGGCAGAAAAGATCAGGGCAAATAACAGAATCATACGGTTTTTATTATAGCATACCGGCCCTTAAAAACAACGAGCAGGAGCGGGGAGAAAGCGAAAAATACGGAAAAAATCCGGCTGGTTCACTTTAGGCCAGAAAGCCCAGACTCTTGAGCGCAAACACCCACAAAAACACAGTCAGGATAGAAAATACCGTGGTAAACACCACCTGTCCACCCGCCAGATCGCCATTGCCGCCCATCTGCTGCGCCATGGGGAAGCTGGAAACCGAGGTGGGCGAGGCGTACACGGCGATCAGCGCGGCCAGCGACACATCGCGGATGCCCAGCGCCACCGCCAGGCTCAAAAAGATCAACGGAACCACGACCAGCCGCCCCGCCACACCGATGACGAGCAGCCGGCTATTGGCGCGCGCCTTGCCGAAGTCCAGCGACGCTCCCAGCGTGAACAGCGCCAGCGGCGTGGCGACGGAACTCAGGCTGCGAAGCGGCTTTTCAATGAGAGTGGGGATGGGAATGCGGAAATACCAGAGCAAAAATCCCGCCAGCGTGCCTAAAATGAGCGGATTGAGCAATACGCCCTTCACGATGCGCCAGGGCGAGCTTTTTTCACCGCCAAAGATCATCAGCGCTATGGTGGAAAGCACGTTGAACACCGGCACCACCACCGCCACCAGGAGCACCGCGATGGAGGTATCCCCCTCGGGGTACATCATCATGACCAGCGGAATGCCGAAAATGGCATAATTGCTGCGCGCAATGCCCTGAATCAGCACACCGCAGGAGGCGCGGTCGCGGCACAGGCGCGGCGTGATGACAAACAGCGTGCCAAAGCATAAAAGCGTGGTCACGAACGCGTAGAGCAGCGTGCGCACGTCCGTAGACGCGCCCAGCTGCGTGTCCACGATGTTGAAGCACAGAAGCAGCGGCAGAAAAATTTTGAATACACAGGCGTTGATCTGCCGTGCGGCGGATTCGCCGATCACCCCCACGCGGCGTGCCGTGAAGCCCACGGCCATCATGACCAGCAGGGGAAAGACGGTGTTGAGCGAGAAGAGAAGGTCATCCATGGGGCGGGGTTCACCTCCCGTTGGGGATCAGGGCGGGGGAAAGGCGCTCAGGGCCAGCAAAAGCTGAGCCATGTAATAGATGCCCAGACTCACGAAATGACAGGAGCTGGGGCGCTTGAGCAGCAGGTTATGACAGAGCGTCATGTCCGAAACGACGAACGTCACGGCCCCCAGCGCCGCCAGCGTGGAACGGGCCGAGGGAGCCAGCAGGGGCAGCGGCAGGCTGAAGGCCAGCAGCGCGGCCAGCGCGACGACATAGATCATAACGCCCGCCAGCAGATGCGGCTTGGGAAAGTGCCGGCGGTAGCGCAGCGCAAAGCACCACAGCCCTGCCAGCGCGATCACGAATACCGTCAGGCACCACCAGCTCAGCACCCGATACTGGCTGAGCGCGGCCACATAGACCACATGCCCCGTGAAAAACAGCGCGCCGCCCACTTCAAAGCGCACATCCAGCGCAACATCCGCAAGCGTGCATACGCACAGGCCGATGAAGATCATCAGGCCATAGAGGTCCCGCACCTCCGCGGAGAAATAACCCGCCGCCGCAAACGCCGCGGCCAGCGCCGTGGGCAGGGCCTTGAGCGCGAGCGAGGCTTTGCGGTATCCCTTGGCCATGGCGCGGAAACGCGCCGGCATCAGCACCAGCCACGTCAGGGCGATATATAGCAGAAGATAGGCCATCCCCGCCTCCCGCGGCGCCTGGGGCGCCGCTTGATTCGTTTTGTCTTTCTTCTATCATACGCTTTTTCCGGCGGAGTGTCAATTCTGCCTGTCGGAGGAAAAACGGGGCAAAGCAAAAAACGCCCGGCGGTCATTTTGCCGCCGGACGTTTGAAGGGTTACAGCTTTTCTTCTCCGGACCCGCTCTCCCCTTCGGGAGGCGCGCTTTCGGGCGCCGTGCCGGGCTCCCTTGCGGGGCGCTCCCCGCTTCCGCCTTCCGGCATTGCTTCGGGCGTTTCTCTCCGGCCGCCGCCAAATCCGCCCCGGCCGCCGCCGAAGCCCATGCCGCCAGTGGAATCGGTGGTCATCTGCACGGACTGGCTGTTGCCGCCCATGGTCACGGTATAGGTTTCGCCGTCCGTAAAGCGGTCGGAATAGAGAACCGCGTGGCTATAGGCATGCAGCGTCTCAAAGTGGATCAGCACATTTCCGGCACTGTCAAGCACCTCCAGGACGCCGGAGCCGGACGCGTTCATCACCGTACCGGGGATGGAGGGGTCGCTCACACCCTGGGCCATACCGGCGGAACCCACGGCGACCACCGTGCCGCCGGTCAGGGTGAAGGAGCCATCGTAATCCAGCGCACCGTCGCCGCCGCTTTCGGGGCCGTTGACATACAGCTCGCCGCCGGTCATTTCCAGATCGCCGTTGACATCCACGCCGTCACCGGAGGCGGAGACAGAGATCACGCCGCCGCTGATGTGCACGGTGCCCGTGGAGGAGGCAAAGCGGTCGCGGCCAAACCGGCCCGATGCCCCGAAGGTGCCCTCGTCGGAGCTGGTGGCGGAATCCCCGCCTGCCCCGTTGATGCCGTCATCGCTGGCGGTGATGCTGATCTCGCCGCCGGAGAGGGTCACGTCGGTGCCCTCCAATCCTTCGTAGGAACGGGTCACGGTGATGGTCCCGCCGGAGACGGTCAGCGCGTTGTCGGCATGCACGCCGTCGTCGCCGGTGGCAAGGATCATCTCGCCGCCGGAAACAGTCACATCCACCGCGTGCAGCGCGTCATCCGCGCTGTCGATGGAGAGGGTGCCGCCGGAGAGGGTCAGCGTGGTTTCGGCCTTCACGCCCTTCTGGCTGGGCGTGTCTTCCTCGGCCTGCTGCTCCCAGCCGCCCCGGCTGCCCCAGCTGTCGGAAGCCGTCTGGCTCACGGACGCGCTGCCCTCGCCGGTGGTAATGGTGAGCGTGCCGCCCGCGATGGCGACAAAGCCACGGTCCGCATCCTCGGCGTTGGTGGCCTTGATGCCGTCTCCGGTCTGGGCGCTGATGGTGATGGTCCCGCCGCCGATGGTGACCTCGTCCTTGCCGACCAGGCCGTCATCCACGGCGCTTACGGTGATATCTCCGCTCACGATGCGCAGCGAATCGCGGCAGTTGATCCCGTCCAGCCAGGCGCTTTCGATGGTGAGCGCGCCGTTCCCGTTGATGGTCAGGTCGTCGCGCACATAGATGGCCGCGTCGTTATCCTCCTCGGCGGGCGTGGCCGAACCCTGCGTGAGGGAATTGACGCTGCCCTCCGCCAGGGTCAGAATCAGCTTGTCGCAGCCGTCGGAGGTCAGCGCCGCCCCATCCTCGTTGTGGACGCTCACGCCGTCCAGCAGGAGCCATACGTCGCCCTCCGTGGCCGGCGCCACCCGGATGCTGCCGTCCGCTACCTGCCCGCTCAGGCGGTAGACACCCGGCTCGGTGATGTCTACGCCGCCTTCGGTCAGGACGATGTCAACGGCCTCGGAGGGATCGGCGAGGGTAAGGTCCTTGTCGCTGAACAGGTCATCCGCCGTCTCGGCCATAACGGCAAAAAACGCGGGAATGCACAGGAGAAGCGCGCAGAGAACAGAAAAGAAACGTTTCATGAGAAAAGGCCTCCTTGTCACAGCTCTTCGTGGACGGGCGCGTTGCGCGTGAGAGACAGGGTGAGGTTTCCGTTGCGGCAGCGCAGTTCATCCAGAAAGGCTTTTTCCTGTTTGGGGTCCTTGAGGACAACCGTATAGCGCAGCTCAAAGAGGCTGCCCATACCGGTGGTCTTGACCCCCTCCAGCCGCCAGCGGCGCGTGTGGGCGGCAAACAGGTCGTCAAACACGCCGGTGTAGTCCAGATCCTCGGGAATAGTCACGCGCAGCAGAAGCGGCTGGGAAAAAGGATGGATAAAGTGCAGGGCCAGAAGCAGCGCGCATACCACCGCCGTGAGCAGCAGCGCATACCCCGTATAGGCCATGCTGGTGGCCAGGCCGGTTCCCATGGCCAGAAAGATGAGCGTGATATCGCGCGAGGAGCCGGGCACGGAGCGGAAGCGCACCAGGCTGAATGCGCCCAGCACCGCCACGCCTGTACCGACGTTTCCGTTGACCATGAGGATGACGGCCTGCACCACCACGGGCAGCGTGACCAGCGAGGCGGCAAATCCCTTGCTGCACTGGCCCGTAAGCATGGCGGTGATGGCGATGAGCAGGCCGCAGGCGGCGGCGCAGAGCATCAGCACCAGCATGCTGCCGATGGACAGGCCCTGATTGACGTCAAACATGGCAGACAGCATCGCAAACACCTCCTTTCACGGCGGCGGGGCGCATGGCGCGGGCCTGCCCCGCGCGCATGCGGGCCTCGTACACGCGGCCGTATTTGGAAAACGATGTGGGCCGGATCTCGTTTTGATCCAGCGCAGCGCACAGCCACAGCGGGATGGCGTGCGCGGTCTTGATTTCCATCAGACGCATGCCGGGCGCGAGCAGCGATTCGCCCGCCGCCCCCAGGCGCAGGTCCAGATCCGTCTGCCGGCTGCGGATATCGCGGTCGATGGTGATGCGCAGCTGATTCGGGCTGGGCTCCAGCTCCGTGTAGGCGGTGCGGTCATAGGCCAGAAGCACGGCGGGCCGCAGCCGGTAGCGGCGCAGCATGTAGGCGATCTCCCGCCCGATCTGCCCGCCGGCGGCGGGGATGGTTCCCTGTGCCAGACATGCCATGGCACGGTCCAGCGGCAGGCAGATGCGGCGTTTATACACCACACCCTGCACCTTTTTCTTCATTTCCAAAAACACGTTGTCCCCATCGCCCGGCACCCCATAGCTGCGCAGACGCAGCTTCTCTTTATAAACGGGCTTTTCCAGGCTGCGCCGGATGAGCAGGTTCTGCCATGGGCGTGCCAGAGCGGGGAAAACGGAGCGCCCGCGCGCGATGCCCCATGCCCACAGATGCACGGCGCCGCCCAGCAGCGGCACCAGAAACGCCCACGTCATCGCCCGGGAGGTAACGCCATGCCCGAATGTCTGGTAGACGGCGCTTGCCGCGGCACAGCCTCCCGCGCAGAGGACGCAGCCCAGCGTACGCCTGCGCACAGCGGGCTCAAAGGCCGATGTAGACAATGTCGCTCACCTCCCGTTCGGTAATGGTGCGGCCGTTGGTGGTGGGGTTGTTGACCACTTCGCCCTGAAAGACCATCGTGGACGAGCCGCCGCCATCCAGGTTGTAGGCCGTTTCACAGCCGATTTCCAGCATCAGATCCGCCAGCTGCACAAGGGACAGCCCCGCGCTTTCCTCCGTGCGGCCGTCCGTCACCACGAAGGCGTAGTGCAAAGGCCCGATCTGTCCGATGGCCGTGCGCGGGTTGCCGGTCATGGAGCGCGCCACCTCGTCGCCATCCGCCACGGACACTTCTCCGTCCGTGACCAGCGCAGGGCCGAAGGAGAAAATTTGCCACAGGCCGTCGGCGTCGCCGGCACTCATGGTGCGGTTATCCGCAATGGAGAAATCCCCGGAGGCGTCTACCAGCAGCAGCTCCGTGGCCGAGGAGGCCGCGGTGTCCCGGTAGAGCACCCCGTTTCTGAGGCACCAGCCACTTTTGCGCGAACCATAAAAGTCGCCGTTGATGGCCAGCACCGCGCCGTTTGCCACGGCAAGCTCGCTTACGGTATCGGTCACGTTGCGGCCGAAGGTGTTTTCGGCCAGAGCCGTGCGCAAAAGGGCGGGGCTCGCCAGCCGCACGTCCGCCACATAGCAGGTGGTGCCGTCGCGCCGGAGAGTGGTGAGCTGCACGCTCATGGACTCGTCCTGATAGAAGGAGGCGTCTGCCGCCTGAGGCGCGGCCAGGGTGGCGGAGGGGGCAAGGGTTTCCAGCACCTCATCGGCGACGTCGCGCGCACGGGATACAATCAGCTCCCGGTGCGGGATGACGAAGGTATCCAGCAGCGCCCAGGTGAACGCCGCGATCAAAAACGCCGCGTAGCACGCGGCAAAGCGCCATGGCGCCTGGAAAAAGCCTTTCATGCGGACCTCCTTTCCATGGGGCAGAGTATAGCGGCCCTTTGTGTAGGCCGTGTGAACGTGGACTGACGGACAGCCAAAGCCACGATGGAAATTTTCGGATGCTGTGCATTTGCCCATACCGGGGCGTGTTCCCTGAGCCTGTACAATTCCTGCACTTTTTGACGGTCCGCATTGCAACCGGGCGGACGAGTCCTTATACTAAACACAGTGCGGCCTGCCGGAAGCGGGCCGCAAACACAGGGAAAGTGCACGGAGGACCAAAAGCATGAACGTAACCCAGAAGATTCTTTCCGCCCATTTGATATCCGGCGAGCTCAAGCCGGGCAGCGAAATCGCTATCCGCATCGACCAGACGCTCACGCAGGATTCCACCGGGACCATGGCCTATCTGCAGTTTGAGGCCATGGATGTAAAACGCGTCAAAACCGAACGCAGCATGGCCTACATCGATCACAACACCCTCCAGACCGGCTTTGAAAACGCGGACGACCACCGCTATATCGCAAGCGTCGCCCGCAAGCACGGCATCTATCTGAGCAAGCCGGGCAACGGCATCTGCCATCAGGTGCAGCTGGAACGCATCGGCAAGCCGGGCAAAACGCTGCTTGGCAGCGACAGCCACACCCCCACCGGCGGCGCGCTGGGCATGATCGCCATCGGCGCGGGCGGGCTGGACGTGGCGGTGGCCATGGGCGGCGGCGCGTATTATCTCAGCTGCCCCAGCGTGGTAAGCGTGCGCCTCACGGGGCGGCTCAGCCGAGGCGTGGCCGCCAAGGACGTGATTCTGGAACTGCTGCGCCGCCTCACCGTCAAGGGCGGCGTAGGCAAGGTGATGGAGTACACGGGGCCGGGCGTTGAGACGCTGTCCATCCCCGAACGTGCAACCATTGCCAACATGGGCGCGGAGCTGGGCGCGACGACGTCCGTGTTCCCCTCGGACGAGGTGACGCGCGGCTTCCTGAAGGCGCAGGGCCGCGAGGCGGACTTTATCCCGCTGGCCGCCGACCCGGATGCGACGTATGACGAGGCGGTGGAGATTGATCTGTCGGCGCTGGTGCCGATGGTGGCGCTGCCGCACATGCCCGACAACGTGAAAACCGTGGCAGAGACCGGCCCCATCCATGTGGATCAGGTGTGCATCGGCTCGTGCACCAACTCCAGCTATCTGGACATGATGCGCGTGGCCGCCATCCTGAAGGGCAAGACCGTGAACCCCGACGTATCGCTGGTCATCGCGCCGGGCAGCCGGCAGGTGCTGAGCATGCTCAGCGCCAACGGCGCGCTGCATGACATGATCGAGGCCGGCGCACGCATCTGTGAAACGGCGTGCGGCTTCTGCATCGGCATGGGACAGAGCCCCTGCACCAATGCCGTGAGCGTGCGCACCAACAACCGCAACTTCTTCGGCCGCAGCGGCACCAAGAGCGCAGGCATCTACCTGGTGAGCTGCGAAACCGCCGCCGCCACCGCCCTGACCGGCGTGCTCACCGACCCGCGCGGCGTGGACGCCGATTTGGACGTGGTCATGCCGGATACCTTCCTCTACAACGACAACCTCATCATCCCCCCTGCCCCGGAAGAGGAAGCGGACGCGGTGGAGGTCGTCCGCGGCCCCAACATCAAGCCCTTCCCCAAGGCCGAGGCCCTGGCGGAGAGCCTCAGCGGCAAGGTGCTGCTCAAGATGGAGGACAACATCACCACCGACCATATCATGCCCTCGGACAGCTCGCTCCTGCCCTTCCGCAGCAACATTCCCAAGCTCAGCGAGCACTGCCTCACGCCCGTGGACCCCACCTTCCCCGAACGTGCAAAGGCGGAGGGCGGCGGTTTCCTGCTGGCCGGTCAGAACTACGGGCAGGGCTCCAGCCGCGAGCATGCGGCGCTGGTGCCGCTGTACCTCAAGGTGCGCGGCGTGCTGGCCAAGAGCTTTGCGCGCATCCACCGCGCCAACCTGATCAACAACGGCATTCTGCCCCTGGAATTTGCGGATGAGGCGGATTATGACCGCTTTGAGCAGGGCGACGAGCTGGCGCTGGAAAATGTGGCGGAGCTGGTGCGCAAGGGTGCAAGCCGAATTCCCGTGACGAACGTGACCAAGGGGTTCACGGCGGAGATGAAGCTGGAGCTGACCGAGCGTCAGCGTGGCATGATCCTCGCCGGCGGCCTCATCAATATGATTTCCCAGCAGAACCGGTAAAAAAGGGGCGCGTCG
>OHPR01000285.1_pt1 | contig 23468 bp, 31 predicted proteins | sample 1577761 | NCBI WGS metagenome assembly OHPR01 (sample SAMEA3879537, study PRJEB24766) | human gut metagenome | biome: human-associated habitat; feature: feces | place: USA | collected 1985/1987 | reverse complement strand
GCTAAAAAATTATTTGACGAAAAATCAAAAATCAATTTTGGCGAACACTCTAAAAAAAAAGTATAAAGACAAATAAAAAAATTATTCATCTTTTAAAGATTGGGCTAATTTTTTACCTAAATCATAACATTGATCTAAAACATCATCATCAGGTATGAAAATAGTGTCAAATTGATCAACAACATCAAAACCTGCAGCTTCCAATTCAGCACTCATTTTTTTATTAGCTCCTCCACCCCATCCTTTAGAACCGAATACTACTGCTTTTTTGGTGTATCCCGTTGCTTTAAAGTTAAGAGCATCCAAATAATAAATAATGTCTCCAACACTTGGATATGCCTTGTTCATAATGGTAGGTGCACCTAAACAGATTGCTTTACTGTCTAAAACATCAGTTACAACATCACTTCTGTCATCTTCATGCAGGAAGTACATTTTAACTTCAAATCCTTCAGACATAATACCTTCTGCAATGGATGCTGCCATTTTTTGGGTTGAATGATGCATAGTGTCATAAATTAAAGTTACCTTATCCTTACATACACCGTTAGCCCATTCATTATATTTGTTAATAATTAATGAAGGATCTTTAAAGATTTGACCGTGAGAAGGTGCAATCATCTTAACTTTACTGACTAAATCCAGATCAGCTAATTCTTTCATCTTATTATTATACATTAAAGAAGAGTTAACAACCAGATTAGCATAGAACTTTTGTGCATTATTTAATAGGATTGTTTCTTCTACCTCATCACTAAACCTTTCACTAAAACAGATATGTTGACCAAATGCATCATTAGAGAATAATATTCCGTCTTCAACTAATAATGTAAACATGCTGTCCGGCCAGTGAAGCATTGGTGCATTTACAAATGCTAAAGTTTTTCCACCTAAATCTAAACTGTCTCCAGTTCCTACAACATTAAAATCATAGTCTTTTAAAGATGGTAAATGATTTTTTAATCCGTTTACAGCCATCTGTGAACAATAAACTTCAACATCCGGGAATTTTTTAACAAATTCAGGAAGGGAACCGCTGTGATCGTTTTCAATATGGTTTTGAATAATTACATCTATTTTAAATTCTCTTCCTTCTTGCTGGAATGCATCTTTTACTCTACCCCATAACTGTGCAGAGGTTCCAGGATATACGTTATCAATTAAAGCTACTTTATCTTCACCAAATACCAAATAACAATTGTATGTAGTTCCATCTAAACTGTAACCGTGATAATCTCTTAAATCCCAATCCAATACACCGACCCAATATACTCCATCAGTAATTTTAGTAGCATCTGCTTTCATAAAAAAATCACCTAAATATAAATTTATCAAGATATATTCTGTTCGTAATTATATTAATAATTAATGGGACATTAACAAAACATCCAGAATGCACAAATAAATATATATCTAATAATACTATTTACCTTGATTAAATTAAAATGGCAAATAATAAATAGTAACATAATAACATATATTATATATATTGAAATAATAGGTGATTTACAATGTGTTCTACAGGAGGTCCAATGGCGGACATTGATTTGAAAAAATTAAAAACAAAAAGATACAGATGTTTAGATTGTGGAAACGATTTCAAAGGCCTTGGCAGAAAAGTAATTTGTCCATCCTGTCAAAGCGACAATGTTGAATGTAAAGAGTAAGCTTCAAACCTGTTTACTCTATTTTTATTTTTTAGGTGGTACTTTGATTATTGAGTTTAATAATGATGAAATCCTATTTCTGGAAGGTGAAACCGGGATGGTAGGAATCATAAAAGTAGCCTATGAAAATAAAATGTTATTTATAGCTACACAGAACAATGAAGAAATTGTCCAATTTTTAGAAAAAGATGACTTAATAGCTGTATCTAACTTTAAAAAAGACAAGCGAGCTATCCGCTCTCAGGCATATTTAACCCGTGAAGAAAATTCTCCACTTGTAATTCTAAACAAAGAACATCCCTCCACCAAACGACTGGAGACAGTTTTATCTGTAGGTGATAGAGTCTGTCTAAATTGTAATATCACTCCTGGAACACACCCCGAACAGGATGTTTTATGTTCCTGTGATTCACTATCCGGTTTAGAAATCAGCAAAACAGAAACCGGAATTAAATTAAACCAATACTTTGACAAATACACAATTGAAAAATTTTAGATTAAAATGAAACTTTTAGAATTTATTTACACATTACTTGGACAGGGAATAGTCTTTATAATCATACTAATTATTATATTATTTATAATAGCTATTACCCTTGGTAAAATCCTGCTTAAAAAGAACATAATCATATTTCCAAGGTTTATTCTTTTTGTTGTAGATGTATTTTACTCACCTTTCAAAACAATAGCTAGACTGCTGAAAATAGACGATGATATGATTGACAGAATCAGCATTGAAGTCAGGGATGATGTAAATAAGGAAAAATTCAAAAAAATACCTGCTGAAGAAACTTTAATATTTTTACCTCACTGTTTAAGGCACAGGGACTGTCAGGCGGCACTTCAAAAAGAAGGAGTAATCTGTACAGAATGCGGCAAATGTTCCATTGGAGTTATCAAAAAAAAGGCAGACAAACTGGGATACAGTTTATATATTGTTCCCGGATCAAGCTTTGTTAAAAAAATAGTTAAAGAAAACAACTTCAAAGCAGTTATTGGAGTGGCATGTCATGAAGACTTAAATCAGATGATGATGCTGCTTTCTGATTATTGTCCTCAGGGTGTTTTACTTTCCAAAACAGGATGTTTTGAAACAAAAGTAGATATTAAAAAAGTATTTGAAAAATTAAATTCCAAATACTAATCATCATAATATTTTATAAAGTCCAAAGATTCATCAGCCTGACTGAATTCATCAATAAAGTCATGCAAATCCTTTATAAATTCTTCTTTTCTTTTATCTGAATCTCTGATTTTAGAATAATCTTTTTTTATAGCCAATTCCATTATAATATCATCAGTTTCTAAAGTTAATTCTGGATAAAATATATTTTCATCCATATTATCCTCTTCCAAGTTCCTGATGAGCTCTAGCTAAATGACCTGCTGCAAGAGCACCAACTAAAGATAATTCTCCAGCCAAAACAGTAGCTGCAACAATTTCACCAAATTCACGAGCCTTATTGGAACCTGCAACACCAAGAATATCCAAACCCTCATGAGCAGTTTCTAAGCTTGTACCTCCACCAACAGTAGCTATCGGTACATCCGGAAGGTTTACTGAGAAATACAAATTTCCGTTTCTGTTTTCAGCTGTTGTAATACCTAAAGAACCTTCCACTGCATGAGCTGCATCCTGACCTGTTGCCAAAAAGATAGCTGCAACCATATTTGCATAATGAGCATTATATGCCATAGAACCTGCTGCTGCAGATCCTATTAAATTTTTAGCTATATTTACTTCTTCAATAGCTTCAGCAGTTGTTTTAAGTTTTTTATTTACTATTTCTTCAGGAATTAAAATATCTGCAACAATACTTTTTCCCCTTCCTTCAATCATGTTAATTGCCGCAGGCTTTTTATCAACACATACATTTCCGCTTAATGCAATGTGTCTTCCAGTTGTTTCATCAGCCAATTTATCTAAAATCTTTTCTGAAGCAATAGTAACCATGTTCATACCCATACTGTCTCCAGTAGAGTAAACAAAACGTGGATAAACATAAGTTCCAACAATTAGAATCGGATCAATTTTTAAAAGCTTACCATGAGATGTGGTGGATTCTGCAATTTCTTTAAGTTCTTGGAAATTATCAATAAACCATTGTTTAATTTTTAAAGCATCACTTGCTGAAGAGGTTTTAATTACCGGTGCTCTGGTCATAATATCTGAAATAACATGAGCATTTACTCCTCCAGATGATGTAATTGTTGATGCACCTCTGTTAATTGATGCTACAAGTGCTCCTTCAGATGTAGCTAACGGAACATAAACCTCTCTTTTACAGTAATCTCCGTTGATTTTTAACGGTCCGGCTACACCTACAGGAAGCTGGATTGTTCCAATTGGATTTTCAATGTTTCTTGCAGATGCCCTTTCCATGTCTAAAGAATAATTAGCCATATGCGGTAATTCACAGCCTGCTGTTTTTTCTATAAATTCCCTTCTAATATCTGTAGCCTCTTTTGGTGAAACATATTTGTCTACCTGGTATAATTTCATTTCACCATTTAACAATTTATCAATAATTTCTTTAGAATTCATTTAAATTGACTTCCTTACTAAATCTACAATTTCTGATGGCATTTTAGCTACACTTACACCGGCATCAGTTAATGCATTAATTTTACTTTCTGCAGTACCTGAACTTCCATGAATAATAGCTCCTGCATGCCCCATTCTTTTACCAGGTGGTGCGGTCCTACCTGCGATATATGAAACTACCGGTTTGGAGATATTGTCTTTAATAAATTCTGCTGCATTTTCTTCAGCATTACCTCCAATTTCACCAATTAAAACAATAGCTTCAGTGTCATCATCTTCTTCAAATTTTTTAAGAATATCAATATAATTTGTACCGATTACAGGGTCTCCACCTATACCTACACATGTACTTTGACCAATTCCTCCACGGGTAAGCTGGCTGGCTACTTCGTATGTTAAAGTTCCGCTTCTTGAAATTACTCCGACATTACCTTCTTCAAAAATATGAGTCGGCATAATTCCCAGTTTACCAACACCAGGAGTTATAATTCCAGGAGTGTTTGGACCTATAACTGTAGTGTCCATTTCACGAGCATAATTCATTATTTTTAAACTGTCATGAACAGGAATATGTTCTGAAATAATAACAACCAAATCCAAATGTCTTATAGATTCAAATGCCGCATCTTTTGCAAATTTTGCAGGTACAAAAATAATTGAAGAGTTAACGCCAGTTTCCTCTTTTGCTTCTTCAATTGAATTGAAAACAGGAACACCTAAAAAGTCTTGACCCCCTTTTCCAGGAGTTACACCTGCCAAAATATTTGTATTATATTCCAACATTTGTTCGGTGTGAAAAGATCCCTGTTTTCCGGTAATCCCCTGAACCAAACATTTTGTATCATTATCTAATAAAATCATAAAACAACCACCTTTTTAACGTAAAATTCTTGTTTTGTTTTCAAATGGAACTGCCAAATCAATTACATTTCCATTCATAAAAGCTGTAGCAGAAAATATAACACTTCCAGGCAATACATTACAGTTAGTGCCTCTTTTAACCAAATACACATTTTTATTTCCAAGTGCTGCTCCAATCATCGCACCTGCTATTACACCGACAGATTCTATATTTTCAACAGTAGCTACTACTACAGGATCATCAGTTTCCGGTGAAACATAACCTACACCAGGAATTTTTTTGGATTTAGGTTCTATCAAATCAGAAACATCAGTCATGTTTTTCATTCCTTTAGCTGCTTCAATAGCTGAATTGGCAGCATTTCCTACAAACGATTCCCCACCATATGTATCAAAACCTAAAACAATAGCATCAGGATATCTGTCTTGGCGAATGCTAGCTTCAGCATAAGATATACCTTCCCCTGCAGTATCCGGACTTTGAGATATTCCTGAAAGGTCACCTAAATTTTCAGCATTGTCCTTTAATATATTTACAATACCTTCATTAACACTTTCAAGTAAATCGTCCTCTACAAATGCACTAACAACTACATCATCACCAGTTACATTTGTCAGGGCAGCATCTCTAGCCCCTAAAGCTTTAAGTTTGTAAAGGTCGGACTCAATATTTTCTACTAATGTATTACTACAGGACACGTCATTCCTAGAAATGTCTGCACCTATAGCTGTAATTTTCAAAATAACACCTTTTATAATTGATTATAAAAATAAATAAAATAATTTTTATTTTATTGTTATATATTATGTCTTTTATTTAATATATAATTTAAGGAACGAAAGTTATTTAAAAAAATTAATTAATAACATCACTCAAAAAATATAATTGATGTATTCACAAACTAAAATAGCAATACCAATTTTTCAAGCAAAAAAAGAAGATGTAATTAAAGTAGCTGAAGATTGTATTGAAAAAGGTGCTGATGTACTTGAATTTAGAATAGATGCACTGGACAATCCTAACTTTGATGATATTAAAGAAATCATTGAAGAGATTAACTTTCCAATAATAGCTACCAACAGAATTTCATCTGAAGGCGGTTCCTTTAAAGGATCAGAAGAAGAAAGAATTGATATTTTATTAAAATGTGCTCCTTTAGTTGATTATGTGGATATTGAACTTCAAAGTGATGACAGATATATAAAACAGATACATGATACTGGAGTAACTACCATTGTTTCATACCATGACTTTCATAAAACTCCTGAAATTAATGAAATCATGTATATTGTTGAAAAAGAACAAAAACTTGGAGATATCGCTAAAGTAGCTTTTATGCCTAATGATTTGGATGACACTTTAAAAATATTGGCTATTCTTTCACATTGCGAAAATACAATAGCTATTTCAATGAGTGATTTAGGCAGCTACACCAGAGTTATGGCTTCCAAATTTGATTCCCCAATTACTTTTGCTGCAGGACGAGATGTGACCGCCCCGGGGCAAATTGATATTGAAACCATGAAATCATTGCTTAATATGGATTTGAATCTTATGGAATAGGTGATTAGAATGGCTAAAAAATGTATTTTAGCTTTTATTTTAATAATTATCTTAGCTATTTTTTTAGGAATATTTTTAACAGAAGATAATGGGTCTGTTGATGTTTATATAGATGGAGAAAATGTAACTGCATCAACAAATCCAGGATTAAACACTGAAATTAATACCAAGGAACTGAATGATGAAATTTGCAATTATTCTCTTGAATCAATGAATATGCCCAATACCAATATAAATACCCTAAAATCAGGAATTCATGATATTTGTTTAAGTTATGGTCTTGATACATCCAATATTAATATCGATTCCACTTTAGGTGAAAACAGTATTCCTGTTATTTATCAGGTTGACGGAACTTCAATGCTTCCAACACTGCAGGACGGACAAAATGTTTTAGTCAATAAAACACAGGATGTTCATGTCGGAGATATTGTAGTTGCCAATTCTTCAGAATATGGAAACATTATAAAAAGAGTTGACGAAGTTAATAACAATCAGATTCACCTTGTAAGTGACAACAAAAATATAGAATACACTCAAATCAATGGAGTTATATATGAAACAAAGGGAATAAGTACATGGGTTGATTTCAGTGATATTTATGGCGTGGTTATAAAATATTAAAAAAAATAAGGATATAAAAAAAGAGATGTGCCTATACAGCACTGTCTCCTTCTTCACCTGTTCTAATCCTTATTACATTGTCAATTGGATAAATGAAGATTTTACCGTCACCAATGTTGCCTGTTTTTGCACCTTTTTGAATGGCTTTAACAATAGTATCTACACCTTCATCTTTTGTGACAATCTCAATACGTGTTTTTGGAATTAAGTCAATACAGTAACTGGATCCCCTGTAAGATTCTTTGATACCTTTTTGACTGCCTCTTCCTTTAATTTCAGAAACATTCATTCCTTGACAGCCCACGGCTGTAAGTTCATTTTTAACGTCCTGATACTTTTCCTGTCTAATAATTGCAACAATACTTTTCATTTTTAAACCTTCTAGTTAAAATTGTATGCAGATTCTTCGTGAAGTTTTGTATCTAATCCTACAACTTCAGCTTCATCTTCTACTCTGATACCGCCCATAGCTTTGTCAAGTACTTTAGCTAATACATAGCTTATTACAAATGCATAAACAATAGTAGCTACTACACTTATTATTTGTATTACAACTTGATATGGGTTTCCATATAATAATCCTGCTGCTTCATTAATATATGGTGCTGCAAAGATACCAGTAGCGATTGCTCCCCATATACCAGACATACCGTGTATACCGAATACGTCTAATGCATCGTCGTAACCGAGTTTTGCTTTTAAGTAATAAATTGCAAAGTAAGATACTAAAGGAGCTACTGCACCAATTACTAATGCTCCAGGAACATCAACAAATCCTGCTGCAGGAGTAATAGCTACTAAACCAGCAATTCCTCCAGAGATTGCACCAAGAACAGTTGGTTTACCAACAACAATTGTATCTAATATAGTCCAGACAATTAAAGCTGCTGCAGCTGCAACATTTGAAACAATAATTGCATTTGCTGCAAGACCATTTGCACCTAAACCGGATCCTCCGTTGAATCCCATCCATCCGAACCATAGAAGTGCTGCACCTAATACTGCATATCCTAAGTTATGTGGTAATAATGAAATGTCTTTTCTTTTACCTAATACAAGTGCGATAGCTAATGCAGAAACCCCTGAGTTAATGTGTACAACAGTACCACCTGCGAAATCAAGTGCTCCCATATTCATTAACCATCCTCCACCCCATACCCAGTGAGCAATAGGGATATAGACAAGACAAGCCCAAATCGGGATAAAAATTACCCAAGCTTTTGTTTTCATTCTTCCAACAACACCACCAGAAATCAATGCTGCTGTTAGACCTGCAAATGCAAGTTGGAACATAACAAACAATAGTGTTGGAATAGTTCCGCTTAAATCATCAAGTCCGATTCCACTTAAGAAGAAATTAGAAGGGCTTCCTATAAATCCTCCCAGTAACGGAGTTCCAAAGGCAAATTGATAACCGAAAATAACCCAAATAACACTTACAATTGAAAATGCAATAAAGGTTAAAAACATAGTATTTAAAACATTTTTACGTTTACTTAAACCACCATAAAAGAATGCAACAGCCGGAATACTCATTAAAAGTACTAAAAGACTACAAACAAGAACCCAAGCTGTATCACCTGCGCTAAATATATCCATTATATCTTTTCTCTTTTTAAATAAATTAATAACAATAAATCAAAATTATTTTTTAAAATTTTTATGAATTTTGATTAAACGGAAGTCGGAAGTCGGAATCCTTCTTCCGATATATAGTAGTTAAACTTACAGCTATATAAACATTTCGGTGAAACGGATTTACAAAAAAATAGGTTATTATAAAAAAATTCAATAAAAAATATTAATAATATATAAATATATAAATAAATAACAGTTAATCTTTAAAATTAAATAAAAGAAAAATCTGAATTTGTAAATTCAAAAAGGAAAAATGTGTTATTATGAAAGGGGAAACAAAAGCAAAATTAATTGTGTTTTTTATTGTTGCAATTATTGCATTTGCTGCAAGTTCAATGGCTGCAAATATTATTCTGATAAAAAATCCGAATGACAATACCCTGCTGGCTATTGAAGATGATAATTTCACACCTCAAAAGGTGGATTATGTTCCTACATATATCCCGGAACCTAAAATTATTAATGATACTAATCTAACTAATAAAACCGACTGGATGAATAATGCAAATATTACAAACATTCTAAATAAAACAAAAGGAAATTTAAGTAATTTATGGAATGAATATTCACACTGGTGATTATAATGGGTGAAAAAAAGAAATTCATTAGGGATAGTGTCTATGGAGACATTAGCTTAAATAAATTTGAACAAAAAGTATTGGATATGCCTCAATTCCAACGTTTAAGAAGAATTAAACAATTAGGATTAATTAACTTAATTTATCCCGGTGCAAACCACACCCGTTTTGAGCATTCAATCGGAACAATGAATCTTGGATCCAAACTGGCTAACGAACTAGAATTAAGTGAAGATGAAATTGAACTTGTTAGAATCTCTGCTCTGCTTCATGATGTTGGACATGGTCCCTTTTCACATGTGTCTGAAGGAGTATTGTCATTTCCTCATGAAGAATTAACAAAATATGTTATTTCCAAAACATCAATGAGAGATTACCTTGAAGAAAAATTCGACATTAAGGAAATAAATAAAATAATTTCCGGAGAAGGGAAACTAGGTCCGATTGTATCCGGAGAATTGGATGTGGACAGAATGGATTATCTTTTAAGAGATTCCTATAATACCGGAGTTGCCTACGGAGTCATTGATTATGAAAGAATAATCTCCAATTTGAAGCTAACTAACAACTTAGTATTAGATATAAAAGGAGTTCAGGCTGCTGAAGGGGCTTTAGTATCCAGATATTTTATGTATCCCAGTGTATACCAGCACCATACAACACGTATTGCCAATTCAATGTTTAGAAGAGGTTTGAAAAAGTTAATAAACTCAAATGAAATAGACGAAAACGATATGTACAAATATGATGATATGGATATGGTCAGCATTTACAGAAATAGTGAAAATCCCTTTGTACGGGATATGATTACCCGCCTGGACAACAGGGACTTATTTAAACGGGTAAAAGTTATTCGGCTGGAGAACTTTAAAAATCCTGAAAAATTATACAAAACTTCACAGGAAACCCTAAGAAAAGCTGAAGAAGAAATAGCTTATGATTTTGATATGGATAAAGATTATTTAACTATCAATATAGCTGAATATCCCCGTTTTGATGAAATGAAAACACAGGTAAGCGTTGACGGGAAATTATACCCCTTAACTAAAATTTCAAATATCGTTGGAGCACTAAGTAAAGCAAGATTCAATATTCCTGACATTAGTGTTTATGTGCCAAAAGAAGACAAAGCCAAATTCGAGAAACTTAAACTAGAAAATTACCTGGATTTACCTGAAATAAATAAGGATAAATTCCATGGCATTCATTATGATCAAATCAAACTATTTTAGGAGAATAATATGATAGTAGTTGGAATTACCGGAGCTAGCGGAGTGATTTATGGAATCAGATTGCTTAAAGCTCTAAATGGATTAAATATTGAAAACAGCTTAATTATAAGTGATGCTGCTAAAACTGTAATAAATCATGAAGTAAAAGAACCTATTGAAGATATAATCACTCTGGCAGACAATTATTATGAATTTGACGATTTAACTGCATCCATCAACAGCGGATCATTTAAATTTGACGGACTGGCTATTGTACCATGTTCCATGAAAACATTATCATCAATAGCTAACGGATATGCCTCAAATACAATTACAAGAGTAGCTGATGTAAGCCTAAAAGAACACAGAAAAACAGTTATTGTTCCTCGTGAAACTCCCCTCAGAAGCATACATTTAGAAAATATGCTGAATTTATCAAAAGAGGGTGCTGTGATTTTACCTGCAATGCCCGGATTTTACTCTGACAGCGATACTGTTGATGACCAGATCAATTTTATTGTAGGTAAAATATTAGATTCACTGAATATTGAAAACAATATATATAAAAGGTGGGAATAAATGTTAAATGATATGGACTTTATTAAAACTTGTGATGTTCCTGGCCCTACCAAAGAAGCCATAAGAGCAATCATATTATATAAATCAGCTGTAACACCCAATGACGAAGTGGTGGATGTTGGCTGCGGAACCGGAGGAATTACATGTGAATTTGCCCAAAGAGCAAAAAAAGTAACTTCCATTGATACAAATCCTGATGCCATTAGCGTTACCAAACAAAACCTTGAAAAATTTAATTTGGGAGATAATGTAGAGTTAATAAATGATTCAGGAAGTAATGCTCTGAAAAATATTGACAATATGGACATAGCTGTTGTTGGAGGCAGCGGCAGAGAACTTGAAGATATTTTGGAAATTATAGATTCCAAATTAAATCCTAAAGGAAGAATAATTGTTACAGCCATTCTTGTTGACACTAAAATAGAAGCTATAAACAAATTAAAAAAGCTGAATTATAATCCTAAAATCATGGAAGTCAATATTTCAAATGGGAGAGTTCTTGACCGTGGGGTTATGATGATAAGCGAAAATCCAATAGCTATCATTAGTGCAAATAAAAGATAAAAAAATTTTGGAGATTATAAAATGAAAAGAGACTGGAAAATAAAGTTTTCAATATTGATGATTATTGCAGCTATTATTATTTTTGGAACCAATTACCTTGTCCTAAAAGACACACATAGTATTGTTTCATATGTCTGGCTGCACATAGGATTTATTCCTATAGACATTATCATTGTTGCATTTATACTTGAAGATATAATGAGCAGAAAAGAAAAAGAAGCTATTTATGAAAAGTTAGATATGCTTATCAGCACTTTCTTTACTGAAATAGGTAATGAATTAATAGAAGAATTCAGCAGTGCAAATGAATTTAAAGCTAGCACCAGTTATTTAAAAGCTATTCCTAATTGGGACGATGCAGAATATGACAAACAGCTGAAAAAATTAAAAAATGCAAATATTGACTTTAATGTAGATATTGAAGGAGGCAAAAGAGCAGAATTTTTAATAAATCTTAGAACATTATTAAAATCCAAAAGAGAGTTTTTAATAAACTTAATCAACAATCCCCAATTATTTGAAAAGGAAGAGTTTTCAGGATTATTAATTTCAATATTGCACCTTGATGAAGAATTAGAGCACAGACCAGATTTAAATCAGATTACAGATGCTGATTTTAATCATTTAAATGGTGACATCAAAAGGATTTATTCAAAATTGATATATGAATGGATTTATTACCTAAAATACCTCAATACTCATTATCCATATATGATTTCATTAATTATCCGTACAAATCCATTTGATGAAGATGCTGATGTTCATATAAAAGATTAGGGAAATGCATCATGAATAGTAAAAAACAGCATTCCTGTATCATTTTATGTGGCGGGCAAAGCAGAAGAATGGGTCAGGACAAAGGATCTATGATTATTCAGGATAAACCTATGATTAATCATATCCTTTCAACATTAAATAATGAAATAAATGAAGTGATAATTGTTTTAAATAATAAAGACCGTATTGACAAATATAAAAATTTCATTAAAAAAGAGGACTATAATTTTAAAATAACCTTTGCTGAAGATGAAATAAAAAATATTGGGCCGATGTCCGGAATATTGACCGGGCTGAAGCACATTACATCTGATTATGCTTTAATACTTCCCTGTGACAGTCCATATGTAACAGAAAAATTAATTGAAAATATTTTTAATGAACTGGACTCAGACCATCAGGCTATTGTTCCCTATCATGACAGCAAAAATAAACTGAAAACAAGCGAACCCCTTCATTCCGTTTACAATAAAAATATCATTCCTGAAATTGAAAAGCTGATATCTGATGATATATTGCATATTAAGGGATTAATAGAAAAAATAGATGCGAAATTTATATTAATAGACAATAAAAAATTATTAAAAAAAGAATTTAGAAATCTTAATCGTCCATCAGACGTTTAAAGATATTCAACTAATTCTTTTGTTTTTGAAACTGCTTTATCAACACAGTAAAATATGTCTTCTTTTGTTAACGGTGAAATTCCACCTTTCTGCATAGCGCAAATATTACCATCTTTAGTAACACCTACATTTAAACGAGCACTAGCTACTTTTTCTTCATTTAAAGTAGGGTCTAAAATCAATTTATCCCCTATTTTAACAAAAGTACACATAGCCACTTCATTATTGATAGGTAAATCTATAGTGTTTTCATGGTCAAGTACAACTTCATCATCAGCAATACTTGCAGAAGGTAATTTGGTACTTTTTAGAGCAGCCATTACAGCAAGTTCACAGGCATCAAAAAGATTTCCGCAGTTATCTATAATATGCAAATCTATAAATAACATCCAAACATGTTTGCCTTCTTCAACACATAACTTATCCAAATCAACAAGTTCACTTTCACGAATTCCCCTGTCAACAACACGTGCAAGTTCAATTGAATCTTCACTTGGTGGTCCAGGTTCAAAAGTAGGATCAGCCATTGGCAGCATTTCACAGTTAGTCATTAAAACTCCCAAATCCGGAGTATCCGGAAATGGTGCACCAATTTGCGGTTTAATACCAACAATAACCTGAGTATCTCCTATTTTAACTCTTGCAGAACCTTCAGCTTTGGATATCACATCAGTTTCAATAGAAATATCCCTGTATTCATCAAGTTCCCTGCCATCTTCCCTTTTATCATTGACAGCAAGATTAATTATACTTTCCTTTGTAATTTCAGGTACAATATCAACCATATTAATCACTCATCTCAGCAGAATATTTTTTCATTAAAGCTTCTTTTTGGATTTCATTTACTTTCCTGCATCCTTCCATAGCTAAATTAATTGCTTCTTCAAATTCCTCTTGAGATAAATCACCATCACTTTGTAATAAAGTAATTTCACCAGTTCTTGGCATCATAGCTATAGGAACATCAGCCTGTCCTTCCTTATCTTCAACTTCAGATAAATCAAGAATAATTTCATCATTTACCTTACCTGCAGCACATCCTACAACAATATCTTTCATAGGAATTCCAGCATCAACAAGTGCAACGGAAGCTGCAGTAATTCCAGCACAGCGTGTTCCCCCTTCAGCTTCAATTACTTCAATGTAAATATCCACCATGGATCTAGGATAATTTTCCAACATTAAAGCAGGTCTTAATGCATCCGCAGTGATTTTGGAAATTTCAGAAGACCTTCTGTCTGGTCCCGGTCTTTTCCTATCATCTACAGAAAAAGGAGCCATATTATACCTGCACCTTATTACACCAGTATTTGGTTCAAGTAATCTTCTAATATATGATTCTCTAGGCCCGTACACTGCCACTAAAATTTTATTTCCACCAACTTCCAAATAAGCAGACCCATCTGCACGTTCAAGAACACCTGCTTCAATTTTTATAGGGCGTAATTCATTATATTTTCTGCCGTCCTCTCTTATCATTTCAGACATCATATCAACCTCATAATCATCAAAGAATTATCTGTTATTCAATATATAAGAATTGCCAGAATTATTACCATAGGACAAAGGTTTATCCTTTTTATTTTTCTTTTTTAATTCTTCAATTACTTTATAAAAATCAGTACTATCTTTTTTTGACTGTTCTTCTTTTTCTTCCTGTTCCAATTCTTCTTTGAAATTTTGAAGTTTAGGTTTTTCTAATTCTTCATAATCATCACTATAGTCATCTTCTTGTGGCAATTCACCATCAATAGCTAAAGATAGTTTATTTTTAACTTTATTTGTTAAACCGGAAGTATGAGCCTCAGCTTCAATCATATGGATAATATCTTTAGTAAGCTGTTCCATATCTTCCTCACCTTTAACCCAAACAAGACCATTTTGACCAACAATTATCTTACAATTGGTTTTATCCTTAATCATGTTGATCATAGAACCTTTTTTACCTATTAATCTAGGAACTTTGGTTGGAGTAATATCTACAATTATTCCTCCTCTAAATTTACCCATTCCTCTGCCTTTTAAGCCCAGTTTGACTTTTTTAACTTCATCAACATCAACAACTCTTAAAAATAGAACATCCCCAACATCAAATACCTTGTTGAGTTCTTTTTTCTCTCTTCCAAACACTTCAAAAGCAGGTAAAATTCCGGAATATGGGGAATTAATATCTACATCCCACATGGAGAATCTGACATCTTTAATTTTACCAATAACTACATCTCCTTTTTTAGGAACATATTTACTTTTAAGAGGAATAACTCTAATTTTTTTATTCCTTAAAGAAACTAGTCCCATTAAAGAAGAACAAATTTTACCATTCTCTTTAAAGGTACCTCTTCCTGAGTAGTATTCGTCATCTGCCAATACTTCACCAGGAATAACTAAATCTTTATTTTCCACATATATCATAAAAATCCCATAAGTTGAAAATTAATTTAATTATTTGATAGTTTTCGTTTCTGCTTCACCACTTGAAATTTCAGCCATTTTAGCGGCGAAATCATCTTGAAGGCCACCAGGCATCTCAACAATGCCAATCCATGAACCGTCTTGCTGCCATTCTTCATTAAGAATTTCACCAAAATGATGGATTGCAGAGTAGGCTCCTCCTGCTGAAGAACCCGGAAGGCGAACAGCTACTTTAACTTTTTCAAACCTAATCGGAATAAGTGGTTTAATAGCTTTCAGGGCTGTTTGTACTTGTTGATCAACTGAAACAAAAGGATCAAATTTAACTTTAGCTTCATTAACAGCATTTTCAATCCTTTGTGCAGGGTGAGGAAGACCTGATTGGGGATTAATAGCTTCTCTAGAAATTTTATTAATAACAAGTCTTCTTTTATCTTCCTGCATTTGTCTTTTTTGTTCAGCAGTTAATTGAACATGTCCTTTTTCAAGTATAACTTTAGAAACTCCAATAGGGTCTGTAGTTTCAAATATTTTAAGCATAGCTTCTTCAGAAGCTTTATCTCCTTTTTTAGAGTCCTTAAAAATTTCTTCAACAGCTAGAAGATCTTCAATGGCCACATCCTGCCCATCAGGATTTCTAAATTCTGCTGCTAAATCCGGATCGACCAATATTTCAAAATGTTCCCCACAATATTCATATTTAGCTATTATTGCTTCATCTACATTTACCATTGAAAAAACCCCTAACCAATTAATTATTTATTCTTCACTTTCCTCTTCACTTTCTTCTTCAGATACAACCTCATCAATGAAAGTCTGTACTTCTTCCTGAGAAAGTTTAGTGTATACTTCTTCACCACATTTAATAACAGCAATTTCAACATTGTTTGCAGTAGTTTCATGTTCAGTTGCTTCATTGATTGCTGTTAGTGCTAAATTAATAGCTTCATTTAAATTCATGTCATCTTTATATTGATCTTCAAAGATATCCATAGCTGCAGATCTGCCTGATCCAATAGCAGTTGCTTTATATTCAATTAATGCTCCACTAGGATCTGTTTCGAATAATTTGCAAATACCGTCATATACTCCACCAATGATTAAAGCAGAACCGAATGGCCTTACTCCACCGTTTTGAGTATACATCTGTAACATATCACATAATTTTTTAGATAAGCTATCTACCCTAATAGGTTCACTGTATGTGATTTTGTTTATTTGAGCTTCCACTCTTGCTCTTTCAACTAAAGCTCTAGCATCAGCAACAAGACCTGAAGTTGCTGCTCCAATATGTTCATCTATTTTGAATATTTTTTCAATAGATGTTGCTTCAACTAAATTAGAAGTAGTTCTTTTATCAACTGCTAAAACAATACCTTCAGAACATTTAATTCCTATTGAAGTGGTTCCTCTTTTAACAGCTTCTCTTGCATATTCTACTTGGAAAAGTCTTCCATCTGGGCTAAATACAGTAATTGCCCTATCATATCCAGCATTTTGTAAAGGTTGCATAAATTAATACCTCACATTTTTTTAATATTATAATAAACTTAAGTTCAACTACTATAAAAATACAATTATTTTAAAAAATAAACCAAATTCTCCATGAAATGGTATTTCATTACATATCTGTAATGATATAGTTTTTTAAATCTTTTTTCCATAAATTCAATTCATATTTATATGTGTATATTATTAATAAAGTTTTCTATTTTAAAATAACTAAAAGTTATTAAAAACTTTTTCATAACCAAACAGCAAAAAATTAAGGAAAAAACCAATTAATAATTCACTATTTAAAAGAAATTTTTTATCAATTTTCACTTTTAGTGTTTTGATAAAAAAGAGTCTAAATCTCGTGGTTTTGTTTGTAAACTTTCCAATAGCTTACAAACTTTTTTAGACTCATAACAACTTTTTTTAAAATAATTTTTTTCACAGTTTACATAATAATAAATAGTATTACTTATAATAATAAAAGTAATAAAAAAATTATAAACTTTATCAAAAATAAACGGATGATGTAAAATGATAAAGTTAAATTTAGGTTTTACCTCTCCAGGAGGTGAATCATGTGTTAAATCATATAACAATGATTTTAGATGTAATTTTAATCATATTATATATTATTAATATAATAATCAGTAAATTATCATATACTCTTGTTAAATCAAGTTATATGATAATTTAAGCAATATTAATATGATAACTTATAGTGTATGTGGATATTTAAATGATTCATCTGTAGCTATATGTGAAAACTGAGAATCAGATTTATCAGACAGCTCTGATGGGGATATGGTTATTATGATGAATAATCTTAATATTTAAAATACAAAGAAAGTCATTATGTGGAGTACCATTTATCCACATTAACTCTTTTTGGTGGTTTTTCAGTAGCTATTTTTTCATATCCTCCTGTGAATGCCACTACACAGTCATCATGAATAGCTTCATTTGGATATGCTGTAATTTTTTCTAAAAATTCCATGGCCCATTTTTTGGTGAACCCTGCCCTATCCTTTCCAACCAGGAAAATTCCATTTTGTTGAATGTCTGCTGAAACCCGTCTTGCACGGTCTACTTTATTTTCCCTTGAGTTACCGGTGCCTGTAGCGAACCCTCTTCTTGTTAACTCATCAATTATAAGTAATCCGAAGTTTTTACCTGTGCTTCCGTCGAGTTCAATATATTGTACATCAGCTTTGTCACGTGCTGCAGTATTAACAATTTCATTGATCAAGTTCCTTGACTCAAGTTGAAATTCATATGAGTTCAAAATATAGATGTTGCCGTTTAGATCTTTAGCAAGCATTACTCCAGCAGTAAAATCTGGATTACTACCTTTTAATTTGTCATCATTCAATACTTCAGTTGCAGCTAAATCCCAATACCGAATAATTCTGACAATTGGAATTTTCTGATATTCATCATGTGAAATCAAGTGGAAGTCTGCCTCATCAAATAGCTGACCTTTAACACTAGCATACCAGTTACCGTTCATTAATTGTTCACGGGTAACCCTATCTAATCCCATAAGATATTCTTCATAGTCTTTTCTATCCAAATAGATATTATCCAAATAGCTGGAGCTGATGAATCTTATTTGTGTTTTGTCCTGAATGTCTTCATCTATTTTTTCGATGAATCTTTCACGAACCCATTTGTTTCCACGCTTACCCGGATTGCTTGAGCACATTAACTGTGTTGGAAGTTTATTGTCTTTTGTTTTCCTTACTCTGGACCTCATGTAAATGTATTTGAATCTTTCAAGTTGTGTTAGCTCATCGATTCCTATGAACTGATATTCAGAACCTTGATAAGTATCTAGGTCATTGATGTTTCTCAAATATCCGAAAGTTAGTGAATTGCCATTTGGAAATGTCCATGAATGTTCAGTACCATCCCACTTTGGCCTAATAGCGGAATTATTTTGAATTTCCTTTCTGTTTAACCATTGACTGGCTTTATGAATTAAAGCTCCTTTACGCTTCAGGTCAGATAAAGTACGTCTCAAGATTAACGCATGATATTCATTAACATCATCTTCAACATAAAATAATGCTCTCATTAACAGACTTGTTGATTTGCTTCCTCCAGCCGCACCACCTATCAATACTTCCTTTTCTGTTGCCAATATCATTTCAGCTTGCTTTGGAAATGGATTGAATGGGATATATGCATTTTCATATACACATTTCTGAAGAATAGCTTTGTCTTTAGCATCCAAATAGAATTTGCCGTTTTCATCATACATTATTATCATCAATCTGTTTTGCAAGGACTTCTATCTCATTCATAATATCCTTTTGAGACATCTCAATCTTTTTATCTTCCAATTCAAGAACACGGTTTTTGAATAATCTATCCATTTCATCTTTGAATAATTTGTTTTTAGCGTCAAATGCTTTAACTGATAATTCCAGATACCTTATTTTTAGTTCTGCTAAATCCAGTAAGTATCTTGCAAGACTTTTATCTCCAGCATGATATCTTACTTCCTGATCAAGTTTAGCAAAGTCAATTTCAATGCCTACAGCATTTTTAGTAATCTTATCCAAATTTTCAAGACCTGTTTTAATGTCTGTGACTTGCTGTTGGAGTATTGTATCAATGGCCATGTCAATATTGTCTTCGTGAACATTATTGTCTGTTATTTGTCTTTGTGAAATAGCTCTGTCTGTTAAAGCTTTCTTATCTTTTGCCCTTGGGTCTTTATCCTTATCCTGCAAATGATATTTCTTTTTGAATCTTGAAAATGATGCTCTGCTAACCTCGAATTCATGTTCTTCAGCTAACCATCTTCTAACGCTTTCATCTGTCGCCCCTGATGATTTCATAGCTATTATCTCATCCAGCAATGTTTCCATGAAATCGCTTTTAGTCAGATTTAACTTTGCCTTGAATCTTCTATATGTTTTATCTACAACGTCACGGTTATATTTTATTTTTAGGAATTCACGAACTTCGTTGTTGCTCATTCCCATTTTACAGCAGTTTGTTATTTCCTGTTCGTGCTGTTCTAGAAAATATATGATGTCTGAATTTCCCCAGCCCATGGTGATGGTTCTCCTATAAATTTCTTAATTCCCTTTCAAGTTCTTGTTTTCTTGCTTCAATCAAGCGATGTTCGGTTTGTTTTATGATTCTTTCATAAGTGGTGTTATTGTTTATTTTGATTATTATGTTTTCTGCTTCGCCCATAGCTATTAGTTTTGCTCCAAGCTCATAGGCGTCTTTATGGGTAAAAGAAGAATCCTCAACTATTTTTTTGAGTGTGATTTCCACTCTTGCGCTGATGTTGGTTTTTTCGGTTAACATAATACATATATTTATTATGTATTATATATAAAAGTTTATTAGAAAAAATATATAAAAGTAATAATAAAATTTATTATTACCTTTCACAATCAAAAATAGTTTCTGTTAAGAGCAATAACCTGGAGATATATTTTTTGAAGTTATTATTTATTCTTCCTTATCCATTTGATCAAGTTCTTTTTGAAGATCTGCAATCTGCATTTCTTTATAGAATCTTTCGAACCTTCCGGTTTCAATTAGAAAAGCTGAAACTTCAAGAGCATCTCTATAAGTATAATTGGACTCTTTGATAATTTGCTTTTTGTCTTCATCCATGTAGGATGAGGTATTATTTATATTGGCCATAGCTATTACAACCTGTATATAATAATTAATATAATATTTTATTATTTCAATTATATAAAATTATCATTATTTGATTTTCATCATGAAATTATTAATTTTTCATAAACAACATCGCCTATAGAATAATGAAAGTTAAGTTCAATTAAATTAATAACTACTTTTTTATTTTAATTTACTGCAAGTACATTAACATTAACGGACGCAATATTGGAAATCAAATCAGATTTTAAACTGCGATATAATATGTAAGGGTTTTATAAAAGAAGCTTTGAATAGCTGAACCCAATCATTAATGTTAATCATTGAATGGAAGTTATATATAATGTTACTAACATATGTACAATTATTAAATAGAAGGATTTGGATGTAATGAAAATAGTCTCCTGGAACTGTAATAAGCTTTTTAGAGAAAGGTATACTGCAATTGTTAAAGAAGATGCAGATATTTATGTGATTTGTGAATGTGAAAATCCAACCAGACATGAAGGAACAGATTATGCTGAATTTGCAGGTAATAATTATTTCTGGACTGGAGACATACATTATATGGGTTTGGGAATATTTGCAAAAGATAATATTAAATTAGAACCAATAGAAGGATTGGATGAAAGATTTAAAAACTTCATAGCAGTGAGAGTTAATGATATCTTTAACTTATTAGCCGTTTGGGCAATGGGTGCAGATAAAGAAAAAGGATTGAATGAATATACAGAAATGATTCATGATTACTTTGACGCTAACACAGAACTATTTGATGAAAACCTTATAATGTGTGGAGACTTCAATAGTAATGTTAGATGGGATTATACTCATAAAGCAAAAGATAATGATGGTAATCCTAAAGACCAAACTCATCTGAATATTAAATTAAATAAAAAAGGATTATATAGTGCCTATCATGAATTAACTAAGGAAGAACAAGGTAATGAAACAACTGCTACATTCTTCCAATCAATACACTTGGATCAGCCATACTACATTGATTATGTATATGCAGCTAAAGGCAGAGTTAATAATTTAAAAATTCCTGAGGCTGAAGAATGGATTAAGTTAAGTGATCATATGCCTCTTGTTTTTGAATTTGATTAATTATTGTTACTGAATATTAAAAGTAGATATAAGGTGTTGAAATATGAATGTTGATGAGATGATTGAAGACATTAACAAAAGGTCTAATGATATTGACATTATAGAAACAATAACAAAATCATTTGAAAATTTTTATAAAGATAAAATCGATTATAAATTCATCATAGACTATGAATATGGCCCAGGTCTCAATTTAGAATGGATTATTGAAGATAAACATAAAGGTTATGTTCTGGATAGCGTTGATGACTTATTGATTGAAGAAATAAATAATCAATTACCAACCAGCATTGTTGTATTTATGGCCACTGCAACTATAAAAAATAATAAATGTTATATCCATAGTTCCAAAGATTATGAGTATTCCCTTGAAGAATTAAACATATCTGATGAATTCACCAACAATAACTATGATAACATTATCTATGGTATTGAAATTAAAAAGGAAAATGATAATATTGAAATACAATTGGTTGGAGACTGTATTAGTTGTTTAAGACCACTGTTTTATTCACTTGACATAATCACCGAATCAGACAATGGTTCTGTTTTTAATTACGATAATCCAATAGTCAAAATGATTATTAAAGCGATTTATGAATCATTAGTATTTATAGATTAAGATTACTGTAAAAAAAGAAAAAGAGTTAATATAACATTAACTACTATACAAATCTGTGAAAATCCAACTTGGATCATAAGCTATGAGGTATCCATCTTCACACCACAATAATCTAACATTTCCTGAAGCTGAATCCGCTACTGCAGCTGGATCTCTGTTAATCCAGTTGCCCCCAGTATGTTTTTTATGTTTCAGTCTTAATCTTATATGGCCTGTTCCGGATACTCTGCATTTGACATGGACAAACTGAACTTCATATCCTAAGCTTTTAGCTATCCTGTAGTAAACCTGTCCCCAGTCCACACAGTTGGAACCTTTTCCCTGACTGGCATCATTAATGGTTTTCTTGTCTGTCTTTTGCGAATCAAAGTATTTGCTGTACAATCTCTTTTTAGCTATTACCGCTAAGGCCTCATCAATGGTGTTTCCTTTGAAGCTGAAGGTTTTGATAAACAGCTTCATTGTGGAATCATTGTAATCAGGAAGTTTGGACATCCTATAGACAATTGCAGGAAGCCTTCCATTTGCTCTGATATATGCTTCAGTCCTTATGGCCATGTCCACATATTCGGCCTTGTCAATCTGTTCGCCACTTTTAAGTGTCACATAGTTTGGAAGGAAATCCAAGGACTTGTTGTCTTTGATTAATGCCATTGTATACATTGACACTAGCTTATCGTTTCCCAGTTTCTTTGCTTTCTTTTCTATATCGCTGCAACTACCTTTTAATGTTAATATCTGGTAATGGTCACGTTTCTTGTACTTCTTTTTGTTTTGGAGTAGCCAGTAAGCTATTGAATTCATAGCCTGGCAAAAACTTGTCCAACTGGACTCTTTCAAAAACTTTGTTGATTTGAAATTTTTTAATGAAAATTAGTTTGTAATTTTTAATTTTGCTTAAAAATAGTTAAATTTAATAAATAGGTGGAGTAAAAGTTTTTATTA
>OHPR01000278.1_pt1 | contig 24018 bp, 20 predicted proteins | sample 1577761 | NCBI WGS metagenome assembly OHPR01 (sample SAMEA3879537, study PRJEB24766) | human gut metagenome | biome: human-associated habitat; feature: feces | place: USA | collected 1985/1987 | reverse complement strand
TCAGTTGAGCTACGCGACCATTGTTTCGTTTTAACGGGTGCAAAGATACGTACTTTTCCCGAATTAGCAAGCATTTCAACGACTTTTTTGTAGAAAATTTATTCAATGAATCGGTAATTGAATAGTTGCCAACCAATACTCAGTCCGACATTCCACTCTCTTTTCGGTGAGCTATAATGATTTACATATGCCGAGATGTCTCCGAATGGTAATTGACACACAACAGATATTTCTCCTAAATATTCGAATTTAGAGAAGGCTTTTCCATAATATGCCTTATTCAATGAATTTCTTTCAATCGGATAAATGGGCATAAAACCATAAAATTCTCCTCGAAGATGAAACATCTGGTTTAAACGATAGATAGGCCGGATACCGGCACCAACAAACTGGTTGGCACGAAATGCTTCATTATAAGTGAGCTTACTATGCTGTGTGGGAGAAAATTCACCAGCCTGCATCATTGTTGCAGTATAGTTCTCTGAAAAATTCTTAGAGGCATATAATGCTTTCAAATACCACCCTAACACCCAATGCTCACTCATATTGTGGTATTTCTCTTTCATATAGGATAATTGCAACCAGGAGTGGTGCTCCTTATTATTATTTCCAGTAGCACTTTCTCCCGGATAGAATCGCTCTCTTCCAATGAAAATTTGGGCAATGAGGGCTTCTCTATAACCACGTGTCGGGTATTGTCGTGAGTTTAATGTGCTTCCGTTAAAACTGATAGAACCACCAAACAAATCGTAGCGACTTTTATCAAACTTATCGTTTCCAAAGTCTATTACACTTTTCTGAAAATATTTATCTTCTATCCTTGCAATCCCTATTCCAAACTCTGCCCGTTTGCTTGAAAGAAATGGCAGGCCTACTTGTAGCTTTAGGAATCGTTCATCCTTTTGGTTAAATGCCGGTTTGTCATTTCTGGAGAAAAGTTTATCCTTCTTGAAATAGTCGAAAGTACTGATAGATGCGATGAAGCGATATGAAGTAGGTATAGCAGTAGAAAAGTCTATTTTAGCCATAAACTGGGCATTATTGTATACCTTTCCAAGTTGGCCGTCAAAAACAAATTCCTTGGCATAGTAATTTAAATCCTGATAACTGAGCCCCAGATAAATCTGATTGGAATTAGATGTGGATATATTACCTCCTAATCTTACGGCAAAATTATTTTCCAATTTGACTTTCAGATGCAAATCGTAAGTATCATCTTCCGGATTATAGATAGCGTGTGGAATAATTTCGGAAATCATATTATCCGAAAGTAGACGGAAATACCCTTGTTTCAAGTCTTCGTAGCTGAATTCTTTGTTATCTGATTTATGAAATTCTTTTTTTATGTATGCTTGCTGTTGTGTGTTGGCACCGTCAATAATGATATTCTTGAATCGTAATTCAGGATAATTACTTCGGTAGACCATTCTTCTTAGACGTATATTATCAAGATTTACGCGTCGATGTATGCGGCTTTTTATCGAATCCATCATACTGATAGTCCGATTATAACCTATATCATGTAATTCGTCAACACGTTGAAAATCCATAAGACCAACATTATCATACTTAAATGTCATCAAAATCCCCATTGAATCCGGAATAGAGTAGTCAGTTTTCTGCATTACCATATTTTCAATCTGGCTCATGAGATCATTTTCTTTAGGTTTAGTGGGATTAGCCGAAACGACACTTCCGATAATAATATCCGGATGAAAATCGTTCTTCATGACATCTGTCGGAAAATTATTATAAATTCCCCCATCATAGGCTAATACGTTATCAATTTCGATGGGCTTGAACATGAACGGAAAACTCATTGATGCTCTGACAGCATCTCCTAAATCGCCTTCTTTCATGATTAATTGCTTCTTATTGTATACATCGGAGGCAATACAGCGAAAAGGAACAAAGAGTTTGTCGAAATCACCTTTACATGCTGCAGTGGCACGTGCGTACAGATCAACGAAAACCAGATTCATTTGAATTGGATTTACGACGCTAGTGGGCAGGAATTGAGGTTTCAAACTTTTTAGAGAATCTCTAAAGGAGAAACGAATATTGAAGAACTCAGGAGTAGGAAGATTCTTTTTAAAGTGATACATATTTCTCTTCTACTTCTCCGGAATACCATCTTTTAAAGTCTTCTGACTTTAAAAGATCTACCATGTCATCAGGAGAATATCCCATAGCATACAGAGAACCGATTATGGCCCCCATGGAGGTACCTGCAATATAATCGATAGGGATATTATTTTCTTCCAGAGCACGAATAATACCAATGTGTGTCAATCCTTTAGCACCGCCTCCACTTAATACAAGACCTACTTTTTGGGCATAGATAGCTGGTACGATTAACCATAAAGTAATAAACACAAGAAGAATTTTTCTCATAACCCAAATCAAACAGTTGAACTTTTGTCTTTTTAAACGTTCAAATATATACAATACTTTTCAATTAATCGATATTTTATCAACCGTTTTAAATCGAAAAAGAGCATTACGACGTGTTTTAACGTCGAATGCTCTTTCCTGAAGTTATATAATGGATAAAGGGGCGATATTAAATCAGCTCGATACTACGCTTTACGAAGTTATTCAAAGCTTCACCTTTCAACATATTGTTTTGCAACAAAGCCAAATCAATAAGTTGACGAATCACTTTATTATTGCTGGCATAACCAACAAAAATAGCTTCTTTTTTACTTTTCAGATCATCCCATTTCTTATCCAAATCATTCAATTCGTCTTTTTCAGAGGTTGGGATATCTTCGTCCTTTTTGCCTTTTTGTTTATCTTTCAACTCATTACGTTGTTTATTAACAGCATCCATTTCCGACTGTATTGGGGCAACTTCTGCCTGGCAAGCACTTTCTTCTTCATTAAGCACTTCTTTTATTAACTTATGATCTGAATTCAATATTAAGTTGAACATATCAGGCATTTCTCCATAAAAACTCATTCCAGCCTGAATATTTGCCATTTCTTTCATACGGCGCATATATTCACTTTGGGTAATCATTACTGGAGCTGTGTTTTCTCCTAACGCTTGTGTCATAACGTTGAATTCAACCTTATCCATTTTAGGTAATTGACTCTTAAAGGCGATTGTAATAGCATCTTGTTTGCCTGCTTCCAACACTTCGCTTTTTCTATCTTCTTTTACAATAAGATTGTCAACAACATCACTATCCACACGGGTAAAACGAGACTTCTCGAATTTTTGTTCCAACATGCTTACCATAGCTACATCTAATTGACCATCCATCAACAAAACATCATAGCCTTTATTGGTAGCTGCCTCTATATAACTATATTGTTCATCCTTATTATTAGCATATAAATAAATCAGATTTCCGTCTTTGTCTGTCTGATTATCTTTAATCAAAGTTTGGTATTCTTCAAATGTGTAATGTTTACTATCCGTATCGGTGAAAAGGGCGAATTTCTGCGCTTTCTCGTAAAAATCCTCTTGAGTCAGCATACCATAATTGATAAATATTTTCAAATCATTCCACTTGTCTTCAAACTGTTTGCGGTCATTCTTAAAGATAGATTGCAAACGGTCGGAAACTTTCTTCGTGATATATGTTGATATCTTCTTCACATTCGAATCGCTTTGCAAATATGAACGGGAAACATTCAATGGTATATCCGGAGAATCTATGACCCCATGCAATAAAGTTAAAAAGTCCGGAACAATGCCTTCAACTGAATCTGTCACATACACCTGGTTGCAATATAATTGAATTTTATTCTTGTTCAGTTCAATATTACTTTTTACTTTAGGGAAATAGAGGATACCCGTTAAATGGAATGGATAATCCACATTCAGATGAATCCAGAAAAGTGGTTCATCAGACATCGGATACAACTTACTATAAAACGATTTGTAGTCCTCATCCGAAAGTTCACTTGGTTTGCGTGTCCACAAAGGAGTAGTATCATTAATGATATTATCTTCGGCTGTTTCTACTTGTTTGCCATCTTTCCATTCTTTTTTCTTTCCAAAGGCAATAGGAACAGGAAGGAAACTGCAATATTTTTTCAAAAGCTCAGATATACGGGATTCTTCAAGAAACTCTTTGCAGTCATCATCAATGTATAAGATGATATCTGAACCACGACCTGCTTTATCTACTTCTTCAATAGTAAATTCTGGGCTACCATCACAAGTCCATTTTACAGCTTGTGCACCATCTCTATACGATTTGGTGATGATTTCAACTTTCTTGGCGACCATAAATGCTGAATAGAACCCAAGTCCGAAATGACCGATAATAGCATTTGCATCATTCTTGTATTTTTCCAGGAAGTCATTAGCTCCTGAGAATGCGATTTGATTGATGTATTTTTCGATTTCTTCTGCAGTCATACCAATACCGTGATCGGAGATAGTAATGGTGTCTTTACCTAATTCAACATGAATAGTCAAATCGCCTAGTTCACCTTTAAATTCACCAATAGAAGCGAGTGTATTTAGCTTCTGAGTGGCATCTACTGCATTGGATACTAATTCACGAAGAAAAATTTCATGGTCACTGTACAAAAACTTTTTGATGATAGGGAAAATGTTTTCTGTTGTAACCCCAATATTACCTTTTTGCATAATACGTATATTTTTAAATTTATCTATTTGATTGATTTTAGTTGATATATTTGTTCAGATAAACACAAAAAAAATGCCAGACCCTAAGGTCTGACATTATGGCATATCTTATGTGCCCTTATTGAAAATAATTCCTTTATTGAGGAGTAACGACTTTCATCTCCAAACCTCCTTTTTCTTCATTAAGAGAGACTTGAATTATATCTTTTTCTTTTAAAGAAGAAGATATGATAAGTTCAGATAATCCATCTTCCAAATATGTCTGAATTGCTCGCTTTAAAGGACGGGCACCATATTGTACGTCATACCCTTTTCCAGCAATAAATTCTTTCGCCTTATCATCAATAATAAGTTTATAACCAATAGCTTCGATTCTATCATACAATCCTTTCAGCTCAATATCAATAATCTTCGTAATAGCTTCCAAGGAAAGTTGGTCAAATGTTATGATTTCATCTACACGGTTGATAAATTCGGGCGCGAATGATTTATTCAAAGCTTTCTGTATGACACTTCGCGAAAATTCTTTGTCATCCAGACGGCTTTGTGTTGCAAATCCGACCCCGCGACCAAAATCTTTCAACTGACGGGTTCCAATATTGGAAGTCATAATAATAACCGTATTTTTAAAATCTACCATTCTGCCATAACTGTCAGTTAGGCGACCTTCATCCATTACTTGAAGAAGGAGATTAAACACATCGGGATGTGCTTTCTCTATTTCATCAAGCAGGACGATAGAATATGGTTTACGACGCACTTTTTCTGTTAATTGTCCGCCTTCTTCATATCCTACATATCCCGGAGGTGCTCCAACCAGACGTGATACGGTAAACTTCTCCATATACTCACTCATATCTATACGAATCAACGCATCAGAAGAACCAAACATATATTTAACTAATTCTTTGGCCAAATGAGTCTTACCAACTCCTGTCGGGCCTAAGAACATAAACGTACCAATCGGCTTGTTCGGATCTTTAAGCCCCACACGACTTCGGAGAATTGCTTTTACCAACTTTTCGATAGCGGTATCTTGTGCTATAACCTTAGACTGCAAGTCTTCTTTCATACCAGCAAGTTTGATTCCTTCTGCCTGCGCCATACGCTGCACAGGAATGCCTGACATCATTGATATAACATTGGCTATTTCTTCTGCATCGACAGTTTGCCTATTTTCTTTCAAGTTGGCTTCCCATTCTTTTTTCATCTCATCCAGTTGGGAGGAGAGCTCTTTTTCTTTATCGCGGAAACTGGCGGCGAGTTCGAAATTCTGTGATTTTACAGCTTCATTTTTCTTGCTCTTGGCTTCTTCTATTAACTTCTCTTGTTCTTCTATTTCTTTTGGAACATTGATATTCGTAAGATGTACACGTGAGCCTGCTTCGTCCAAAGCATCAATAGCCTTGTCGGGGAAATTACGGTCTGTAATGTAACGATCTGTCAACTTGACACAAGCTTCTAATGCCTCGTCTGTGTAGTACACATTATGATGATCCTCGTACTTGTCTTTAATATTGCGTAATATTTGAAGAGTTTCTCCAGCAGTGGTAGGCTCTACCATTACTTTTTGAAAACGACGTTCCAAAGCACCATCCTTCTCAATATTTTTACGATATTCATCAAGGGTTGTAGCACCAATGCACTGTATTTCTCCTCTTGCCAATGCTGGTTTTAGCATATTCGCCGCATCCATAGAGCCTGCGGCAGAACCTGCGCCTACAATGGTATGAATCTCATCAATGAATAAAATCACATTAGGGTTTCTCTGTAATTCATTGAGAATAGAACGAATACGTTCTTCAAACTGTCCGCGGTATTTGGTCCCCGCGACGACAGCAGTCATATCAAGAGCTACCACTCGTTTATCAAAGAGAATCCGTGAAACTTTCTTCTGAATGATTCTTAGAGCAAGACCTTCAACAATAGCTGATTTACCTACGCCGGGTTCTCCGATCAGAATTGGATTATTCTTTTTACGACGGCTTAAAATCTGCGCCAGGCGTTCTATTTCTCTTTCTCTGCCAACAACAGGATCCAACCGGCCTTCTTCTGCCGCTTTTGTCATATCAGTGCCGAAATTATCCAATACCGGCGTATCGTTAGACGGCTTTTTTGAAGCGGTTTGCGCTTGTTGCTGATGTTCTTCGGCATTACCTCTGCCACCGGAGCGTGATGAAGACATTTCTTCTTCGTCATCATCGTCTTCAGTAAAACCCATACCGGAATTAATATCCGGTTGCAATGTAGCTTGTTCCAATACTTTCACGTAATTTACATTATTTGATTCAAGTACGGAAGCTGCCATATTGTTTTTCTCTCTTAAGATTGCCAACAAAACATGTTCTGTGTCAGCGATGTTACTTTTCATTCCACGTGCTTCTAATATACACATTTTTAATATTTTCGCCGCATCATTAGACAACGGCACCTCTGTATCGGGCAATAGCATATCATCAGCTTCTGCCTTCAACTGAGCTTCAATCTGCTGCTTTATCGCAGCTAAATTGGTGTTGAGTTTAGACAATATCTCGATAGCTTTTCCTTCACCGTCGCGGAGCATTCCCAGAAGCAGGTGTTCAGGGCCTATATACCTACTTCTCAATCGATTAGCTTCTTCTTTACTATAGACGATAATGTCGGAAACTCTTTGTGAGAATTGATTATTCATACTTCTTCCTTTTCTTCTAAGGGTTATTTACTGGCAAATATACGCATTAAATCAGGTTTGTATTGCAATATTTGCTTTATTTCTTATATCTACAAATGGCGTGCCATAAAAACAGTGTATTTGTATTATATATATAAGGTATAACAAATATCAGACTATTTATTACTGTTATTAGCCTTGTTTTATTTCTAATATTTATTGTTTTTCTCATTTTGTTTTCGTATTTTAAAGTTTAGCTAAAGATCCTACAAAGAAAGCTTTAGGATGTCTATGAGAAGAATAAAACTTTCTTCCTAAAAACTTTCGTATATCGGGGAAAAGTAGTACTTTAGCGTGGTTTTTCACAAACCGTAGAATGTATAATTAATAATCATTTTAAATGCTTGAACAAGACAGAATTATAAAGATTAACATCGAGGAGGAAATGAAGTCATCGTACATTGACTACTCCATGTCGGTCATTGTTTCACGTGCCCTTCCGGATGTTAGAGATGGATTTAAGCCCGTTCACCGTAGAATTCTATACGGAATGATGGAACTGGGTAATACTTCAGATAAACCTTATAAAAAATCAGCCAGAATCGTGGGTGAGGTACTGGGTAAGTATCACCCTCATGGAGATTCTTCTGTTTATTTTGCAATGGTGCGTATGGCTCAGGAATGGGCAATGCGTTATCCCTTGGTAGATGGACAAGGTAACTTTGGTTCTGTGGATGGTGATAGCCCTGCTGCTATGCGTTATACAGAAGCACGTCTTAATAAGTTGGGTGAAGCAATGATGGATGACCTGTACAAGGAAACCGTTGATTTTGAGCCTAACTTTGATAATACGTTGGTAGAACCCAAAGTAATGCCGACGCGTATCCCAAATCTTCTTGTGAATGGAGCATCTGGTATTGCAGTAGGAATGGCTACTAATATGCCCCCGCACAACCTTGTGGAAGTAATTGAGGCATGTGACGCATATATCGATAATCCGGAGATTACTGTAGAAGAGTTGATGAACTTTGTTAAAGCGCCGGATTTCCCTACAGGTGGGTATATATATGGTGTAAGTGGGGTACGTGAAGCATATCTGACAGGTCGTGGACGTGTGATCATGCGTGCTAAAGCTGAAATTGAAACAGGACAGACACATGACAAAATCGTAATCACTGAGATTCCTTATAATGTAAACAAGGCAGAATTGATTAAGTATATAGCTGATCTTGTTAATGATAAAAGAATAGAAGGAATTTCGAATGCCAACGATGAGTCTGACCGTGAAGGTATGCGTATTGTTATCGATGTGAAACGTGATGCAAATGCTAGCGTAGTGCTGAATAAGCTCTATAAAATGACTGCTTTACAGACATCTTTTGGTGTAAACAATGTTGCATTGGTTCATGGGCGTCCTAAAACATTAAATTTAAGAGACCTAATTAAATATTTCATAGAGCATCGTCATGAGGTTGTTATTCGTCGTACTGAATTCGATCTTCGCAAGGCGAGAGAACGTGCACATATTCTTGAAGGCTTAATTATTGCTTCTGATAATATTGATGAAGTAATCCGTATTATTCGTGCTGCTAAAACTCCTAATGATGCCATTGCTGGCTTAATAGAACGATTCAACCTGACAGAAATTCAGTCCCGTGCAATTGTAGAAATGCGTTTGCGTCAGTTGACAGGTCTTATGCAAGATCAACTTCATGCAGAGTACGAAGAAATAATGAAGCAAATCGCTTATTTGGAAAGTATTTTGGCTGATGATGAAGTATGCCGCAAGGTAATGAAAGATGAATTGTTAGAGGTTAAAGCCAAGTATGGTGATGAACGTCGTTCTGAGATAGTTTATTCTTCAGAAGAATTTAACCCGGAAGACTTCTATGCTGATGATCAGATGATTATTACAATTTCTCATATGGGTTATATCAAACGTACCCCATTAACCGAATTCCGTGCACAAAATCGTGGTGGAGTAGGTTCAAAGGGGACAGAAACTCGTGATGAAGACTTTGTTGAGCACATTTATCCGGCTACAATGCATAACACTATGATGTTCTTTACACAAAAAGGTAAGTGTTACTGGCTGAAAGTATACGAGATACCTGAAGGTACAAAGAATTCCAAAGGACGCGCTATTCAGAATTTGCTAAATATCGATTCAGATGATAATGTAACTGCATACTTGCGTGTGAAGAACTTAGATGATTCAGAATTTATCAATAATCATTATGTATTGTTCTGTACCAAGAAAGGTGTAATCAAAAAGACGTTACTTGAGCAATATTCTCGTCCTCGTCAGAATGGTGTAAATGCTATTACTATTCGTGAAGATGACAGCGTAATCGAAGTTCGTATGACAAACGGTAACAATGAGATCATTATTGCTAATCGTAACGGACGTGCTATTCGCTTCCATGAAGCTGCTGTGCGTGTAATGGGACGTACTGCAACAGGTGTACGTGGCATAACATTGGATAATGATGGACAGGATGAAGTAGTTGGAATGATTTGTATCAAAGATTTGGAAACAGAATCTGTAATGGTTGTTTCTGAACAGGGATATGGTAAACGTTCTGAAATAGAAGATTATCGTAAAACCAATCGTGGAGGTAAAGGTGTAAAAACTATGAATATTACCGAAAAGACTGGTAAACTGGTAACAATCAAATCTGTAACTGATGAAAATGACTTGATGATTATCAATAAATCTGGTATCACAATCCGTCTGAAAGTAGCAGATGTCCGTATTATGGGACGTGCAACTCAAGGTGTCCGTCTGATTAATCTTGAGAAACGTAACGACCAAATAGGCTCGGTATGTAAAGTAATGACAGAAAGTCTTGAAGATGAAATTCCTGCTGAGGAAAAAGAAGGAACAATTATAAGTGATCCTAATGCAGATACACCGAATGCTGAAGACGTCACGGACGTAAATGAAAGTAATAACGATATTGAAGAATAGACATAATATTAATAATTAATCAAACAACAATCATGAAAAGAGTATTATTTTCGATGGTTTTATTGATGGCTGTTAGCTTCTCATTTGCTCAGATGAAGAATGTAAAAGAAGCAAAAAGCATTGCCAATGATGTGAAACCTAATTTTAAGCAAGCTGAACAGCTGATTGAAGAGGCTATGAAGAATCCTGAAACTAAGGATCTTGCTGACACATGGGACGTTGCTGGATTTATTCAGAAGCGTATCAACGAAGAGCAAATGAAAAATGCTTTTCTGAAAAAACCGTACGATACATTAAAAGTATACAACAGTATTTTGAAGATGTATGAGTACTATAATAAATGCGACGATTTGGCTCAGGTACCTAATGAAAAAGGTAAGATTAAAAACAAATATCGTAAAGCAAATGCTTCTAGTATGTTGGCTGAACGCCCTAATTTGATTAATGGTGGTATCCAATATTTCAATTTGGATAAGAATAAGGAAGCATTAAAATTTTTCGCTACTTATGTAGAATCAGCTTCTTATCCGATGTTGGCTGATAAAGAGTTAGCTAAAAATGATACACTTCTTCCTCAAATTGCATATTATGCAACATTAGCGGCTGATAGAGTAGGCGATAAAGATGCTATTATCAAGTACGCTCCTTCAGCATTGTCTGATAAAGATGGAGGTAAGTTTGCTATGCAGTTAATGGCAGATGCTTATAAAGCTAAAGGTGATACTGCTGCATGGATTAAATCTTTGGAAGAAGGTATTCTTAAGTTTCCAGGAAATGATTATTTCTTTGCAAATCTAGTTGATTATTATAATACTTCTAATCAAGCTTCTAAAGCAATGGAATTTGCTGATAAGATGTTAACTAATGATCCTAATAATAAGTTATATTTATATGTGAAGGCATATCTTTATCATAATATGAAAGAGTATGATAATGCAATCGAATACTACAAAAAAGCTATTGCTGCTGATCCGGAATATGCAGAAGCTTATTCTAATGTAGGTTTAGTGTATCTGATGAAAGCACAAGATTATGCAGATAAAGCAACAACAGATATCAATGATCCTAAGTATGCTGAAGCTCAAGCGGCAGTGAAGAAATTCTATGAAGAAGCAAAGCCCTTCTATGAAAAAGCTAGAGCTTTAAAACCTGACCAGAAAGATTTATGGTTGCAAGGTCTTTACCGTGTATACTATAATTTGAATATGGGTCCGGAATTCGAAGAAATTGATAAGATGATGAAATAATATATTTCTTTGATGAAGAAAAAGAAGGTTACACAAAAGTTGCCTTCTTTTTTTATGCTTTTTAAAAATATGAGTTCATTAAAAAACAGCAAAAGGGAGCAAAGTTTATTTATTGCTCCCTTTTGCTATTAAACATAATATGAATTATTCCCTTAAATTTGTGGCGTTAATTAAAAACAGTTTATATTATGGCTACAAAAAAACAACAAAAAACAGCTAATTATATTGTACGTTATGGTAATATTCGTGTAGATGAATCTATGAGTTATCATTTGCTTATTGGTTATACTCGTTCTCAAATTAAAGCTTATGCTAGAAACTTTCGTTTACGTTATGAGATTGTTTACATTGCTAAGATTGATTATTCTATATAATAATGTTTAATATGAAAAAATGTGAAAAATACAACATGAAAACAGAGTTTGAGAAACTTCGTGATTTTGATTTTATGGTTTTTTATGTTCGTGTGTTTCTTTCTAATGGTAATCGTGTTACTAAGTTGATTCCTGTTAATCAATTTTCTCTCTTTGGTATTACTGTTGTTCAGGCTCGTAATATAGTCCGTTCCTTTAATCTTCTGTCCCATTATGTTTGTACAACTTCTTTAATTTCTGACTAATGGCAAAACAAGAACCCGAATACCTGTTACGAGTAACTATTGATGTACTCTATCGTGCCTCTCAAGAACAAATTACTACGTTTCTTCTTGGTGAATTTCCTACTGTCCGTGCTGCTGAAAAGTTACGTGATTGTCTTTGTCGTTATAATCCCGACAAACTTTTTCTTGCTAATTATCAACAAATTACTAATCCTAAATATCAATTAATAAAATGAAACTAACAAATGACCAAATCCACAAAATCATTACTGCGGTCTGCACCTGTATTACTACAATTGCGGCTATCATTCTTACCTCGGCTTGTACGCTTAGTCTCTCGGTTCAAAAACAAAATAACAACTCGAACCAAGGTACGGAGCAAACAACTTCTGTTGATTCTCTTAGTATTAACCCTGTATTAAAAAAATAATTATGGCACAAAGCATTTTTGATGCAACGAATCTTTGTATTCTACTAATGAGGACATGTCACAATTGTCTTGTTCATTTAGCTTTGTTTCTCCTTCTGATTGGTCGTCTAATTTGGCGGTATTCTTATCTTGGAATGCGAAATTACAAACTTCTAATCCTGATTTGTTTACTGCCTTGTCTAAGTTTAAACAGGTTGTAAGTAGTAGTATTATTGAATCTTCACAGGGTGATATTCAAGAGTTATCTCTTTCTACTTCTCCTTGGTATAATAGCCAAAGCAGTAATAAGGATAAACAACAAAAAATCCTTGCTTATGCTTTTCGTGCCTATGAAGGTATTTATAACTCATTTATCCGTGACAATCGTAATAATCCCTATTATTTGAACGGACAAGTTCAGTATAATAAATGGATTACTACGGATGAAGGTGGTATTGATAATACTTTGTATGAACTTCGTTATGCTAACTGGGAAAAGGATTTCTTAACAACTGCTGTTCAATCTCCGCAACAAGGCAATGCCCCACTAGTTGGTATTACTACGTATACGCAAACTGTCCGGAATGAAGACGGTACAACTACAGAATTGGTAAAAACTTCTCTTGTTGATGAAGACGGTAAAAAGTACGGACTTTCTTTTACACAATCTGATGAAGGTCTAGAAGGTGTTGAGTACGTAGAACTTGATAACGGTACTCAAGTACGTCAAGCCCGTTCATTGTATGACCTTGCAACATCCGGTATTTCTATTCCTGACCTTCGTATGGTTAATTGTTATCAAAAGTTCCTCGAACTGAATATGCGTAAAGGCTATTCCTACAAGGATATCGTAGAAGGTCGATTTGACGTAAAAGTACGTTATGCTGATTTGCTTATGCCCGAATTTTTTGGCGGTGTTTCTCGTGATATTGATGTTAATAGCGTTACCCAAGCAGTAGACCAAAACGTACAAGGACAAACAAATGAGTATGCTAAGGCACTCGGTTCTCAAGCTGGTCTTGCTGGTGTCCGTGGTGAAGCTAATGCGAATATAGAGTGCTTCTGTGATGAAGAATCTATAATAATGGGTCTTCTTATTGTCACTCCCCTACCTGTTTATACCCAATTGTTACCGAAACATTTCACTTATCGTGGTCTCATGGAACATTATCAGCCCGAATTTAACTTGATTGGCTTTCAGCCTATTAAATATAATGAGGTATGCCCTATTCAAGCATATAATGATAATCCTGATTCTCTTACTGAAACTTTTGGTTACAATCGCCCGTGGTATGAGTTCGCTCAAAAATATGATGTTGCACACGGTTTGTTCCGTACAAATTTGAGCAACTTCCTTATGCATCGTGTGTTTGACCAAAAACCGCAACTTTCTCAAAACTTCTTGATTGTTGACCCTGAACAGGTTACTGATGTGTTTGCAGTTACTGAAACTACGGATAAGATTTACGGCCAAATTTGGTTTGACATTACTTGTAAACTGCCTATTGCCCGTGTTGCTATTCCGCGGCTCGATTAGTTTGTTTTATAGCGTGCGCGCGTATTATACGCGTGTACGTTATTATCCGAATGGTAAGAGCCTGCGTGGCGTTTGAACGTCGAGAGGTACAATTAGGTGCGCGTAGCACCTCTTAACGTCTAGTACCTTGATATCCGTCGACGGAACCTCAGCACGCTAAGGCGTGCGGTGCTATACCCCTAAAATATTTATCTTAAATTTTTTTATTATGGCAAAAAGAATTATGAAGGCTCAAATTAAGCCTGTTACCTGTAAACTTCAAATAGGTGTTGATTATGAGATTACTAAACCTAATCTTGCTCTTACTCCTCAAAATATCAAGGATTTGACGGATAGAGGTATTGCCGTTAATCTTCCGAATGAAAAACAGTTCCTTGAAGGTGATTCTATTTCCTCTGCTAAATCTTGGGACGTTGAACCCGTATTTAAACGTTCTGCTGATATGTGTGAACTTTGGGAACTTGAACAAGTTTCCAAAAATAAAGTGCTTAAGGCACATAAAATTGATAAACGTAAATTCGGTTAATTATGGCTGATTTTGTAACTAACTTGGCGCTCAATCCTTTGGGTGCCATTGGTTCTTTTTTTGGTGCCCGTAGTCAAAATAAGAATATTGATAAACAAATAGCTGCCCAAAAAGAGGAAAACCAAAAGAATCGTGATTGGAATTTGAACCTTGCCAAACAGCAAAATGAGTGGAACATAGAACAATGGAATCGTGAAAATGAATATAATACTCCTTCTGCCCAAATGGCTCGTTATAAAGCTGCTGGTTTGAATTCTGATTTGATGTACGGACAACAAAATTTGTCTGGTGCTTCTCCTGAAATGACTGCTGGAGAAGGTTCTCAATCTACTGATGTCTCTAACCTTGCCAATAAACGTACTATTGGTGATATTGTTTCGCAGGCTGCTACTACTCGTTTAACGAATGCTCAAGCAAAATTAGCCGAAAGCCAAGCAGAAAAAACTGCTGCTGAAACAACTGGTCAGACTATTAATAATGAGTGGTTGCCTAAACTTTTGAAAGGCCAAACGGATATTAATGAAGCTGATGTTAAACAAAAACTTGCTGATGCTGGTTTGAAAGGTAAACAGATTGAAGTAGCTGTTGAGCAAATCAAAGTAATGCAACAAAGCGTTAAAGAATCTCAAGAAAAGATTAAAGATTTGCAATCACAAATGGAAAATCGTACTTTTCAACAAGTTCAAGCAATGCTTGAATATAACTTAAGAAAAGATAAACAACGTTATGAAATTCGTGAGATTCTATCTAAAATTGGTGTTAATTCTGCTAATACTAAGCGTATTTTGGGTCTTCTTCCTTATGAAATAGCAGAATCTATTTCAAGAACAAATGTAAATGATGCAACTTCTGCTCTTACTTTCTTGAAGCAAGGTACTGAAATGATTATTCAAGCTAATGGACGGTTGGATAATGCTCAAAAATCTGAGATGATTAAGGCTTTGCAAATGGATAATTATGAAAAGCTTATGGATTTATCTATTCATTTAAATCTTGACGGTTCTGAGCATTGGTTGTCTGAGTGTTTTCGTGCTTTAGGCTTTATGATTGATAAAGTTTCACCACTTAAATAAGCGGGGTTGTTACCCCGCTTTTTTACGATTTCTTCTAAAATCGTCTGCTATATATATATAGAGCAATTGACACGCCTTTGTAAATGAGCGTTTTAAATCTAGCTTTCAGTTGCGAATTGCTCTAAGTATTCCTTCTGTGAATTTATGAAACAAATATATTGTGAGAATCCTGTTATTATTCGGAATGCTCAACTTAAGTATCTTCTTACTACATATAAAACCTATGTTACTCCTAAAGGTGAAACTACTATTTCTAACTCGATTGCAGAGTATTATAAATACTCTTTTCCCGAATGGAGATTTAGTCCCTATCGTTTTGGTGTAACTTCTGATAATATAGATGATTATTACATAGTTAACAAACATACAGGTGAAACATTCCCTATGTTTATACTTGTTCCCTGTGGTAAATGTGAGCTCTGCCGTGATAAAAAGTCTCGTGAATGGGCTTTTCGTGCTATCTGTGAAAATGCTACTTCTAGTTCTATGCCTTACTTCCTTACGCTTACATATAATCCTAAACATTTGCCTAAATGTGGTATCTTTAAAGAGGAAATGCAATTATTCTTCAAACGTCTACGTATCAAACTAGACCGTTTAAATATATCTCATAACCTTCGTTATGTCGCTGTTGGTGAATATGGCTCTAAATCTAAACGTCCGCACTATCATGTGATACTCTGGAACTTCCCTAATGATTCCGAACATTTTCGTACTATTACTTCCGTTCTGCATTTTATAGAATCTTGTTGGACTTGCTTCACAGGTGAATATAATACTGACGGTTCTCCCGTTATGGAATCTCTCGGCTTTGCTTACTGTCTTCCTTGTAAACAAGGTGCTATTTCTTATGTTATGAAGTATATGAAAAAACAATTTATTCCGCCTGCTGGTAAAAATCCTCTCTTCTTTCTTACTTCTCGCAAAAATGGTGGTCTTGGTGCTGAATATGCTCGTAGATTCTTGGCACATTATCGTTCTCATCCTGATGATACAAAAATAACCGCTACTGACCCGTTTACGGGTTATACTCAAACTGTAACTATGCCTGCTTACTTTCGTCGTATCTATTTCCCTACTCTTTCCGTTGTATTACCTAAACAAATTCGTGATGCTTATACTGAATTGTGTAATCTTATTTCTAAACGTATCTCTATTGTTCAGGTCTTGGACCCTTCTTATAAATTCCATATTGAAGATAATGAAAAAACTATCCTTAAAAAATACTGGTTTCTTCCTACTCAAATCTGCCTTAAATCTATGCCTAAATATATTGCATACTATCGTACTATGTCTACTACCCGCCTACAAAATGAATATATAGATAACTGTCTTCGTGCTAATGAACTATGCCGTTACTTATACCTTGAAACTTATGATGAAAACTACTTAAAACAACGTCTTGAACTTGCAGAAAAAAGGCAGCAAAAAATGTCGTTATTATACGATTCCTTACCGCCTATGAATATTGAGGATATAAAATACAATCTAATATATCGTAGAAAAATACAAGAAAATAAAGAGATAATTTGATTTTAATTTCTATTATAATTTTTTATAATTTTGCTGCATCATAATATGAATCATTCCACTGTTTAAAACACTAAAATTCTATTTCTTTTGATCATCCGTTCATAACAAGTAACGGCGTATCTGAATGAAAAATCATCTTACGAGCAATACTTGGATTGAATAATCGAGCGAATATATTTCTTTTGTATGAAGTCAATGCGATTATATCTATTTGATTATCTTTGATATATTGTTCAAGTCCTTTTAGTAGATTATCACTCATTACGACATCATAATGGATTTCAAGCCCTGGGTATTGCTTGTGAAAATATTCTTTTATGCCAACAAGTTTTATTTCATTCCACGTATCTTTTGATTCAGCAAGATGTATCAAAGATACTGAAAAATGAAATGACTTCCAACTATTGAAAAATGCATCAAAAGCTATTAAATCTCTTTGATCGAAATTAGTTATAAAAGCGATCTGTTTTACCTCACTGAATTGTTTGAATGGTGTATTCTCCGGAATAGCTAATACGGCTGTACGATTTCGGTCAATAACCTCAGCAGTTACACTGCCAATCAGATCTATATCTTTTTGATTTTTTCCTCGTGTCCCCATAATGATGAGTTTAGGACGTTGCTCTTTAGCGTATCTCAATATTTCTTCTTCTGGAATGCCTTCACGTAAAATACAGCTATATTTGACATCTGGAAATTCCCCCGATTCAACTTTATCTTTTATTTTATCAGATAAAGCTTTGAGATCAGAATGAACTTTGTGAATAATTGTTTTTACAGATTCTTCATCTCCAATTTGATAGTTGAATACATCTCCGTATGGCAATGACGATGCATATATAGGTGTAAAATATACATGCAACAAAATAATCTCTGCGTTCTCTGTTTTAGCTAGGTTGAAGGCAAATTCACATGCTTTCATCGAATAACTAGAGAAATCGACCGGAATTAAAATCTTATTTGATTTTTCTCCTTTTTTTGTTTCCTTCTCTCCTACTATACTTTCCGATAGCCAAGCAGAGCTTTCTGTGATTTTCAGTGCATGCGGTAGATCGCTTTCCTTAATTCGTAAGCGTACTCCAGAGGATACAACAGGCTGTATTTGGTTCACATTATGAATGTATGTCTCAATACCTTCATTTTCAAGTACATTTTTTAGAATCTGAGCTTTGGTATATGTCAGAATTGCTAGAGTTACTAATTTGTCTTCCATAATTGATACATTTTGAAGGTGAACAAATAAGAAATCCCAATTGTTTAACGCAATTGGGATTTCTGTTTGCTATATTTTAAACTTGCACAGATTCGGTAGCCTGTTCTTTTTGCATACTCATATTCAATTCATCTAGAATCTTTAAAGCCCGATCGAGAACTGTTGTATCGTCTAACATAACAAGCCCACCATCTGGACCGGGCTCAAGATGTATTCCGACACTTTTTCCCTCCTTGAAATTATGGCCTCCGAAAAAGTTTCGCACAGTATCTACGTGTAAACCAAGTTCGTCTGCTATTCGATGCATGCTACCGCTGGGCAATGAATCTTTAATCTTACGAAGTTCATTAAATGTTATTGTTCTCATGTCTCATAAATTTAATGGTTAGTACTATGTGATTTTTTATCACGCTATAAACTTAAGCAAAAAAAAAGATAAAACAAATTATTTGCTTATCTTTTTTTTCAAAATTGATAAAATCTATTAATACCTTTTATATCACTTCAATAGCAGAAGCTGGGACCCATCCTACTTTTCCATCTTCTAAGTGAATTTCTTTCCATTCTTTCATAGAATTGTCTTTGACGTTTACCTTTCTTCCTTCATGAAGAATAAATAAACTAGTACCACTTTCACTTGGAGTACTTCGCACTGTGACACTCGGATTCATAACTATCGCTTCGTTACGGTTTACCAAATTTTCTTTTTGTTGTGAAGCAAAAAGATTAGAGCATACTGTGATTATTAAAAAGATAATCCCTGAAATGAAGCCTATCTTTTTCCACATAATCTGTTTTGAAAATATAAAGAAGTAGAGAGATACTATCAGTAGAATGAAAGAAACAATTCCCCATGTGGCCCATGCATCTACACTCATACAATTAATCAAAGACTTAGTCCATGAGATAAAAAAGACTTCAGGAGTAGGTTCTACTTTATCTATTGTTTTGGCACGTGCTACTTCGAGATTAGCACGGATGTCGCTATTTCCCGGTTGCAAAAGCAAGGCACGTTCGTAATTAAGAACCGCCTTTGCTATTTCACCTATTTTATAATAACTATTTCCGAGGTTATAATAAACTTCAGATGCTTCTCCATTCTTTAGTAATGCTTCGTATATTTGAATGGCAGCCGCATAATCTTCTTTTATATATGCGGAATCTCCTTTAGTTTTTGTCACATCTTCCAATTTGTTATCAAGAAGTGTATGTGTATCGACATGGATAGAATCAGCTTCGTTTATTTGTCTGGGTTCAATGCTCAGTGAATCTTGCGCGAAGCAAGTTACCGACATTGATAAGAATATAAAAAATAATATTTTTTTCATGACACAATCTCTTCTAGGTTAATGTTTTATTGAATTCTCCATTTTGCTTATCACTTCTATTGAAGATGAATAAACTTTATCCATTGCCTGATTTTCATCTCCCGGAGCAAAACGGGCAAATTCACAGTCATTCAATGCATTCAGGAATTCCTTAATTAGCTCTTCACTCACTCCATGATTTCTCAATTTTTCCTCAATATTATCTTTAGACAAACGGGATACCGGAATATTCAGTTTATCACTGATATAGCCCCACAATGCTTTCAAAACTTCATCATAGAAAGCATCTTTCTTATTTTCAGAAAGCAGTTTACCAGCCAGCTTCATACGTTTTATTGCTACTTTATTAGCCTTCTTCGTTCTCATCTTCGCTACATTGGCATTCTCTGCTGCTTGTTTGCGATAAATTATAAAGAAAAGAATAAAGGCAAGAGCCGGAATAATATAGAATAGCCAGTACGACATTGAACCATAGAAGAAGCTTCCTTTAGGTTGAAAAGTCACTTCGTTTTGTTTAATATAGCGAATATCTTCACCCAAGACTTTCAAATCCTCCTTATTGGTGAAGTTAGCAATAACTTGATCTGCATTTCCTGCACCTTTCTCTACGTTTATTACATAATCTTCTGTATTCAGAGTTTTATAAGATTTGGAACGGATATCGAAATAACTAAAAGATACACCCGGAATTTTATATGTTCCGGCATGTCTAGGGATTGCTAAATATTCAATAACTTTATTCCCAGTAAGCCCTTCTTTTGTTAATCTCACCTGATTATCAACTTTAGGATCGTACACTTCAAAATCATCTGGAAATTTGATTTCCGGATTGGAAATAAGTTTCAGATTACCCGTTCCGGAAATCACTAATTTAATAGTTATTGCATCATTCGTTTTTAACTCCTTACTGTTGATAGAAGAAGAAATGTTGAACTCTCCTACTCCACCTAAGAAGTTTGTCGGTTTACCAGCCGGAAGTGGATTAACATTGATGGCTATTTTAGGAGTTGTGATAGGCTTCTTAATCTCTATAACATTGTTTCCTCCGTTAAAAAAAGCATCAAAAGGATCGGCTGACTGTACTGGTTTATTTACCGTCATTTGGAACTGTGCAGGCTCTATAAATAGTTTGCCCGACTGTTGTGGAAAGAGCACGAATTGGCGATAAACAGTTGTATAGTAGTTACGACCTTTATAATGCTCAGGTGTCCATCGAGCATTTGTAGTCATTTCGATTTCCTGTGAATGAAAACCCTTGAAGTCAGGTAACTTGGCATTATTAAGCTGTAAGTTAGATTCTCTGGTATATATTTTATATGTCAATACGAACGCTTCCTGCTCATAAACATTTGTCTTACTTGCAGTTGCTGTAATAAACAAATCTTGGTTAGATACACTTGCATTCGATGAAGGCTGTATGGAAGAACTATTATCATTATTCCTCCTGCTACTATTATGATTTTGATCTTGTGGCAATACTTTTATTTTCACTGAGTTAGATATCATTTGATTACCTTCAGCTACTATTGAAGCACCAGGAACAGTAAACTCACCAGCAGTATTGGCCATCAATATATAAGTGAAAGTAATACTACTAGTAGATGATACACTACCATTCACAATCTGAGTACTACTTTGTTCTGATCGGCTTGGCCCCATTAAAACATCAAATCCTTTGATAGAAGGAGCACGAAAATCTTTTACTTTCTGTGTTGTAACCGTATACGATAGCCTAAATTGATCGCCTACCACCACCACGTCCGGAGCAGAAGCAACAAACGACACTTTATCAGCGAAAGTTTGGGTGCTATATGCCATCAATGTCATTAATATAATAATTAGTTTTCTCATTGCTTATGAAATTTATATCGTCAACTTAATATTACCAGTCTTTTTCCAAACGCCCACCTTGCAACACTTTCTGTTGTTTCTTCACTTTATCCTGCACATCCTTTTCATCCTGCATCACAGAATTAAGTAATTGTTCTGCATTCTCCTTCGACATTTGATTGTCTTTCTTTTCAGATTTTGGAGGTTGTTGCTGATCTTTCTTTTCATCCTGTTTTTGATCATTCTGTTTGTCTTTATTCTTATCTTGTTGTTGATCTTGCTTCTGTTGCTGGTCTTTGTTTTGATCTTGATTTTGGTCCTGATTCTGCTGCTGATCTTTCAGCATTTTCTGGGCAAGTGCCAAATTATATCGAGTTTCATCGTCAGCTGGATTATTGCGTAACGACATTTTATACGCTTCTACTGCTTTTGCATAATCTTTACCAGCTTGAAAAAGAACCCCCATATTATGATAAATATGAGCCAGTTTCATTTTGTCTTTTTCGATTTTGCCGGCAGCTACATATTGTTCCATAGCATCCTGAAACTTTTGTTGCTGTGAGAGAGTATTCCCCAGATTATACATGGATACTGTCGACTTAGGGTTTACTTCTAAAGCTTTCCGATAATTCACCTCCGCATCTACAAATACGCTGTCATTAAACAAACGGTTTCCTTTACGGATGTAGTCACGCTCTGCTTTCTGTGCCGAGACACTGGCTACCGATAGTAGAAAAATAGTGAATAGAATATATTTACTTCTTAACATATGCATAACTATTTCTTATTAGAAAATAGGTGAACGTTTTTGAACAAAGGATTTTTACGATCTAGAATTAACAATTCTGCTAACAATAATATTAAAATAATCCATGCAATAGCTTGAAACTGTTCGTTAAACTCTGTATACACTTTCGACTCAACATCTGATTTCGCCATTTTATTCACTTCCTGATTAATAGCTTTCTGAGCAGAGTTAGTATTATCTACTCGTACATAAATACCTTTTCCTTCTTTGGCAATTTCCTGACACATAGCTTCGTTTAAGCGTGTGACAATAACATTCCCTTCACGGTCACGACGATAATCATTTGTACCTTCTATGGGAATAGGTGCACCATCAGGCATACCCACCCCTAACACACTTACTTGAATACCTTTCTCAGCTGCAACTTTAGCAGCTTCTACAGCTCCGCCTTCATGGTTTTCACCATCTGTAATTACAACAATGGCACGTCCCACTCCTTCTTGAGGTGTAAAACTCCGTACAGCCAAATTAATAGCTTCTCCAATAGCCGTACCTTGTTTAGAAATCAATGAAGGACTAATCGACTCCAAAAACATCTTGGCAGAAATATAATCACTCGTAATAGGCAACTGGGTAAATGCGTCACCTGCAAAAACAATCATACCGACCTTGTCATTCTGCATCTTATCTACCAACTGCGCCACCAGCCGTTTTGCCTTCTGCAAGCGGCTTGGCTGTACGTCTTGTGCCAGCATGGAATTGGATATATCCAACGCAATCATCACTTCCACTCCCTGGCGTTTTACCGTCTCCAGTTTGGAACCAAACTGCGGACGTGCCAGCAGTACCGTGAACAACCCGATAGCCGCAAAAACCAACCAAAACTTCACATCCGGACGGTATTTGGAAACATCCGGCATTAGCTGTGCCATCAGTATAGGGTCACCAAATTTACGAATGGCTTTCCTCCTCCGATAATTGGAGTACAAGTAGAAGGCCGCCAATAAAGGCAGCAGCAGCAACAAGTACAAATATGCAGGTTCTTCAAATCGAAACATCTTTTTATTTACAATTTAGCAATTTACAATTTACAATTTGGCTACGCAATGACTGATACACTAAAAGACATTCTCCGTTTTTACGGTATCTTCTTCAATATAGAGTTGCGTAACAGTACCTCCAGTAATACGCACAAGAAAGCAGCCAACGCAAACCAGCGGTACTCTTCCTGGCGCTTGCTGTATTCTTTTACATTCAATTTTGTTTTCTCCAGCTTGTCTATCTCCTCGTACACTTCCTTCAACTTCGAGTTGCTGGTGGCACGGAAATAGTTACCTTCCGTTGTTCCGGCAATCTGTGTCAAAGTCTTTTCATCAATTTCGACGGGCATATTGACATATTGCACTGTTCCGCCTACCGGATAAGGATAAGGAGCCATACCATTGGTTCCTACCCCAATAGTATAAACGCGAATGCCAAAACTCTTGGCTATTTCAGCAGCCGTCAAAGGAGAAATATCACCTTTATTATTGACACCGTCCGTCAGCAGAATAATGACTTTCGACTTTGCCTTGCTATCCTTCAAACGGGTAACGGCATTGGCAATACCCATACCGATTGCCGTTCCGTCTTCAATCAGCCCGCACTTCATATCTTTAAGCAAGTTCAACAATACGGCATGGTCTACTGTCAACGGACATTGCGTAAAGCTTTCTCCAGCAAACAAAGTTATACCTATATTGTCAT
>OHPR01000250.1_pt1 | contig 26339 bp, 20 predicted proteins | sample 1577761 | NCBI WGS metagenome assembly OHPR01 (sample SAMEA3879537, study PRJEB24766) | human gut metagenome | biome: human-associated habitat; feature: feces | place: USA | collected 1985/1987 | reverse complement strand
CGGCGGGGACGCCGCCGCCTATGAGCGCGCCGCGCGCGACATCGCGCGCCAGCTGCCCGCGCTGCTGGACGCGCTCTCCCCCGCCGTCTATCTCGTCCCGCCCACCGAGGCGGACGAGGGCGAGGTGCTGGCCTACCGCGATGAATTCCTTTCCGCGGGCGAGCCCCTGCACGGCACGGCCTGGCTGGCGGAGAGCGGCAGCTACCGCGAATGGCTGGCCGCCGTGCGAGACAATCTGACGGAAGAGACGGTGCGCCCCGGCCTGGTGCCCTCCACCACGCTGCTGGCGCGGGACGCGAAAACGGGCGCGCTGGTGGGCATGATCGACATCCGCCGCCGCCTCAACGACTTTCTGCTGGCCTTCGGCGGGCACATCGGCTACAGCGTGCGCCCCTCCCGGCGGCGCAGGGGATATGCCACGCGCATGCTGGCCGCCGCGCTGGAGGTATGCCGGGAGCTGGGCCTCTCCCGCGTGATGATCGCCTGCGACAGCGAAAACGCCGCCTCGGCCCGCACCATCGAGCGGTGCGGAGGCGTTATGGAAAACGAGGTGCCGGAGGACGGCCGTCTCACCCGGCGCTACTGGATCGACCTGTAGGGGAGGGAGCATCGCATGAAGCTGACGTTTCTGGGCGCGGCCCGCGAGGTGACGGGCAGCCGGTTTCTTTTGCAGGCAGCGGGGAAGAACATCATGGTGGACTACGGCATGGAGCAGGGCGTGGACCTGTACGAAAACGCGCCGCTGCCCATGGCCGAAAGCCGGATCGACTTCGTTTTTCTGACACACGCGCACATCGACCACAGCGGCTACCTGCCGCTATTGTACAAAAGGGGCTTCCGCGGCGCCATCTTAGCCACCGACGCCACGGCGGACCTGTGCCGCATCATGCTGCTGGATTCGGCCCACATTCAGGAGAGCGACGCCGAATGGAAAACCCGCAAGGCCCAGCGTCAGGGCAAACCGCCCGTGGAGCCCCTCTACACCCAGGAGGACGCGCTGGGCGCATGCGGGCTGTTTCGGCCCTGCCACTACGACCAGCGGGTGGAGGTGTGCCCGGGCGTGAGCATCCGCATGGTGGACGTGGGGCACCTGCTGGGATCGGCCTCCATCGAGGTGACCGTGACCGAGGGGACGGAGACGCGCGTGATCGTCTTTTCCGGCGACATCGGCAACCTGCGTCAGCCACTCCTGCGCGACCCGCAGTACCTGCATGCCGCCGACCTGGTGGTGATGGAATCCACCTACGGGGACCGTTCCCACGGCCCCGTGCCGGACTATCTTTCCGCGCTGTCCCGCGTATTGCAGGAAACCTTCGACCGGGGCGGCAACGTGGTCATCCCCAGCTTCGCGGTGGGCCGCACGCAGGAGATGCTCTACTTCATCCGCCAGATCAAGCAGGAGGGCCGCGTTCACGGGCATGACGGCTTCCCCGTCTACGTGGACAGCCCGCTGGGCATCGAGGCCACCACCGTCTTTAACGACAACACCCGCGAGTGCGCGGACGAGGAAACCCTCGCCCTGCTGCGCGCCGGCGTCAACCCGCTCACCTTCCCGGACCTGCGCATCACCCGCAGCGCGGAGGAAAGCAAGCTCATCAACACCGACCCCACCCCCAAGGTGATCCTTTCCGCCAGCGGCATGTGCGACGCGGGCCGCGTGCGCCATCACCTCAAGCACAATCTCTGGCGGCCCGAATGCACGGTGCTGTTCGTGGGCTACCAGAGCGTGGGCACGCTGGGCCGCAGCATCGTGGACGGGGCCGGCGAGGTGCGGCTCTTTGGCGAAACCGTGGCCGTCAACGCGCACATCGAAACGCTGGCGGGCGTCAGCGGCCATGCCGACAACGCCGGTCTGATGCGCTGGATCTCCGCCTTTGAGCAAAAGCCCCGCCACGTATTCGTGGTGCACGGCGAGGACGAGGTGGCCGCCGCCTTTGCCGCCCGCCTGGAAAGCGAGCTGGGCCTGGAAGCCAACGCGCCCTACAACGGCGAAAGCTGGGACCTGATCTCCCTGACCCGTCTGAGCGAAGGCAACCGCGAACGGCTGCGCCGTCCCTCGCGCGAGGCCGCCGCGCTGGACGCGCTGCCGAGCCGCAGGCCGCCCGCGCACGCCGCGCCGGAGCGCAAGACCCCCGACGCTTCCACCGCCTACGGCCAGCTGGTGCTGGCGGGCGAAAAGCTCTCCGCCCTCATCCGCCGCATGCAGGGCCGGGGCGCCAGGCAGCAAAGCCGCCTGGCCCGGCAAATCAACCTGCTCGTGAAAAAGTTCGGCGGCCGCTAGGCGCGCCCGGACCGCTCTCCGCTTCTCATCCGCCCCGCCCTGCCGTCCCGCGCAGGCGCGGGGCGCTTTTGTCTTTCCGGCGTCTGTCAATAGACAAGTTACGAAAAAAATGGTATACTTTGCAAAAGACCATTCGCGCGCCTTCCGGGAGCTGATCTACATGAAATACCTGAAAGCTTTGCTGACGCTGCTGCTTTGCTCGGCGCTGCTGTGCGCCTGCGCGCCCGATGAAAACGCCCAAACCGCCGCCGCTCCCACCGCCGCGCCCGTGCTGCTGGGCTTTTCCCAGCTGGGATCGGAAAGCGCCTGGCGCGTGGGCAGCACGCGCAGCATCGAGGAGGCCGCCGAGCGCCACGGCGTGAGCCTGATGATGCTCAACGCCTATCAGAAACAGGAAAAGCAGATCGACGCCATCCGCTCCTTCATCTCCTACCGGGTGGACGTGATTTCCTTTGCGCCCATCGTGGAGGACGGCTGGGACACCGTGCTCACCGAGGCCAAGGCCGCCGGCATCCCCGTCATTCTGGTGGACCGGCTCATCACCACGGAGGACGAATCGCTCTACGCCTGCTTCGTGGGCGCGGACTTCATCAAGGAGGGCCGCAGCGCGGGCGAGTTCCTCCTCAAAAAGGCCGACGCCATGGGCGCGGAGCATCTCAACATCGTGGAGATCACCGGCACGGAGGACTCCACGCCCCAGCGGCAGCGCCATCAGGGCTTCCACGATACCATCGCGGGCGACGAGCGCTTTACGGTGCTGGAGAGCATTTCGGGCGATTTCCTGGTATCCAAGGGCGAGGAGTGCATGCGCTACCTGCTGGACAAGTACGGCGAGGAGATCGACGTGCTCTATTCCCACAACGACGGCATGACGCTGGGCGCCATCGACGCCATCCGCGAGTACGGGCTTTCGCCGGGCAGCGACATCATCATCATCACGGTGGACGGCGAGCAGGCCGCCATCGACCTGCTCAAGGCCGGGGAGATCAACTGCGTGGTGGAATGCACCCCCAACCTGGGCGACTCGGTGATGGAGCTGGCCAAGAAGCTGGCCGCGGGCGAAACCGTGCCCAAGATGAGCTATCCCGACGAGGATGTGTTCACCGAGTTTGACGACCTGAGCGATCTCGCGCCGCGGGGGTACTGACCGTGAAACACCCGAAAAACGGACAGAGCATCACCGGGCAGGTCAACATGGCCTTCCGCACGCTCACGGCCATTCTGGTGCTGCCGGCGGTCATCAGCCTGGCGCTGCTGCTCGTCAACGCGGCCTGGTACCAGTCGTCCATGCTGCGCATGGAGGAGGTGGCCGCGCTCAAGCCCGTGGTCTCCACGGATATCCCGGAAATGGTCTGGGTCGCCGTATCGGGCCGCGCCACGTTTGAAAACTGCGGCGTCTACGAGGCCATCGGCGAGGTCAACCGCTCCCTGGACGCCATGACCGCCAAGGACGGACCCGGCGCGCGGCTGGAATTGACCGTGGCCCGCCGCACCATGGAAACGCTCACCCAGTACGTGCGCCAGATCGAGGAAAACCTCAAAAGCAACGTGCCCGTGGTCGAGAGCGAGCGCGTGCTGGAGGAGGTGCGCGACGTGGCCTCGCTGGTGGATTCGATGCTGGAGGACTACATCTCCGCCGAAATCAGCCTGTCGGCGCAGAGCAACCGCCGGATGACCCGCGTGGTCATCCTCTCGGCCGTTCTGGAGGTGCTGATCCTCCTGGGCGCGCTGCTGCTCTCCGCGCGCATGGGCCGCCGCGTGGCCGGCCTCATCCGCAGCCCCATCGAGCGGCTGGAGCACTTCGCCGGCATGATGGCCGGCGGCAACCTCTCCGCCCGCGTGCCGCCCACGGACCTCAGCGAGCTCAAGCACCTCACCGAGGGCATCAACGTCATGGCCGACCGGCTGGAATCCCTCATCGCCCAGAACCGGCAGGAGCAGGAAAACCTGCGCAAATCCGAGCTGCGCACTTTGCAGGCGCAGATCAACCCGCACTTTCTCTACAACACGCTCGACGCCATCGTATGGCAGGCCGAGGCCGGCCACAGCGGCGAGGTCATCCACATCACCCGCGCGCTCAGCGACTTTTTCCGCATCTCGCTGTCCTCCGGCGCGGACTGGATTCCCCTGGCGCAGGAGCTCAAGCACCTTTCGGGCTACCTCAGCATCCAGAAGGCCCGCTACCGCGACATTCTCAATTACGTGATCGACGTGCCTGCCGACCTGGGCGAGAGCTATGTGCTCAAGCTCCTGCTCCAGCCGCTGGTGGAAAACGCCATCTACCACGGCATCAAGGACAGGCGCGGCGGCGGCCTCATCACCGTGACCGGGCGCGAGGACGGCGGCTTTCTGTGCTTCTGCGTGCAGGACACGGGCCGCGGCATGACCCCCGACCAGCTGCGCGACGTGCGCGCCCGCATGCGCGGCGAGCTCCCGCCCGCCTACGCGCCCTACGCCAACGCGGGCACGGGCTTTGGCCTCAACAACGTGGACCGGCGCATCCGCCTGTATTACGATCAGGAGGAGGGGCTCAGCATCGAAAGCGGGCCGGAGGGCACCCGCGTGAGCTTCCGCGTGCCCCGCAAGACAAGAGAGGAGATCGTGGATGGTTAAGGTCTTTCTGGTGGACGATGAAATCGTGATCCGCGAGGGCATCCGCAATTCCTTTCCCTGGGAGGAAAGCGGCTACACGCTGGTCGGGGAAGCCCCGGACGGCGAAATCGCCCTGCCCATGATCCGCGACGCCAACCCGGACATCCTCATCACCGACATCCGCATGCCCTTCATGGACGGCATGCAGCTGTGCCGCGAGGTCAAGCGCCAGATGCCGTGGATCGGCGTGGTGATCCTGTCGGGATACGACGATTTCACCTACGCGCGCCAGGCCATCTCCCTGGGCGTGAAGGAATATTTGCTCAAGCCCGTCACCGCCCAGGAGCTCAAGGAGGTGCTCGACCGCATCTCCGCGCGCCTCGCCGAGGAGCGCCGCGCCCGCGAGGACATGGCGCTCATGCGCCGCCGCCTGCACTCGGGCAGCCAGTTTGTGAAGGAAAAGCTGCTCTCCTCCCTCTTCACCGACGAGCCCATGGAGGACGGCGACGCCGACGCCATGATCGAGCAGATGCGCACGCTGGGCATCAATCTGGCCGCCAAGTGCTACGCGGTGATCGACATGGCGTTTTCCTGCGCGGACGGGTCCCGCTCGGTGCCGCGCGCCGCGCTCTACGCCCTGGCCGAAAGCAGCGGCGGCATCGTGCAGGTGTGCGCCGCCAAGCACGGCGCGCGCGCGCTGGTGCTGGGCGACAGCGAGGACGACACCGAGGACCGCGCCTATTCCTTTGCCAGCTCGGCCCTCAACGAGCTGGAGCGCTCCGGCTGCACGGGCATCCTGCTGGCCATCGGCGAGATCGTCAGCCGCTTTGCGGATATCCGGCTCTCGATGCGCTCGGCCCGCCACACGCGCCACCTGATGGCCGCGCGGCCGGGCGCGGGCATGCGCATCATGGGCGTGCGCGAGGCCGCCGACACCCCCGACGCCCTGAAAGACCTGGACCTGCGCCCCCTGCATGAGCGGCTGCAATACGCCGCCGCGGACGAGCTGGACCAGGTCTTTGGCGAATATGTGGCCTCTCTGGGCGCGGCGGACCTGCACAGCGCCGTGGCCGCCGACTACCTGCACGTGGAGGCGCTGATGACCGCCAGCCGCATCATCCGCGAGGCCGGCGGCGACCCCGCCCGGGAGCTCAAGCGCGAATGGTCCGACGGCGGCGGCGAGGACGCGGCCTATGAAATGCTGCGCACCGCCCTGTGCTACCGCGACCAGCATGTCTCCAAGGGCGGGTCCTCCGTGGCCAAGGCGCGCGCCTACCTGTCCCAGCACTTCGCCGAACCCAACCTGATGCTCCAGGATGTGGCCCGCGCGGCCTGCATGTCCAACAGCCGCCTCTCGACGGTCTTTGCCCAGGAGACGGGGTATACCTTCACCGAATACCTCACGGCCCTGCGCATCGGCAAGGCCAAGGAGCTTCTGCGCCTGGGCGGCATGCGGTCCTCCCAGGTGGCCTTTGCCGTAGGGTACAACGACCCCCATTATTTCAGCTACCTGTTCAAAAAAACCGTCGGCATGACCCCCAGCGAGTATCGGAGGGAAAATGAAAACCAACCGGAGTGAAATGATATTCAACTTTTTGGAAGCCTGGACATAGAGAAAAAGAACGATTTCCAACCAATTTGGAAATTCGCTTTATTCTCATCCTGTGCAAAATGGTGTAATTTTATCCACAGAGGCGAGAGCCCAATCGAATAAATGGAGGGTCTATCATGAAAAAGCTCCTTGCGATCTCCCTTGCTCTGATCCTTGCGCTGGGCATGGTTTCCATTGCCGCCGCCGAGGACGTCATCACCATCGGTTTCGCCCAGGTCGGCCATGAGAGCGACTGGCGCGCTGCCAACACCCTCGACTACCAGAACACCTTCACCGCCGAGAACGGCTACGAGCTGCTCTTCGTGGACGCCGACAACGACCACACCGCTCAGATGGAAGCTGTCCGCAACTTCATCCAGCAGGAAGTGGACTACATCGTGATCTGCCCCGTGCAGGAAGCCGGCTGGGACGTGGTGCTGCAGGAGGCCCAGGATGCGGGCATCCCCGTCATCATCGCTGACCGCACCGTGAGCGCCGATCCTTCCCTGTACTCCTGCTTCATCGGCACCGACAGCAAGGCCGAGGGCGTGCTGGCCGGCCAGTGGCTGGCTGAGACCCTCGACGGCGCCGAGGCCAACATCCTGGTGATCGAAGGCTCCGTGGGCGCCTCCGCCGCCATCGGCCGCACCGAGGGCTTCAACGAGGTCGTCGCCGAGCATCCCGAATGGAAGGTCCTCGACAGCCAGTCCGGCGACTTCACCCAGGCCGGCGGCCAGCAGGTCATGGAGAGCTACCTCAAGTCCTACCCCGACCAGTTCAACGTGGTTGTGTGCCAGAACGATAACGAAGCCTACGGCGCCATCGACGCCATGAAGGCTGCCGGCGTCACCTACGGCGTGGACGGCGACGTGATCCTGATCTCCTTCGACGCCACCAAGCAGGGCCTGACCCTCACCCTCGAGGGCGAGATCAACTGCAACGTCGAGTGCAACCCCCTGCAGGCTCAGGGCGTGGCCGAGCTGATCGCCAAGCTGGAAGCCGGCGAGGAAGTTCCCGCCGTCACCTACGTGCCCGACTCCGCCTTCGTTGCCCCCGGCATCGAGACCGAGCTGGCCATCACCATGACCCAGGAAGTGCTGGACGGCCGCGCCTACTAAGAAGCGCCCGCAGCCAGGCATCAGGGGTCTGACCTGAAAAAACGGGGAGAGGCCGCATGGCCTCTCCCCCTCCCTGGTCCGTCGAAAAAGTCCGTTTCGCGGCCTTTTCCGCCGAAACGGAAAACCCTTGTTCGCTTCGCTCTCGGCCAGGGTTTTCCGCAGGGAAACCTTGCTTCGCAAGGCTTCCGAATCCACCGCACAGGTCGCTGGATTCGGAATTCATTTGGAGGGCTTCGGCCCTCCAAGCCTCCCGAAAAGGGAGTTGTCCGTACGCTACGGGGAGCGGCCGCATGGCCTCTCCCCCTCTCGCCGTTTTCCGGCCGGCATGACGGCATGAAAACGATCTGAATGAATCTCTTCAATTCCATTATTAAAAAGAAAGGACGTGGGGCCCTATGGAAAACAACGTCGTCCTGACCATGCGCGGCATCACCATGACCTTCCCGGGGGTCAAGGCGCTGGACCATGTGGATTTCACCCTGCGCAAGGGCGAGATCCATGCGCTGATGGGCGAAAACGGCGCTGGCAAGTCCACGCTGATCAAGTGTCTGACCGGCGTGAACGATTTTGAGGCGGGCGAGATCCGCGTGGAGGGCATCGAAGGGCCCGTGCGCAATCACTCCACGCTGGAGGCTCAGAAGCGCGGCATTTCCACCGTGTATCAGGAGGTCAACCTCTGCCCCAACCTCTCGGTGGCGGAGAACCTCTTCATCGGCCGCGAACCGATGACGAAAATGCACACCATCAACCGCAAGGCCATGATCTCCCGCGCGCGGCAGCTGATGGAGCAGCTCAACCTGCCCGTGGACGTGACGCGCGATCTGGAGGAATACTCCCTGGCCATGCAGCAGATGATCGCCATCGCGCGCGCGGTGGATATGGACTGCAAGGTGCTCATCCTCGACGAGCCGACCTCCTCCCTGGACGATGTGGAGGTGGAAAAGCTCTTCACCCTCATGCGCAGCCTGCGCGACAAGGGCGTGGGCATCGTGTTCGTCACGCATTTTCTGGAGCAGGTCTACGCCGTGTGCGACCGCATCACGGTGCTGCGCAACGGCACCCTCGTGGGCGAATACCCCATCGCAGACCTCCCCCGCGTCAAGCTGATCGCCGCCATGATGGGCAAGGACTTCGACGACCTGGCCTCCATCAAGCCCGAGGGCGGGCTGAACGTTTCCAAGGAGGAGCTCATCGACGCCGAGGGCCTCAGCCATGCCGGCAAGATCAAGCCCTTTGACCTGCTGCTCCACCGCGGCGAGGTCATCGGCCTCACGGGCCTGCTCGGTTCCGGCCGCAGCGAGCTGGCGCGCGCCATCTACGGCGCGGACCGCGCCCAGACCGGCACCCTCAAGGTCAAGGGCCAGGAGGTCAAGATCCATCACCCCATCGACGCCATGCACCTGGGCATGGGCATGCTGCCCGACGACCGCAAGGCCGAGGGCATCATCGGGGACCTGAGCGTGCGCGAGAACATCATCCTGGCCATGCAGGCCAAGCGCGGCATCCTGGACCTGATCCCCATGAAGGAGCAGGAGGAGATCGCCGACAAGTTCATCGACCTGCTCCAGATCAAGTGCGCCAGCCGCGAAACGCCGGTCAAGCAGCTCTCCGGCGGCAACCAGCAGAAGGTCATCATCGCCCGGTGGCTGGCCACCGATCCCGACTTCCTGATTCTGGACGAACCCACGCGCGGCATCGACATCGGCACCAAGACCGAGATCCAGAAGCTGGTCATCCAGCTGGCGCAGGAGGGCAAGGGCGTGCTCTTCATCTCCTCCGAAATCGAGGAGATGCTGCGCACCTGCAACCGTCTGGCGGTTCTGCGCGACGGCGCCAAGGTGGGCGAGCTCAGCGGCGACATGACTCAGGAAAAGGTCATGAAGACCATAGCGGAGGGGTGAGGCTACGATGACATTTGTGAAAAAGGTAACCAAAAACCAGCTCTTCCTGCCCCTGTTTTCCATGGTGCTGGTCATGCTGGTCAACATCATCTACGACGTGGCCAACGGCAACCCGGCCTTTAACTTCTTCAGCATCTCCATCAACAACGGCATCCTCTACGGCCGCCTGATCGACATCCTCAACCGCGGCAGCGAGGCCGCCATCCTCGCCCTGGGCATGACGCTGGTCGTCTCCTCCTCCGCCGGCACGGACATCTCGGTGGGCTCGGTGATGTCGCTGGCGGGCGGCGTGTGCTGCGTGCTGCTGGCCGGCTTTGGCAACGTCAACGTCAACGAGTACGCCATCCCCCTGTGGCTGGGCGTTGTGGCCGGCATTCTGGTGGCCTGCCTGTGCGGCGCCTTCAACGGCTTTCTGGTGGCCGGGCTCAAGATCCAGCCCATGGTGGCCACGCTGATCCTCTACTCCGCCGGACGCGCCATCGGCCTGCTGCTTTGCAACAGCAACATCGTCTACATCAACGTCGAGAGCTTCAAGTTCTTCGGCGGCTACTGCTGGATCTTCCCCACGCCCATCCTGATTACGGTGCTGTGCATCGTGGTCACGGCGCTGGTCCTCAAGTTCACGGCCCTGGGCACCTATGTGCAGGCCGTGGGCATCAACAAGGAAGCCGCCCGCATCTCCGGCTACAAGTCGGCGGCGATCATCTTCATCTGCTATGTGGTGTGCGGCCTGTTCGCGGGCATCGCGGGCATCACGGCCACCAGCCGCATCTACTCCGCCGATACCAACAACATCGGCCTCAACCTTGAGATGGACGCCATCCTGGCCGTGGCCCTGGGCGGCAACAGCCTGGGCGGCGGCAAGTTCCGCCTGTCCGGCTCCATCATCGGCGCCTACACCATTCAGGCCATCACCACCACGCTCTACGCGCTGGGCGTGTCCTCGGCGCAGGCCCCGGTGTTCAAGGCCATCATCGTGATTCTGATCGTCACCATCCAGTCGCCGGCGGTCAAGGCCTACTTCGCCAAGCGCGCCGCCGTCAAGAACGCCATGATGAACGCCGGAAGGGAGGCGCAGGCATGATTCACGCCAAACCTGCTGTCAAAGAAAAGAAGAGCATGAACAGCAACACCATTCTGCTGCTGCTGACCATCGGCCTGTTTGTGGTGATGTACGCCGCGGGCTGCATCGCCTACGCGGACAAGGGCTTTACCAAGCTGCAAACCTTCCTGGACATCCTCAAGAACAACGCCGGCCTCATCTGCGTGACCTGCGGCATGACCGCCGTGATGATCACCGGCGGCATCGACATCTCCGTGGGCGCGGTGATCGCCATGGAGTGCATGTTCCTGGCCGTGGGCGTGGAGTCCTGGGGCCTGCCCGCCCAGCTGCTCATCCCGCTGATGCTGGTCATCGGCGTGGTGTTCGGCATCATTCAGGGCTATTGCGTGGGGTACCTTGGCATCCAGCCCTTCATCGTGACCATGGCGGGCATGTTCTTCGCCCGCGGCATGACGGCCGTGATCTCCACCCAGCAGGTATCCATCACCTCCAGCTCCCTGATGACGGAGCTGTCCATGATGAAATTCAACATGCCCTTTGAGATCGGCGCGTACCTGAACAAAAAGGGCAAGCTCATGGTGCCCAACGTCAGCATCTACGTGATCATCGCCCTGCTGGTGCTCATCGCCACCTTCTTCATCCTGCGCTACACGCGCTTCGGCCGCAGCCTCTACGCCGTGGGCGGCAACCAGCAGAGCGCCGCCCTCATGGGCCTGGACGTGCGCCGCACCCGCTTCAACGCCCACATCTTCTGCTCGGTGCTCACCTCCATCGGCGCCATCTGCTACGTGCTCAACACCATGTGCGGCACCACCCGCCAGGCCCTGGGCCTGGAGATGGACGCCATCTCCTCCGCCGTCATCGGCGGCACGCTCCTCACCGGCGGCGTGGGCAACGTGTTCGGCTCCTTCTTCGGGGTGCTCATCAACGGCACCATCTCCTCGCTGGTCAAAACCAACGGCAAGCTCAGCTCCTCCTGGCCCAACGTGGTCACGGCGCTGCTGCTGTGCTTCTTTATCGTGCTGCAGGCGATCTTCGCCAAGGTCAAGGCGCGCCGCAGCTGATCCCCGGCCCCCTCATGCCCCTGCGGGCAGGTCCCGCAGGGGATCTGTCTGTGAAAGAGGAACCGCGGGACCATCCATCGAATATTATATCGGATAACCATCTTTCAAGGAGGGAACAGAATATGCAAAAGCAGGAGCAGGCCGCGTGGGTCCGCGAGGGACGCTGCGCGCTGGGCATTGAGCTGGGCTCCACGCGCATCAAGGCGGTGCTGATCGGACCGGATCACGCACCCGTGGCCATGGGCGCGCACGACTGGGAAAACCGTCTGGAGGACGGGGTGTGGACCTATCATCTGGACGATGTATGGACGGGCATTCAGGACGCATACGCGGATCTGGCCCGCAACACGCTGGAAACCTGCGGCGAGCCGCTCGCGCGGCTGGAGGCCGTGGGCGTCTCGGCCATGATGCACGGCTACCTGCCCTTTGACGCGGCGGGCAACCAGCTGGCCCCCTTCCGCACCTGGCGCAACACCATGACCGCCAAGGCCGCGGAGGAGCTGACGGCGCTGTTTTCCTTCAACATTCCCCAGCGCTGGAGCATCGCGCACCTGTATCAGGCCATTTTAAGCGGCGAGGAGCACGTGAAGGACATCGCCTTCCTGACCACGCTGGCGGGCTATGTGCACTGGAAGCTGACGGGCGTGAAGGCGCTGGGCGTGGGCGACGCGTCGGGCATGTTCCCCATCGACAGCGAGACCGGCGACTATGACGCGGGGATGCTCGCGGCGTTTGACGCGAAGATCGCGGCGAAGGGCTATCCGTGGAAGCTGCGCGATATTTTGCCCGAGGTGCTGGGCGCCGGCGAGGACGCGGGGTGCCTGACCGAGGCGGGCGCGCGGCTGCTGGACCCCACGGGCGCGCTGGAAGCGGGCGCGCCGCTGTGCCCGCCGGAAGGCGACGCGGGCACCGGCATGGCCGCGACCAACAGCGTGGCCGAGCGCACGGGCAACGTATCGGCGGGCACGTCGGTCTTTGCCATGGTGGTGCTGGAAAAGCCGCTGAGCAAGGTCTATCCCGAAATCGACATGGTCACCACCCCCACCGGGCGGCCCGTGGCCATGGTGCACTGCAACAACTGCACCAGCGACATCAACGCCTGGGCCGATGCGCTCTACGGCTTTGCGCAGGCGGCGGGGCTTTCGATGAACAAGGGCGACGTGTACACCACGCTGTTTGAAACCGCCATGCTGGGCCAGAAGGACTGCGGCGGGCTGATCAACGTGGGGTACCTCTCCGGCGAGCCCGTGACGGGGCTGGAGGAGGGGCGGCCCATGATGGTGCGCATGCCCGGCACGGCCCTCTCCTTTGCCAACCTGGCGCGCTCGCTGGTGTACGGCGCGATCGTGACGCTGAAGATCGGCATGGACATTCTGGCGGACGAGCATGTGCGCATGGACGCGCTGCTGGGCCACGGCGGCTTCTTCAAGACGCCCGGCACCGCGCAGCAGCTTTTGGCCGGGGCGCTGAACGTGCCCGTCTCGGTGATGGCCACCGCGGGCGAGGGCGGCCCCTGGGGCATGGCGCTTTTGGCGGCCTACCGCGTGCGCCGCGAGGCCGGCGAAACGCTGGAAGCCTACCTCAAAGACAAGGTGTTCGCGGGCGCGAGCGGCATCACCCTCGATCCCGATCCGGCGGACCACGAGGGCTTCGAGGCCTACACGCGCCGCTTCACGCAGGCGCTGGAGGCCGAGCGCGCCGCCGTATCCCATCTGAAATAAGCGGGGGCCGCGTTCCCCGCATACCGAAAGGAAGGACAACCCCATGAGCATGAAGCAGTATGAATTCTGGTTTGTGGTCGGCAGCCAGTTCCTCTATGGCCCCGAAGTGCTGGAAACCGTCGCCCGCCGCGCCGCCGAAATGGCCGACTGGATGAACGCGTCCGGAAAGCTCCCCTGCAAGGTGGTCTACAAGGTGACCGCCAAGACGCAGAAGGAGATCTCCGACGTGGTGCGCGAGGCCAACTATCAGCCCTCCTGCGCGGGCATCATCACCTGGTGCCACACCTTCAGCCCCTCCAAGATGTGGATCAACGGCTTTGTGGACCTGCAAAAGCCCTACTGCCACTTCGCCACCCAGTACAACCGCGAGATCCCCAACGAGGAGATCGACATGGACTTCATGAACCTCAACCAGGCCGCCCACGGCGACCGCGAGCACGGGTTCATCGCCGCCCGCCTGCGCATGCCGCGCAAGGTGATCGCGGGCTACTGGCAGGATGAAAAGGTCCTCAGGCAGCTGGGCGACTGGATGCGCGCCGCGGTGGGCGTGGCGTTCTCCAAGCAGCTCAAGGTGATGCGCTTTGGCGACAACATGCGCGAGGTGGCCGTGACCGAGGGCGACAAGGTCGAGGTGCAGGCCAAGCTGGGCTGGCAGGTCAACACCTGGCCCGTGGGCACGCTGGTGGAGACCATGAACGCCGTCACCGACGTGGAGATCGACGAATTGATGAACCTCTACCGCGCCACCTACGACTTTGCGACCGACGACCTCGAAACCGTGCGCTATCAGGCGCGCGAGGAGATCGCCATGAAGAAGATGCTGGACGCCGAGGGCTGCAAGGCCTTCTCCAACACCTTCCAGGACCTCTACGGCATGAAGCAGCTGCCGGGCCTGGCCAGCCAGCACCTGATGGCGCTGGGCTACGGCTACGGCGGCGAGGGCGACTGGAAGGTGGCCGCCATGACCGCCATCCTCAAGGCCATGAGCGAGGGCCAGACCGGCGGCACCGCCTTCATGGAGGACTACACCTACCATCTGGTCGAGGGTCAGGAGTACAGCCTGGGCGCGCACATGCTCGAGGTCTGCCCCTCGGTGGCGGCGGAAAAGCCCCGCATCGAGGTGCATCCGCTGGGCATCGGCGACCGCGAGCCGCCCGCCCGTCTGGTCTTTGAGGGCCACGCCGGAAAGGCCATCGTCGTCAGCCTCATCGACATGGGCGGTCGCCTGCGCCTGATCTGCCAGGACATCGAGTGCGTCAAGCCCATCATGGACATGCCCAACCTGCCCGTGGCCCGCGTCATGTGGCGCGCCATGCCCGACCTCACCACCGGCCTGACCTGCTGGATCACCGCCGGCGGCGCGCACCACACGGTGCTCAGCTACGATGTGACCGCCGAGCAGATGCGCGACTGGGCCCGCATGATGGACATCGAGTTCGTCCACATCACCAGGGACACCACCGTGGAAGGGCTGGAGCACGACCTGTTCCTGTCCGACCTGGCGTGGAAGCTGAAATAACGGTTCCGGCCCCATTTTACACGTCCGGGCGAGGCCGGCGGGGCCCTTCCCCCCGCCGGGACAATCATCGCAGGAGGCTTTTATGCTGGAATTTCTCAAACAGGCCGTCTATGAGGCCAACATGGAATTGCCCCGCCGGGGCCTTGTCACCTATACGTGGGGCAATGTGTCCGGCATCGACCGGGAAAAGGGGCTGGTGGTCATCAAGCCCTCCGGCGTGTCCTATGAGGACCTGACCCCCGGCAAGCTGGTCGTGATCTCCCTGGACGGCAAGGTGGTCGAAGGAAACCTCAACCCCTCCTCCGACACCAAGACCCATCTGGTGCTCTACAAGGCGTTTCCCGAGCTGGGCGGCATCGTGCACACCCACAGCCCGCACGCGGTGGGCTGGGCCCAGGCCGGGCGCGACATCCCCTGCTACGGCACCACGCACGCCGACTACTTCCACGGCCCCGTGCCCTGCGCGCGCAGCCTGACCCCCGAGGAGGTCAATGCGGGCTACGAGCACAACACCGGCGTGGTGATCGTGGAAACCTTCCAGACCCGAAACATCAACCCCGTGCATGTGCCCGGCGTGATCTGCCGCAACCACGGCCCCTTCGCCTGGGGCAAGGACGCGGCGCAGGCCGTGTACCATGCCGTGGTGCTGGAGGAGGTCGCCCGCATGGCCCTCTACACCGTGCAGATCGACCCCGACGCCGCCCCCGCGCCCGCGCATGTGCTGGAGAAGCACTTCCAGCGCAAGCACGGCCCCAACGCCTATTACGGGCAGCGGTAAAACAAAAAAGGCCCCCGCCGGGAGGCGGGGGTTTTTGCGTCAGTCCGCCGTCAGGGGGACGAGGGCGGGGAGCGGCACGCGCAGCAGCAGGCGCGCGTCCTGCTCGAAGCGGAAGCCCAGGTCCTCGTTGACGCCGAAATACAGCTCCACCTGAGCCGTTTCGGGCGCGTTCTTGAGGGGGACCTCGAAGGTATACGTCATCGTCCGGCCCCTGCGCGCAGGCGTGCACCGGTATTCCAGGGCGAGATTGTTGCCCTTTGGGTCCGTGAGACCGCAGAGGTCGCACGCCACGCCCAGCACCCTGTCGCCCAGCGCGGCCGCTTTCTCCCGCTCCTTGAGGAACCAGCTGTCCTCCGGGGGCACCTCCACCTGGTTGTCCATGAGGGCCGTGTTCCCGTCGTTGGGCGTCAGCAGCACCTCGAGGGTGAGTACCTCCCCGTCATACGCCGCCTCGGTCACGGCAAACGTCACGCCCCCGGTGGTCTCCCCCTCCACCCGGCACGCGGCCAGATACGTCATGCCCTCCGGCAGAGGGGCCGCCGACGCCGTCGCGCCAAGGAGCAGCAGCGCCGCCACAAGCGCGCAGATCCGTCTTTTCATCGTTCAACGCCTCCTTTGTTTCCCTGTTTTGCGGAAAACCGTCATCCATACAACGAACGGGCGGGCGTAAGGATTTCCTCTTTTTTCCGGCACACGAAAATGATGTACGACGCCCTGCGGGGCACGCGGGCTGTCAATCCATCAGGGATTTTGATGACGCATCGAATTTTTCTGTCATATATACCAAAAATGGCGTCCAAATTTTATGCAAAACAGGTTTCCTTTGCCCAATCGCTATGGTATAATGAAACTACAGTGTTTGACCCGTACGTACAGCCGCATGAAAAAAAAGAGTCGTGAACATGAAGCACCGAAGCGCAACTCTGCTGCTACTGCTCGTTCTCTGTCTGGTCATGCCGGTATGGGCCTTCAGCGAGGCGGCCGGCGACACGGTGGACATCCTCTTCCTGGGCACCTCGGACATCCATGGACAGCTCTACGCCACCAACTACACCGCGGACATCAGCCAGTCCGGCCAGTACGCAAGGGGGCTGACGCGCGTGGCCACCTACGTCGAAGAGCAGCGCGCGCAATACGAAAACGTGTTCCTGGGCGACTGCGGCGACCTGGTGCAGGGCACGCCGCTGACATACTACTACGCCTTCTATCAGCCCGACGCGCAGGACCCGGCCATGAAGGCGCTGCGCATGATGGACTATGACCTGTTTGTGACCGGCAACCACGAATACAACTACGGCCTGGACATCCTCAACCGCCAGCTGGAGGACCTGACCGCGCCCGCCGCCGAGGGCGAGGACGAGGTGTGGGTCTCCATGGCCGACTACCTGGACGCCGCGACCAACTCCGACGAAAGCAAGGACTGGGCCCCCTGGAACGGCTACGACCCTTACCGCATCTTCGACTTTGACGGGGTGAAGGTGGCGGTGATGGGCATTGGCAACCCCAACATCCCCAAGTGGGACGTGCCCGCCAACTGGGAGGGCATCTACTTCGCAAACGTGATCGACACCTACCTGCACTACGAGGAGGAGATGGACGAGGCCTCCGACCTGATCGTGCTCTACAGCCACAGCGGCATCGACACGGACGCCGAATCCGACTTCATCCGCCGGCTGATCGGGCAGACGGATACCATCGACCAAAACCCTTCAGAGAGGTTCGGAGGGCCGCAGCCCTCCGAGTGAAATCCGAATCCAGCGACATGTGCGGTGGATTCGGAAGCCTTGCGCAGCAAGGTTTCCCTGCGCGTTTCCCCGGCCGCGCCGAAAGCGCAGGGGAAACGCGTTCTGTCGGAAAAATCGCCGCAGGCGAGCTTTTTCGACAAGCTGGAGCGGGAGCCGGATGGCTCCAACTTTTCGTTTTTCAGCGGCGTCCTGCCGCCTCACCCCATCGCGCTCCCCCATGCAAGCAGCGCGCATTGCACCGCCAGCAGCACCGGCACGCCCCACGCGAAGCGCGGCGTGCGGATCTTGTGGCGGCACAGGTGCATGGCCGCCAGGGCGCCCAGCGCGCCGCCCGCCAGCGCCAGGCTCAGCAGCGCCGTCTCCCGGATGCGAAAACGACCCATCGCTGCCCTGGCCTTGTCGGCGGCGAAGGCGAGAAACGCGGCGGCGTTGACGCACGCCAGGTACAGCCCCAGCCCCGGCACGCGGCGGAGCACGGCCAGCCAGCCGCCCGCGCGGTCCGCGAGGGCCGCCAGCACGGCGGCGTGCAGCAACAGCCACATCAGCGGCCAGGCCAGGGCCAGCGGGCCGGTTTCGCGCGGGCCACGCCTCCAAAGCGCGCGGGAAAGGAGCATGCCGGGCGCGCCCCCGGCCACGACCGTCAGCCGCACAAGCGCCGAAAGCGCGCCCCCGGTCCGGCGGGACCGGGCCGCGGCGCACAGGCCGAACGCGGCGGCGTTCACCGCCACGTACCAGACAACGACAGGGATCATCCTCCGACCTCCTTTTCTGCCGCAAGGGCCGCGCTCCCCCACGCCCGCGCGGGCGGCTGGCCGCGCCTGCCCCGTTCGGGGGCGTCAGGCGGGGGGTTCCGCCCCGATGGGCACGATCATGCGGGCGTAGTGGATGGCGTTGCCGCCGTCATCCACATAGCTGACCAGCTGCTGGGTGAACAGGTCGTCCGAGGCGTGCAGCCGGTGCTCCCGCAGGTGGGCGGAGAGGCGCTCCAGCATCACACCGGCGTCAAAGCCGCCGTTCTCCAGCCGGAACAGGCAGCCCACGGCGCTGGTGGCATCGATCAGGCGAAACCCCTTCGGGGAAAGGTCCAGCACCTCCGCGTCGCTTTCATGGAACAGAATGCCCTTGGTCATGCGGGGAGGCGCGCCGTCCAGCGCCTCGCGGCCGATGAGCGTGGTATAGGCCGTCAGCGGAAGCGCCCCGAAAAGGCGCTTGAGCAGCGGCTCCTTCTCCACCCGCGCCCACATGTCCGGCACGGAGGGATATTCCAGCAGGTACACCCGCCCCAGCGACAGGCGCACGGGGCGCATGAGCTGCTCCTGCGCCGTTTGCAGCGTGCGCGCGGAGGCGCTCATGCGCGCCAGAACGTGGTTGTCATAGGCGATCTTGCGCTCCATTTCGGCGATCTTCTCCCGGTAGAGGGCTTCCAGCTCCTGCCTGCCGCTGCCGGAGTACACGCGCTGAATCTCCTCCAGGGTGAATCCCTGGCTCTTGAGCCGCTGGATGTTGGAGATGCGCTGGATATCCGCCAGTTCAAAGACGCGATAGCCGTTGCCGTTTTCACGTACGGGATGCAAAAGCCCCTTTTTCTCGTAAAACCGCAACGCTTCATCGCTCAAGCCGAACGCTCTGGACAGCGTTCCTATGGAAATCTTCATGTTTTGCCCCCTGCTAAAATTCGTGCGGCCCGGATGGAAGAAACCCTTGACAGTCAAGCCGCTTGAGCCTTTATACTATCAGTGTACACGATGCAGGGGAAAAAGACAAGTCTGGCGAAAGGCGTTTTTTTTGGCCCACGGTTGTGAAGGTTGTGTCAATATGCCGTGGAGGATGACGGGAGGATGACATCGCGCAAAATTGCGCGCGTCATAATACATTACATCTGGGGGTATTTCGTCATGAAAAAACTGTTGGCACTGCTGCTGACGGTAACGCTCCTGATGAGCGTGGCCGCCACTGCGTCGGCTGAGTGGGTGCGCCCCGTTCAGACCGTGGAAACCTGGGATGAGGAAGCTGACTTCGTGATCGTCGGCTTCGGCCTGGCCGGCGCGGCCGCGGCCGTGGAAGCCCACGACATCGACCCGGAGGCCAAGGTGGTCGTGCTGGAGAAGATGCCCGAAACCCTGGCGGGCGGCAACTCCATCGCTTCCGGCCAGACCTTTATCGTGCCGTCCGAAAACGGCGTGCCCGAATTCAAGAAGTACCTGGAAGCCTGCAACGAGCCCAACCCCATTCCCGACGAGTACCTGGACTGGCTGGTGAACGGCTTTGCCGAGCAGCTGCCCTGGATCGAGAGCGTGGCCGACAGCGCCGGATACGAAGCCGGTTATGTGGGCGGCGGCGAACTGAAGTGGGGCAGCCTGGTGGTCGAGTTCGACACCTTCCCCGGCAGCGTGTTCGAAGGCACCAGCGCTCACCTGCGCAAGAAGAACTCCGGCGCCTTCGAAAACGGCGGCGTGTGGCGCTGCTTCGCCGAGGCCGCCAAGGTCCGCGGCATCGAAGTCCGCTATGAGAACCCCGCCATCGCCCTGGTGCAGGACCCCGTGACCCGTGAGGTCAGCGGCGTGGTCGCCACCGACGCCGAGGGCAACGAGTACACCATCAAGAGCGCCAAGGGCGTGCTCCTGGCCTGCGGCGGCTACGAGAACAACCTCGAAATGCAGCGCGACTTCCACGGCATGGACGAGGTCTACACCGCCGGCACCCCCGGCAACACCGGCGACGGCATCAAGATGCTCATGGAAGCCGGCGCCAAGATCTGGCACATGAAGAACCAGACCCAGTCCGGCGGCTTCTGGCTGGGCATCAAGGTGCCGGAGTACGAGTCCACCTTCATGCGCAACTTCGACATGCCCGGCAATTCCTGGATTGAGGTTGCCTCCGACAACACCCGCTTCTACAACGAGTCCTACGGCTATCACCGCCAGCACATGAAGTACATGGAGTACGGCCGCTATGTGGACCTGCCCCACGAGCGCGCCCTGCCCGTGCACCTGATCTTTGACGAATCCACCCGCGAGGCCGGCTCCATCGCCAGCCAGTGGCTGAGCTGGCCCACCACCACCGAGGGCTACACCTGGTCCAACGACAACCTCGCCGAGATCGAAAAGGGCTGGATCATCAAGGCCGACACCATCGAGGAGCTGGCCGAGAAGATCGGCCGCGACCCCGTCGAGCTTCAGGCCACCATCGACCGCTACAACGAGATGTGCGAAAAGGGCGTGGACGAGGACTTCGGCCGCGATCCCGCCACCATGGCTCCCATCGAGAAGGCGCCCTTCTACGCCGTATCCATCACCCCCACCCTCGTGGCCACCACCGGCGGCGCCAAGCGCGATACCGACGGCCGCGTGCTGGACTGGAACGAGAACCCCATCCCCGGCCTGTATGAGGCGGGCGAGCTGGGCAGCTACGTGTCCAACCTGTATCAGAACGGCGTGTTCCTCTCCGAGGCCATGCTCTCCGGCCGCACCGCCGCCCAGACCGCTTTCGGCGGCGAGAGCGAGGTCAAGGAAGTCGTGAAGGAAGAAAAGACCGGTCCCGCGTGGGCTGACGCCGCCGACGGCGAGTACACCGCCGTGGTGGACGGCCTCCACGACAAGATCGAGGTCAAGATGACCGTTGAGGGCGGCAAGCTGACCGCCATCACCATCGGCGAGGGCCGCTCCGAGATGATCATCACCGACGAGCAGCTGGCCGAGTATGTAAACGCTGTGATCGACAGCCAGAGCACCGATGTGGACGTCATCGCCGGCGCCACCGTTGACTGCCAGGCCATCGCCACCGCGCTGATCCAGGCGTTCGCCGAGTAAAATTCCCCTGGGCCGCAAGGCCCCGCCCCGCACGGCATACCGTGCGGGGCGTTTTGCATTGTGCCTTGAAGCGGCGCGCGGGGCGTGGTATACTCGGCTTGCGGGCCTGATCCCGCCGGGAAAGGAGGACGGCCCATGGCCACCATGAAGGAGATCGCGCAAATCTGCGGCGTCAGCCGCGGCACGGTGGACCGCGTCATCAACCGCCGGGGCAAGGTGCGCCCCGAAACCGAGCGCATGATTTTGCAGGCGGTGGAGCGCATGGGCTACACCAAGAGCATGCTGGGGCGCGCCCTGAGCGTCAAGCGCAGCCAGCCCGTCATCGGGGTGGTGATGTGCAGCGAGGGAAACCCTTTTTTTGACGATGTATATGCGGGGCTGGCCCGCGCGGAGGAGGAGCTGCTGCCCTACGGCGTTACGGTGGAGCGGCGCGCCATGCGCGGCTACGACGTGGACCGCCAGCTGGCCCTGATCGACGAGCTGGCCCCCTCCCTCAGCGCCCTGGTGCTCCAGCCCGTGAACGACCCGCGCGTGGAGGCGCGGGTTCAGCAGCTCAAGGCGCGGGGCGTGCCCACCGTGACCGTCAATACGGACCTGCCCGCCAGCAGCCGCTGCTGCTATGTGGGCAGCGATTATGAAAGCGGCGGGGCCACCGCCGCGGCCCTGCTGGAGCTGATGACCCAGGCGCGGGGCCGCGTGGGCGTGGTAGCGGGCGCACCCACGCTGATGGGCCACGTGGCGCGGCTGCGGGGCTTTCGCAAGCGCCTGGCGCGGTGCTCCGAGCTGCCCGTCGTGGCCGTGGAAAACAGCCTGGACGACCCCGCCCGCGCCTATGCCGTCACGCGCGACATGCTGCGCAGCCACCCCGAAATCGACGCCATGTTTGTGGTTACGGCGGGGTGCGAGGGGGTGTGCCGCGCCCTCATCAGCGCGGGCCGCGCCGGGGAGATCCGCGTGGTGGGGTACGACGACGTGCCCGCCACCCGTGAGATGATGCGCCTGGGCATCGTGCGGGCGGTGGTGTGCCAGCAGCCCTTCGAGCAGGGCTACCGCTCGCTGCGCGCCGCCTTTGACATGGTGCTCTCCGGCGAGATGATGGACGACCGCCGCATCATTATGGAAAATCAGATCAAGCTGCCGGAAAACCTCTCGCCCGTCCCGGGGAACGGCCCATTTCAGGATTGACAAGCGTTTCAAATTGGGGTATCCTTTTTTCAGAACAAAAATGTGCTCGTGCACACTCCCCCACAAACGCCCTTTGCGGGCGTCCCGAAAGGAATGAGGAACCGTTGATCTGCCTGCTTGGCGTGGATTTGGGGACCTCCGGCACCAAGACGGTGCTCTTTGACGCGGAGGGCCGCGAGGTGGCCAGCCGGAGCGTGGAGTACCCGCTCTATCAGCCGCAAAACGGCTGGGCTGAACAGGACCCGCGGGACTGGTGGAACGCCGCCGTCAGCACCATCCGCGGCGTGCTGGAGAAAAGCGGGGTCAATCCCGGCGATGTGAAGGGCCTGGGCATCAGCGGACAGATGCACGGGCTGGTCCTGCTGGATGAAAACGGCGAGCCGCTGGGCCGGTCCCTTTTGTGGTGCGACGGCCGCACCCAGCGGGAATGCGCCGAGATCACGCAGGCCGTGGGCGAAAAGCGCCTCATCGAGATCACGGCCAACCCGGCGCTGACGGGCTTTACCGCGGGCAAGATCCTCTGGGTGCGCCGGCATCAGCCGGAGCTGTTCGCCCGCGCGCGGCACGCGCTGCTGCCCAAGGACTACGTGCGCTACCGCCTGACGGGCGTTCTGGCGCAGGAGATCAGCGACGCCAGCGGCACCAACCTGCTGGACGTGCCGGCGCGGCGCTGGTCGGCTGAAATCATGGACAAGCTGGGGCTGGACATGGCGCTCCTGCCCCCGCTGGTGGAAAGCTGCGAGGCGGCGGGCGCCGTCACCCCCGAAGCCGCCGCCCTGACGGGGCTTCGCGCGGGCACGGTGGTGGCCGGCGGCGCGGGCGACAACATGGCCGCCGCCATCGGCACCGGCGTGGCGGAGAGCGGCAGGGCGTTTACCACCATCGGCACAAGCGGCGTGGTGTTCGCCCATTCCGACACCGTGCGCATCGACCCGGAGGGCCGGGTGCACACCTTCTGCGCGGCGGTGCCCGGCGCGTACACGAACATGAGCTGCACGCTGGCGGCGGGCCTGTCGCTGAAATGGTACCGCGACCAGTTCTGCCAGGCCGAGCGCGAGGCCGCGGCCCAGATGGGCGTGGACCCCTACGACCTGATGAACCGCGAGGCCGCGCAAAGCCCCATCGGCGCGAACCGGCTGCTCTTTTTGCCCTACCTGATGGGCGAGCGCAGCCCCCTGCTGGACGCAAACGCGCGCGGCGCGTTCATCGGCCTGAGCGCCATCCACACCCGGCGCGACCTGCTGCGCGCGGTGATGGAGGGCGTGATCTACTCCCAGCGGCAGAACCTCGACATTCTGCGCGGCATGGGCGTTAAGCCCGCAAGCATGCTGGCCTGCGGCGGCGGCGCGCGCAGCCCCTTCTGGCGGCAGATGATGGCCGACGTGTTTGGCCTGCCGGTTCAGACCGTGCAGGTGCCCGAAAGCCCGGCGCTGGGCGCGGCGATTCTGGCGGGCGTGGCCGCGGGCGTGTACCCGGACGTGCCCTCCGCCAGCGCCGCGCTGGTCCGGCCCGGAGAGGCGCTCCTGCCCGACGCGGAGCGCTCCGCCGCCTACGAACCCTACTACCGGCTGTACGAAAGCCTGTATCCTGCGTTGAAACCCGCCTGCGGACGGCTGGCCGCCCTGTGAGCGGAGGAAAGGAGAGCGACATCCTATGGAAATTCGATCCGTGTTTGACCCTGCCTTCAAGCCCTATGGCCGCGTGGTGGAGGGCTACCCCGTGGACGGGCTGCTGGCGGCCCTGAAAACGACCCCCCTGCCCGACGCCGTGGCCTACACCCCGCGCGAGGAAGCGCTGCACGCCGCCGCGGACGCGCAGGCCGTCGGCGAGGCGCTCTTTGGCGGCATGCCGTTCCAGCTGGGCTGGTGCAACGGCCACAACACGCGCCTCAACTGCCTGGAATACCACCGCGACAGCGAGTTCAACCTGGGGACCGAGGCGTTTATCCTGCTTTTGGCCAAGCAGGACGAGATGGAAAACGGCGTGCTGGACACCGCGAAGGTGCGCGCCTTCCGCGTGCCGGCGGGCGTGCTGATCGAGGTCTACGCCACCACGCTGCACTACTCCCCCTGCCACGCGGACCCCGCGAAGGGCTTCCGCGTGATGGTGGCGCTGCCCGCAGGCACCAACACCGACTTCCGCCTTCCCGGCGCGCCCAACCCGCTGGACCGTCAGCTCTGGGCGCGCAACAAGTGGCTGATCGCGCATCCGGACAGCGCACCGGCCGCAAAGGGCGCGGTGATCGGCCTGACGGGCGAAAACATCGACATCTCAGGCGACCTGTAGGCGCCCTTCAAGTTGAATGCAAAGGAGAATGAACATCATGCTGAACAACATTCCTGTCGTCAAGCCCGGCATCATCGCCGTCAGCCGCGACTGCTTCCCCATCGCGCTGAGCCAGGCTCGCCGCGCCGCCATCGTCAAGGCCTATGGCGAGGGCCTCTACGAATGCCCCGTCACCGTGGAGAACGAAAAGGACGCCCTCAAGGCCGTCGAGGACGTGCGCGCCGCCGGCTGCAACGCGCTGGTGGTGTTCCTGGGCAACTTCGGCCCCGAAACCCCCGAAACGCTGATCGCCCAGCGCTTTGAGGGCCCGTGCATGTACGTGGCCGCGGCCGAGGGCGACGGCGACATGATCAACGGCCGCGGCGACGCCTACTGCGGCCTGCTCAACTGCTCCTACAACCTGGGCATGCGGCATCTCAGCGCTTACATCCCCGAAGCCCCCGTGGGCACGGCGGAGGAGACCGCCCAGCGCATCCGCGACTTCCTGCCCATCGCCCGCGCCATCATCGGCGTGAAGAACCTCAAGATCATCACCTTCGGCCCCCGCCCGCAGGACTTCTTCGCCTGCAACGCCCCCATCAAGGGCCTCTACGAGCTGGGCGTGGAGATCGAGGAAAACAGCGAGCTGGACCTGCTGGTGGCCTTCAAGGAGCACGAGAACGACCCCCGCATCGACGAGGTGTGCCGCGACATGGCCGCCCAGATGGGCGAGGGCGCCTATTACGAGGACCTCAACCGCCGCATGGCGCAGTTCGAGCTGACGCTTCTGGACTGGGCCGAAAACCACAAGGGCGCGCGGCAGTACGTGGCCTTCGCCAACAAGTGCTGGCCCGCCTTCCCCAGCCAGTTCGGCTTTGAGCCCTGCTACGTCAACTCCCGCCTGGCCGGGCGCGGCATCCCCGTGGCCTGCGAGGTGGACATCTACGGCGCGCTGAGCGAGTACATCGGCCTGTGCGTGACCGACGACGCCGTGACCTTGCTCGACATCAACAACACCGTGCCCGCCTACATCTACGACGAGGACATCAAGGGCAAGTACGACTACAAGCTCAGCGACACCTTCATGGGCTTCCACTGCGGCAATACCCCCGAATGCAAGCTCTGCGCAAGCCGCGCCGTCAAGTACCAGCTCATCCAGCACCGCCTGCTGGAGCCGGAAGGCAGCGAGCCGGACTTCACCCGCGGCACCCTCGAAGGCGACATCGCCGCCAGCGACATCACCTTCTACCGCCTCCAGTGCGACAGCGAGGGCGTCCTGCGCGCCTATGTGGCCCAGGGCGAGGTGCTCGACGTGCCCACCCGCAGCTTCGGCGGCATCGGCGTGTTCGCCATCCCCGAAATGGGCCGCTTCTACCGCCACGTGCTGGTGGGCAAGCGCTACCCGCACCACGGCGCGGTCGCCTTCCACCATGTGGGCGCGGCGCTGTTTGAGGTGTTCAAGTTCCTGGGCGTTAAGGACATCGCCTACAACCGGCCCGCGTCGCTGCCGTATCCGACGGAGAATCCGTTTGCCTGATTGATCCGGCGGGCCTTGTGGCCGCCCGTTCCCGCTTGTGCGGGGGCGGGCGGTTTTTTTTGATGGAGGCAAAGGGGCGTTGGTGGGACTTTTGGGAAGGTGGGGCGTGCCGCGTTTCTTGCGCCCTTTGGGCGCTCGCAACGCTCGCGTTTTGTGCTGCGGCACAGGTT